>JACLAC010003468.1_pt1 | contig 14585 bp, 14 predicted proteins | sample 8027881 | NCBI WGS metagenome assembly JACLAC01 (sample SAMN15725517, study PRJNA655200) | protist metagenome | isolation source: fluorescence activated cell sorting (FACS) single amplified genomes of... | place: Spain: Blaines Bay Microbial Observatory, Mediterranean Sea | collected 2016-01-19 | reverse complement strand
ACGGGACGAGCACCGGCGGCTGGGGTGAGGTCCAGGACCGCGGTCCTTCGCGGCCCATGGGGCCGGTCGAGCTCGAGTCCGTGAACGGCGAGGAGAGCGCGGACGAGGCGTTCATCAAGTTCCTTCGTGATACGCTCTCCGGCCCGATCGAGAGCTCGACTTCCTTCAACAAGAGCGGAATCGGGTTCCTCACTGCGGAAGCGTTCAGCAAGTCTCTCGAACCGCTCTCCAAGACGAAAGCGAAGAAGGTAGAGCTTGCGTTCCCGCCTACCTCTGCGGCGGGCTTGGCGAAGGCGAAGCTTTCGCTGACTGATGAGTCCGTCGCGAAGGTCGTGCCTCGCGGCGTGACACACCTCGACATGGCGCCTTACGACCCCGATGGCCCGCTTCTCGTCGCCGCCGGCGACAAGGACGGGAACATCGGCCTGTGGCGCGTGGACAACGAAGACGCGAGCGTTTCGAAAGAAGAAGGCGACGGCAGCGAAGACGGCGTGCTGTTTTACAAGCCGCACGGCTCTTACGTGTGCCACTTGAAATGGGGACGGGGCGGTCTCGGCGGTAAGCTCATCACCGCGGCCTACGACGGTGTGGTTCGCGCGCTCGATGTGCAGGGCGGCGAGCAGTGCTTCAAGGAACTCTTCGCGACGGACGACGAGGACGAGTTCAGCGGGTGCGACGTCTCCGCGGACGGGCGCACGATTCACCTCGTCGATAACCACGGCAACTACCACGTCGTCGACGCGCGCTCCGGGAAGCTCGCCTCCGCCGCGGTGCAGCTGCACGAAAAGAAAATCAACACCGTGCATTTGGAGCCCGGCGCGGAGCGCACGATCGCCACCTCCTGCGGCGACCAGACGGTGTGCGTGTGGGACGTGCGCAAGACGGGCAAGGGCGCGAAGCCTCTGTCGCGTCTCCAGCACTCCAAGTCCTGCCAGGCGGCGTACTTCTCTCCGGATGGGAAGGGGAGCCTCCTCACGACGTGCTACGACGATTTGCTGCGCGTGTGGCGTCCCAAGGGCGGCGCGATCGACGAGGACCCGAAATCCGCGCTCAAAATCAAGCACAACAACCAGACCGGGCGGTGGGTGTTGCCGTTCCGTGCGGTGTGGACGCCGGGCTCTGACGGCGCCGTGGTCGGCTCCATGAAGCGAGAGGTTGAACTTTTCGACACGGTGAAGGGTACCCTTGCCGCGAAACTTTCCGACGCCGAGCGCATGACCGCCATCGCGTCGCGCTTCGCCGTGCACCCCACCAGGAACATCATCGCCGCCGGTACCGCGAGCGGGCGCGTTCACATCTACAGGTGAGAGCGACATTGTGTAGTAGGATATCAATAGATCTACGCGTTCGCGAAACGAAAGTCGAAAGAGCGCCCCTAAGTCAGAGAAAACGCTGTTTTAGGGAGGTCCCGTGAGAAGCTTCCATCAAGGCCACGTCACAACCTTGGGCGCGGCTGACAGACATGCATCGCACCCATGCTCGATTTCACCACGAACACGAGCGACGGCTATGACATCAAAAGGTTATTTAGTTAGCATTGGCGTTTGCTCCTCCTCTATCTATCTCCCGCCGCCCGTCTCGGAAAGTGCATTCCAGGTTTTTCTGTTCGGAGTTTCCCGAGACCACACCTCCCTTCACGCGAAGCCAATGATGCCCCTCAGTATCGCTAACGGATGACTTTGGCATGCTGGTAATTAGGCCGCCTGGTCCTGTCGATAATAATGCTCGCAAGGCACGCCTTGTCGCATGAGGCTTCGCGTTTTTCTCGCCAGACGACCCGAGAGAAACGATTCGTTCCACCCGAAGTGATGATTTGCGCAATCCGCAACCGACCTCGCGCTCTGACACCCATCCCTTTCTTTGAAACGTCACGGGACGCCTTTCTCGCAGCGACTCGATCGATTCGCGTGCATGTATTGGGTATTACAACAAAATGAAACGCGCGTCGGTGCGCTCCATTCGCTGGCTCTAGCTCTAGGTGCTGCCGCTTAGCGGCGTAGTATGTTTGATACAACTATTTTTTCACATTTACTTTGCTCCGGAGGTGTTGGTTAACCAGGCAGGGACCAGGTCTTTGAACCACTGTCCACTGCCGAGCTGAGGCTCACGCGCGCGTTGGCCAAGGACGTTGCTTAGTTCCGCGATGCGATCGCGCATTTGCGCCACGTCCCAGTCCAGGTCCGTGATGGTGTGTTGGTAGATGAACCCGCACTTGTCAAGCTTGTACTCGCTGATGCCGTCGAAGTGCGCCTCCTCCGTGAGACCGCCCACGATGCGCAGTCGAGCCTTGATGCACCACCGCACTTTGATGGAGCGGTTCCCACTCATGCCGAGAGGGCTCCAAATGCGCGACACCTGCACTTCCGAATGGCTGAAGAGCACCGCCGCCGCCGTGCGGAGCCACTTATGGCAGCGCTTGTACTCCTTGATTCCGCTCGCCACGACGTGTCCGCGCACGTGCCCGAACGACTCCGTCTCGTCCACCAGCCCGATATCTTCGCGGTAGATGCCCCAGGACATCTGCTTCTGTAACAAATCCGGGTAGTCTTCGCGCAGCGTGCGAATCGCTTCGCCAGACTGCGCGTAGAAGTCGTCGTCCTTGGAAGACGACGGGTTCCCGTCGTTCTCCCCGCCCGGTTTGCCCTCAGAGCTGCTGTTGCTTCGAGGTTCCGCGACCACGGCGTGCGGGATGGGCCTGTCGAGCGGCGAACTTCCGATTTCGCCCGAGGGAGAGTCGGGCAATCGCGGCGCGGCGATCGCGGCGAGGAACGGAGAGGTATCCTCGAAGCGGACTTTTTCGCGAGCCATGTCAGCCAATTCGTCCTGCTCCACGGGGATCTCGAGGGTGACGCGCACGGCTCTGCCGCCACCGCGGCAGGCGGGGCAAAAAGTCACGCCCGAGTACCCGCAGCTCTCACATCCCTCGCCGTCCTCAGACCAACGCATGCAAGCGCACTGCGTGCGTCCGGTGCCCTCGCACATGGAGCACGGCTCGCTCGGGTCTTCGCGAAAATCCTTCTCCTCCTCCCCTCCAAGGCCGAGCTCTTCGAGCCCACCGGTGGCGACGAAGCCGCCGAGAATGACAGCCGCGGCGAGGCCTTGATTGACGTACCACTGCGCGTCACCGACGCTCACGCTCGCGTACGTCTGCACGTCGCCTCTGCGGTGACGGGGGGCGCGTCGCTGACGCGCGAGGTCCACGCGTCCGGAGCACAAACACGCGGCTTCACGCGAGGAGGACGCACGCGGGCCGTTCGTGGAAGTGCCGGTCGATCGCGCGGTTCCGGCGAACGCCGGACGGCTGACCGTCGACGCGCAAGCGGCGGTCGCGAGGGACATGGCGCTTGTCGAGTGAGTCTAAGAGAAGAGTCAGACGAATTCACGCGCGTTCGCTCAGCGCTGCCGTGTGTGAGCGAGGGCGCGCTCGAGTGTCCTACTCAGCACGCTTCAAAAGTCGTTCTGGAGCCCACGTACGGTGAGCTGGCAGCCTGGCACGTTTCGCTAATCAAAGATGGATCGCGAAATCACGTTCACAGTTTCTTGGAAGGCCTTCACTCCAGGTCGCGCGACTTTGCGAGGCGCAGGCGATCATCTCTCCTCGTCTTCACCGAGACGGACCGCCTATATACAGCGTGAATGACGCTCCTAATGCTTTCGACTACCAGCACGACCTTGACGGCCCGTGGCGTGAGAGGCAACGCGAAGTCGGCGACTGTAGAAAAAGCGTGTCGTCGAGGAAGGGTTGTGTGCTGGGCGAGTGCAGGGAGTGCGCCGGAGCGCGGTGAGGCGGTGAGACGCGCGATGTTTTCCATCGCAGCAGCGGCAGCGGTGTCCCTCAGCGCGGGCTCTGCGTCAGCCGATGACGCTTCCGATGAGCTGTTCAACAAGACGTGCGCTGGGTGCCACGCCGCGGGTGGAAACATCGTCGCCGCAGGCGCGACGCTGTTCCCGCAGGACTTGCAGCGAAACGGCGTGAACGACGTGGACACAATCTACAAGCTGGTATACGGAGGCAAGAACAAGATGCCCGGGTACGGGCAGGACTGTCAGCCACGTGGGCAGTGCACGTTCGGTGCGAGGCTGTCCGACGACGAGGTGAGGGGTTTGGCTGAGTACGTCCTGGAGCAATCCAAGCTGGAGTGGAAAAACTGATTTGATTTGGTTTACATAGGGCCGGCCTATAATAACTGTTTTAACGGAGCGATAGAGTCTACACAGGTGTTGCCCTCGGAGGAAAGTGCACGTGATTCACTGCACGCGGCAGAATGATGACGCGGAATCGTCCTCTCCCGCCACGGCGAGGCAACGGCACAGTGCTATCGAGACGAACATGTCGCGCGAATAAAATCACGACCTCACCACCACGTTAAACTTGCCACGTAACGTTAGAGCAGTTAAGCCAGCAAGTAGAGGTGAGGAAACGCGCGTCCCGTGTCCGCAAACACGCGCACGCGTCAAACTTCTGGCGCCAGCGGCGATGGGATGGTTCGGCTGGGGTTCGGGCAGCAAGGCATCGAAGGTTCCCATCACGCGGGATGAAGCGAACGTGCTGTTCGCTCGCATCGCGAGTGGGAAGGCGTGCACTCCGAGCGAAGAAGGTTCCGCTTCACCCGACGCCTCGAACGATCTCACCTCGCCGGCGTCTGTGAACCCGAGCAACATGATGCCAGATCCAAACCAGACTCGAGCGGCGAAACAGAGTGGGAAGTTGTCCAAAGACAGGGTGTCATCGACCATTCCGATTAGCGAAAGGAACAGGGACCTACCCGAGCACCAGCGCGGGGCGACGGGCACGTGGCGGTATCCCAGCGAACAGATGTTTTACAACGCCATCGTGCGTAAGGGTTGGACCCCGGAAGAGGGCGACATGTCGAACGTGATTTCTATCCACAATGCGGTCAACGAACGGTGCTGGGAAGAGGTGCTCAAGTGGGAGCGACTCCACGCCGGGGAGTGCGACTGTCCGAAGCTGCTAAAGTTTCGCGGGCGGCCGCGCGATTACAGCCCGAAAGCCAGATTTCTCAACTTTCTTGGGTTCAAACTGCCCTTCGACCGTCACGATTGGATCGTCGATCGATGCGGCGTGGACGTGCGTTACGTCATCGACTTCTACAACGCGAAATCAGCGGACCCGCGCTCGCCGATTGCCATGCACCTGGACGCTCGGCCGGCGCTGGACTCTTTCGGGAACGTATGGGACCGTGTGTACGTGCAGGGAGCGTGGACCCTTTCCGGCGAGTGGCTCAGGGGTAGATGACTCGAGCCTATCTCTTAGACGGGGAGGAGAGAGCGTCGCGCGTGTCGATCACCACAGAATACAAAAAATGTACGGACAAGCAGTAGAGGTCTACCTACTCATTCGCCAACCAGCGCGGTCTGTTGTACATCTACGTCTCGTCGCCGGTCTCCTTTAGTAGCGCCCGGGCCAGGTACCAGCCTCGCGCTCCTCGTTCCACTTGGTCACCCAGTCAGTAGGGCACAAAGAGCGGTAGTACTTGGCATACTTCTCGCACTCTTCGTCGTCCTCACCCTTCTGCGCTTTGCACCTGAGACAATGAAGAGAAGGTGGGGGGAGCGGGCGGAAAGATATTTGTTAGAGCAGAGTTCTTTGGCAACCAACAACAACCATCGTGATTTGTGGGCGTGGCGTCGACGGCCCCGGGGGCAAGGGCACGCACTTGTGGAACTCGTTGTAACGAGTGTAGCAGTGCTTCGCTTGATTCGTCTGGGGGAAGCGGGGGTCGAAAGGCGCGGTTTCGATCTGTACGTGAAGGCGAGGAAGGACGAAGGTCAGACAGAGGGGAGAGAGTGCCTTTGGGTACAGGCGCGGGAAGGAAAAAAACCTTGGGGAAGGCAAAGCCTCGATCGCCGGGTTTTGCGAGAGCGCGTTCACGCGCGGCGCGGGTGCGCACCTTGATGTCGGCGGCGGGCTCCTCCTCGACCTCGGCAACGGGCTCTTCGACCTCAACCTGAAGATTGGAAGGGGAACGGGGAGGTTAGGTCGACCATCTAGGGCTTCTTTTTTACTAGTGCCTGCACAGCAAACGAGACTGGTAAAAACGAAATCGATACCTGGAGGCGAAGACATCGCACTGCAGAACGTACCTCCTGGACGGGCTCAGCCTCGGCTTCCTCGCATCGCGAAGTAGTAGCACCCATGGTGAAACGAACGTGCGCGTGTTCGTTGGAAAGTGACGCGCGAGGAGCGGCGGGCGGCCCGGTTGCCCGCGCGCTAAACGGGTTGATGAATCTTAATCGAGGCTCCGCTGGAACGAAAATCTCGAATCGCGAATCCGCAAAACGCGAGCGTGCGTGTGAAGAAAAATCAAACGCGTGCTTGGGACCTTGGGTTTCGTCGATTTGGGGCCGCGGGCAAAAGGCATCTGTGTCGCCCGAGAGCACCGGCAATCACTGATCCACGCACGCGGACACGCCCGCGCGCTCGGACCAGACGACGTGCGCGTATCTCGCGCAGGCACCGACCGTCCTCAGCGCCCTCGCTCGGACTGTAGGCGCGACTCTCTCCGCGTTCCCTCGGCGAGCGATTCCCCACTTTCAGTGGGCGCGCATTCTTCAACGAAATTCTTCACTGCTCGTGCGGCGAGACGAGAGAAGGAAGCCACCATGATCAAGGCTTTCATCGTGGTGAACAACCACGGTACGTCTCCCTGTTTGTATGATGCGAGGATATTCCATTTAAGCACCCCGCGACCACGTCGATGACATCGCGTTTCCGCCTAAGTCCTCGCACGCGGCCTGTCCAACTCAGCTGACTGACGATCTCGTTCAACCCTCCTTTCCCTGCAGCCATGGTCCGCCTGTGCCGCTTCTACGAGCAGCTCGGTGTGGACAAGCAGACTGAGTTGTGTCAGACAGTGTACAAAATTGTCACCGGGCGCCCTGACCACCTGTGCAGCTTCGTGGATGACGAGAAGACCTTCGGTCCCGACACCAAATTGGTGTACCGTCACTTCGCGACGCTGTACTTCTGCATTCTGAGTGACAGGTCTGAGTCGGAACTTGCGATGCTGGACCTCATTCAGGTCTACGTGGAGACTCTCGATCGCGTGTTTGAGAACGTGTGCGAGCTGGACCTCATTTTCAACTCACCTAAGGCGTACACCGTGCTCGACGAGACCATCGTCGGCGGGCTTGTACTCGAGATCAACAGTCAAAAGATCTTGGGCGTGTACGATAATCTAATGAAGTTGGAGAAGGCCAACTCAAGCATAATGGACAAACTGGTGTAACGACGTGGAGACGGTGAGGGAGTGATCATAGGGGGTTGGGTTTCATAGCTTGGAATGTGCCTTTGCACGTACTAACTTTTACTAATCAAAGAAACGTTCCATCGAGGTTCACGTCCCCGCACCGCTTCCCCCGCATCAACACTTGTAGTGGTTGTGCTCAGCCATGCGCGATCCCTCAGGAAAAGGTATGCCGAAAATGCGCGCCTGCCACTTATCCTTCTCGGGGATGGTTAGATCCCAAACGTGTGACGCAAGATCTATGGTGACTTTGTCTGCGTGAGGCCCGGCGTCAAAAGATCCGTCGGGCAAGGCGCCGACGCGAGCGTGTGGCGCAATCGGCATGCTGCCGTTCTGATGGCAGCACCAGTCCGAGTTGAAAGCTTTCGAGATTCCAGCATCGATGGCTTCAGCCTGGGCGCTATTATCTGGAAACCCACAGAATAATCCTCGAATACCGCCTGCGATGTGTAATACTGTCTCTGACGAGGCGAGTGACTTCTGAACATTCTCCGGCGACAAACATTTAACTTTTTCACGCGTCTCAACGAGACTCACCACTTTCCTGGACTCCAAAAGTGGCTTAGCTTTAGCGTGCTCGAAGAAACCGTCGACGCGGGATTTCACGATGAACCCAGGATCGGCCACGGCTCCGACGTCGAGTATTTGATCCAGTGGGCACGACTGCGAGAACATGAAACGCTGACTACCGGGCAACCGGCACTGGGGAAGGATGGGATACCAATATCGGTCACAAAAGCAGTTGAACCGAGGAAGGACGAGAACTCGATCGAGAGCCTTGGCGAGACCGATCGCAGCCCACATTTCTCGACGCAACTCATCCCTCGCCAAAATGTGAGCCACCAGTGGGGAACTTTCCTTTGAAGCCTCAGTCCCGGCGAAACTCTCGAACGATAAATAATTCAATTCGTCCGAATACTCCTCCGAATTCCCCTCAACTGCCCATAGCTTGGACGCGCGAAATCGATACATCTTGCCTGCGGAACACACGGCGCGTTCAGTGAAAAATTCAGACAAGGAACGGAGAAATGAAATAACGTACCTGAATGGCCGTAGAAGTTGTGCGTGTTGTGAATGGCATAAGGGTACTTCTGCGATATAAGACACGCGGTTAGTGTCGAAACATTTCAAGATTCAAAGCACAACACGACGGTTCGTACCTGAAGGTTCTGAGGGACCTTCTGCAAAAAGAAAACATGACCATTGGAGAAGTCACTGATCGGTAGATACCTGTTGGAACATGCAATCGTGTAAGTACACGCGACGGTCGAATAGAGACATCATAAAACACACGGGATATCAGTTCTCACCCTATTGCGCAACGTTTACCATCGAATTCACTCCAGTAAACGCGGCCTTCTCCCCCTTTGACGGGTTTCTGCAATTTTACCGAGTGGAAGGTGCGTCAGTTGCAATGTGTGAGGATGAATATATTTGTGTGTGAGACGTACCGTGCCGTGACGCCCGTCCATGACGGGGTTAATATCCCCCTTAAGCGCCGCTAATGCGTTAAAGCTAGTCTGATCGTCGCAACCTTGGTCAGGATTTGAGAAGCACTCAGCTGCCTTTTCTAGCCATCTTTTAGCCACTGCGACTCCACTCTCGGTCGAGCGAAAGAAGGTCACCCCGGTGTTTATTCTTGAGGTCAAAGGGCTCGCATTATCTTCCCACGGCTCCGGGCCTCCGACTCCACATGCCCACTCCTTGTAGTTGAATGTCGGGTCGTCGGTCGATGCCAACGTAAGCGCCGATGCGCTCACCTGTGTAAGGAAGAAATGAAGTTAATTCAATAACGCCTTGTAAGCGCGTCAGAAATGTGTGCAATGCACGTTTTACAACGCGCACGTACCATTTTTGATTCAATATCTTGCGAGAGGCAATCGCTTGTGACGAGAACATCCGCGGTATCGGCATATGTTCCGCTCTTTCCTGAAAATAATTCTTCGGGGCTGTTGATAATGGAGTTTGTCAGTATCTTGCGGCTTCCCCCATCGCCGCTCGAGTGTCCGCTCATTCGGGGCTACGAACCTCTTCTTCCACACTACGTCGGTATCTGACAGCGAGACATCCAGACCCAACTCAAGCAACGTCAAGAGGAATGACAACTTTCGTACGCCGTAGTTCTGGAACCCTCTCTGCGATCCTCTGAAGTTCTGGTTCTTCACCTCGTGCTCGTCAAGAGATATCAGTGTCGTGTCAAGTCCGGCATCCTGCAGTTGCACTGCAGGTACCGACATTGCTTTACATCGTTCCGCGGTGGCCTCGTCGAGCGCCCCGACAATCACCATGACGTCGTGAGCCTGCGTAAACGCGAGCCAGTTCATCAGAAGCTCTAGAAAGGCCTCATTCGCTACCGTCGCCATGACTAGCTTACCACGATCTACACGGTCCGGGTAGATCACTGTCAGGGCTTCTCCGATAGCCATCATCACCCTCTTATGTTCCGACGCTTCGCTCCACAACCCCGGCGTAGCGTTTTCCGTGTCAAGTCCTTTCGACGTTGTCTTTTTCGATGCCACCGACACACTCAACGATCCCGCGCCACGCCCCAAATTTTCCGAACCCGCACTGTTGCCGTCATCGTTCTTATCCAGCGTGGTTCGCTGGTCGTCGGAGGTCCCGCTGTTCATAACATTCGAATTCGTCGCCGCAGTCGGTGCCCACTTTGATTCGGTGTTATAAATGTCATCCAGCATGCCCTTCAGGGATCCGTGTCCAGAACCACGTGCGCTCGTCTCAGGAAGATATTTACTGCTCGACGTTCGCGCATTGATGATGAACCGAATCAAAATCACAGCGGAGACAAAGGCAAGGACGCGCTGCACGCGCGTTCTCCTGCGCGACGTCGTGCCGCTCTGCGCCATTTGCCCACCGTTGTGAGCCACAGGAAAAACGAACCCGGCCGGACCCTTCGAGTCAATCTAGCAAGAATATCGGCGTGGAGAACTCCAAGGATCTCTTTCCGATGTCCCACAGACCTCGCATCCGCGCTCGCCGCGGCCCGCACCCTGGTCCACCACCCGCCCAAACGTTGCTAGAGCGCGCCCGAGAGGAGTGTCGTCGCAAGAAGACGAGTTTTCGTGAAGTCGATGCCTTCGTCCAAAAAGAATTGCGTTTGATTTATTTTATTTTGCTGCCCGACTGCCAGTTGCCGAACTGGCCGCCTGTCGATTCCATTTGGGTGTTGCTCGGGCGTTTTTCGGCCGTCTCGTTGTGTCACGAAAAGCTCGAAAACACCCGGTTTCACTCGGCGAGGCGCGCTGCGATGAGCGGCAAGGAGCGCGATCAGGGTGTCCCGTCGAGCTCAGGGCGACGGGAGAGACGACCTCGAGGCGAGAGCACGCCTTCGCGCCCGGATGCGCGGTCAACGCGGTCTGGCCGGTCGGGTCGTTCGGGGACCTCTCGCGATTTCGTTCGCGGAGGCGGTGCTGAAACAGGAATTCAATCGCTTTCTTCGCCTCTACGCACGCCCGCGCCGGTACGGGTTCCACTAGATAAGAGCTGGATTCGGCCTCCAAGTGCTTCGAGCGTGGGGTCCGCGAAGTCAGCGGCGTCGAGGAAGTTCAAGCGAGACGATACGCTCAACGGGTACCTGGAGCGTTTGAGGGATGTCGAGGCGCTCTGTGACCTCGCGGTGAGCCGAACGAAGCAGAGTGGGCACGAGTTGCCGACACCGCTCGCGGAGTTTGAGAAGAGAAAGACGGAAGTGTTACGCTGCGTGAACGATATGAAAGATCTTCCGGGGTCAGAGCAAATCCTAAACGGCAAGGTATCGGATGAGATGTTCCGAGAGCTTCGATACACGGCCAAGCGCCTGGACGAGTACAACCAGATCCCCATCGATCCCTTGGCGAGCTTACTCTCCGGACTCGGTCTCATGTCGCCAACGAGTCAGAAGGAGAAGATTCCACAGGTGACGAGGCTCAGTCAGCTCAACCAAACTTCCGAGAGCTTACTGACGATTGAAGAGATTCTGACGAGTCAGATGTCCGTGCTGAATTGGACTCTTGATGACGCCGTGATACCGCCGGCGGAGCAGACCATCACCACTCCGAAGGGTGTCAAGGTTTCGATCAACGACGACCGCAAATCACCTTTCCAGGAAGAGGCCACGTGCTGCTGGTGTTGCAGCAGCGCACCGATTCCGGAACAGAAGGATCAGAAAGAACAAACGGCGAGGAAGAAAGAGAACGCGAAAACAGCGTCACGATAGAAAATGTAGGACCTCACCTTGTAAGTCGTTAGATACGGGGCGGAAGACGTTCGGTACGCAATGCGCATAGATTTTCGAGTCTGCCAGATGGACAATTTCCGGAAAATATTCTTTAGACACGTCGTCGTGTCCAACGTCGAACGACCGGGCCTCCTGCACTTCCTCTAGCACCGGGACGCTAGGGGGTAACCGAAATCATTGTGACTATGCGGGCGAAGGCGGTCGTGCAGGTTCTTGCCCTCGCGATGCTGTCTCTGGGTGGTGCTGCGGGGGAGTTCGTGACGTTTGCCGAATGCGACTCATCTGTCATCCTCTTCGAGGCGGATGTATGGGACGTTCCAGTCCTCAAAGCGACGCTGTCGATGACAGCACCCATCGATACTTACGCGGACCACTACAATTATGTCGCGGCTGGAACGGGATCGATGGTGAATCTTACCTCGGGTCAGTCTAGGCTAGAGGTGACCCTCGCGGTTGAGAAAGAGTCGGGTGCTTCTGGTGCCTTTTCGACGAAAGCACACCTCCACGCCTCGAGGTGCGAGATCAACTCGGGTGGCTCTCACTTCCTACATGATGTCACCGGAACAGACAGCGGCGATAACATCGTTTTGGTCGAGCACGACTTCCCCGGTGGCGTACCTGCGCCCACTGATGCAAATGTCACGCGTGATTACCTCGTAGACTACGAACGCGCGGCGTCCGTCGTCGTGCACGCCCCCGACGGTACTCGCATCGGGTGCTGCAACCTCGTCCCTCACCTGCCGACGCTCCCCAACACTTGGAGCGCTGTTATAGAGGCGAACATCAACCACGAAGGTGAAAGTTTGGATTCTGTGTCGTATAGCATGCTGCGTTACGAATGGTATGATGCCTCGACGAACAACCTACGAATTGATGAACACTCGTCGTACTCGAAGCAGACGCGTATCGTGAACACGGAGCAGGATACCGTCATGTTCATGCACCAAAACGGCACGCACCCTTCGGGAGTCTGCGAGCACCACAAGATGTCAGACGGACACTTTCCCATGTTCGGTCGAGGCAGGGGTAACGGGTTATCGTCTACCGTAGATTTCCTTCAAATGACTGATGGTGATACACCGATTGAGTATCATGGGGTCACTGAAGCCGGCGTCGTGCGCGGTATCCCGTGTGAGAAATGGACTCGAAACGTCTCCATGCCGAGCTTCAGGGACCCGTCGACGACCATCTCGTACATGTACGAGTTTTATTTTCCCATCTCGTCGTGGATGGTCAGGCGCGAATCGTTTCACCGCATGATTTCCCGCGTCGTCGTGAGGTCCGACAGCGGCATGCGAGGTCTTCCTGTGCTGCACTACTACGATTTCATCGACTTCAAACCCGAGGTGGACGACTTGTCGATATTCAACCCGTGCGAGGTTTACAACAGCGGAGCCCCGCTGTCGGGAAACTGCACGTGTGGCTCGCCGGGGATCGTCGCACCCACTCCGAGTGCTTGGGCATCCAGTGACGGCCGGGACGTCGACGCGCTGAGAGCACAGCTGTCGTCGATGACCGCGGTGGTCGTCGTGTTGGCGCTCGTCCTCATCGGCGGTTTCGCGGGCTCGGCGTACTTTCGATGGCGCGAGGAAAAAAACGCGAGGGCGCTCGTGACCGACAACGAGATGTCTAGCTTTTGATGCGTGGGGTTAGAACGTTCAGAGATGCGATTTTTTTCGGTGCAGTGTCTATTAGATTTGTAGCAGCAAGACACTCGCGCTAAGCTATGCGGCCCACTAGCTAGATGCCCAACCCGAAGAGCGTCGTCACCCAGTTCACCATCGCCGCCGGATTGACGATGAGCTCGACAAACGCGAACGCGTTCCACAAGCTGTGCAAGATGATGGGCGCCAGGATATTTCTCGATCGAGAGTACACCACGCACATGAGCATACCCAGGAACGTCAGCGGGATCAGTCGTTCCATGCTGAAGTGTGCCAGCGCGAAGATCAGCGAGCTGAGCAGCACGGAGACGTCCATCCGGAAGTATCGCGTGAAGGAAGGAAGAAGAAAACCGCGAAAGATCATCTCTTCCCACACCGGAGCCACCAGAGACACCACCGCGACGTAGAAGCAAATCGAGACCAGATCGTTGGACAACAGGGACTGCTCCCATGGCGACACCGGGAGCGACGTGCTAGGAATCGGCATCAAACTGCTGTTGAAATTGTTCAGAGTGCTCACGATGGGAAACACCGTGCACCCGAGCAAGACTTCTTTCCACCAGCGCCCCTTCAAACTCACCGGGAACCATCGCTTTGGGAGCGGGAAATACGGGCGAAGACACTGGAAGAGCACTCCTAGCCCCACGAACATCTCCACGACATCCGCGCTCAGGCTATACATCGCCAGACCACGCGCCGAGAGCTCTCTACAGTTGAATCCGAGCCAGCGAACGACCGACGGCAAACCGATGTGCCCGACCAACATGAAGGACGCAAACCACAAAAACATGACGCTAACCACCGTCCCTGCGTTCCAAGGCACCTCGCAGAACCCTTTCTCCGGAACCTTCAACCATTTATCCGCCCAACAAGGACTACCACGGGGCGGAACCTCCGCGATGACCTCCCCCTCTGCGCGTTTGCGTGCAAACGCGCCATCGTCGTCGCCGTCTTCTGGCAAAGGCGCCGTCGCCTCGCCGGTGCTCTCACGCCGCTGAAGCGACCGTCGCGACCGGGAGACGCGACGACCGAAGTCATGATCCACGGACATGTTCCCTCTACCGACGCCAGTCCATCGATCGAGCTCAGAACGACGTGGGATGCGGCCCATCGAGCGACACCGCACGGCATCGCGCCCGGACGAGGACGCCGTCCTGTAGCTTGCAACTCTGAAAGATCTGGTCCCGAGCCGAGCGTGCGCCGCCGCGGGCGGCGCTACGTAGAAAGACGCCATCTTTCGCCAGCTCGCCAGCTCGGCTTGAGCGGGCTGCGATGCGTTGGACCCGACGGTCGATCGAAATCACTCGTCGCGCGATGGGTTGTTGTCGCGCTAGCCACGCTTGAAAGAAGTCGTTTCGTCGTTTCGTGGTAGCTCACGCTTCGCACCTTGTGCCACCGTGGCAACTCGAGTGACTCTCG
>JACLAC010013035.1_pt1 | contig 14586 bp, 10 predicted proteins | sample 8027881 | NCBI WGS metagenome assembly JACLAC01 (sample SAMN15725517, study PRJNA655200) | protist metagenome | isolation source: fluorescence activated cell sorting (FACS) single amplified genomes of... | place: Spain: Blaines Bay Microbial Observatory, Mediterranean Sea | collected 2016-01-19 | reverse complement strand
ACTTGTCCGAGTTGTGTTTTGTGTGCGCCTTCTTCCGAACGATGGGTGCTCACCACATCCAACTCGCCATCTTCGGCGGCGCGGTCGGGACGGCCTTTCACCTTGGCGATTCCCCAGTCCACGACGAGGACTTCTCCGTAGGAGCCGAGCATGACATTCTCCGGTTTGAGGTCGCGGTGGACCACGCCTTTTGCATGGGCGTAGGCCACAGCGTTGCACACCTGGTGGAACACGTCCACGAGTCGGCGGAAGTTCCAGCCGTCGGGGGTGGGGTGCCACCGTTCATGCTGGATGGCGGCGTGAACCGCTTCGATGGCTTCGGTGAATTCCCTACCCTGGATTTCAAGCATGGTGAAGTACAAACGCCCGTCGGGAAGCTTGCCCATTTCGTGGACGGGGACGATGTTGGGGTGTTGAAGCTGGGCGCACACCTGGCCTTCTTCCACAAAACGAGCCACGGCGGCGGGCTTGTCCAAAATTCCCTTGTGGATGATTTTCATGGCCAGTTTGCGGTTGAGTTCTCGGTCTCGGATGCGTCGGACTTCACCCATGCCGCCTTTTCCGAGAAGGCCCAGGTCGTCGTAGCGGGCCAGTGTGGTGCTGGTGGTGGGGGGTGTGGGTTGGGGTGATTCCGTGCCGCCGGGGAGATCGATGAGGGTGGTGTCGAGATCTACCGGGTCGAGTTGGAGGGTTCTGGTGAGGGTGTCCGTCGCTGCTTTGTTCGAGAGCAGGTCAAGGACTGCGGCTCGAATGACGGCGGATTGGGCGGGCGAGAGGCCCTGGGATTGGAAGATGGGTTGCAGGTAGGACAGATCCATGGAGGACTCCGGATTGTTGCACTGGGAATTTGTAACGCCAATGAACCCGAAATCCATTTGTCTTTAATATTGCTTCTGCACCCTGTGGATGTCGGGTTGATCATCTTCCTTGGGAAGCCATTGGGAGGAACGGTCCGGTCGCAATCCCCGATCCAACATGTCCCGCCCAACGAGCCGCATGAAAATCGCCACAGGTGCCAAACCCAACATATATGTGATGCCCATCAACACAAGAGAAACCCCGGAATTGATCCCATGGACCAATTTTTTCCAGCGCCGCCACAACCATTTGAAAAACGTTCTCAAACCCTTTCCCTCACTGCAACCATATGGATCCACAACGCGCTCTGGAACCCATCGGACAATCAGACCATATCTCGTCGAGCCAAGACCTCAAAAGGAATGGATGCAGACTCATGTCCGCGGGGTTAGGGTGGGTCCTTTCCCAGGTGACCCACCGTGCTTTTTCTCCTTGCCCTCGCCAACCCTGTGAACGCTGCAGATGTATTTTGGAGCGGACAATACCGTGCCCGTGGATGGATGTACAATTCCCTTTCTCTCTCCGAAAGCAACCCCAACGCGGAAGGAAAGTCTGCTGGCATGGACCATCACCTGCGACTCCAGCCTTCCTGGCGAATCAACCAAGGCCTCTCCATCCACACCCAATTCGATCTTCTCCCTGCTGTGCTTTGGGGAGATACCCCAGTCACCACCACCGGCGCTCCAGGTGAAGAAGTAAACGCTTTTTTCTCCGATTCTTTTGTCCCACCCACGGATGGCGAAGGCAACCTTCAACATTTTCAGGTGTCCCGTTTGTGGTCTGAAGTCAAAGGGGATTGGGGCCATGTCCGATTCGGCCGAATGCCCCATCATTGGGGAATGGGCATGGTCCACAACGCTGGAAATGGACCATTGGACACCATTGGTGACTCGGTAGACCGAATCCAATACACGGCCAGGGTGGAAGAGGTGTTCCTACTCGCAGCATTGGACACCGTTCGAGAAAACACACTCAATGTACAAGATGACACCTGGGGTGCTGCAGCGGGAATGATGTACAACACCGAAAAAGCAAACAGTGGGCTGTACGCCGTCTACCGTCGACAGAACATCGACGATGCGACATTTGGCATGTTGACACTGGACTTGAGCGGAACTGTCAAAACCGGTCCACTAAATGCCAATACAGAAATCGTCTTCGAATACGGTCAAGGAGATCTGGAAGGTGGCCTGGACGATATCAGCCGCAGCGCATTTGGTGCACTGGCGGACATCGAAATGAACCTGGAAGGATGGGTTGCGGGACTCGCCATGGGATTCGCCCAGGGAGACAAAGACACCACGGACAAGGAATTCCACCAATTCACCTTCGATGAAAATTGGGACCTTGGTTTGTTGATCTTCAACCATAGCCTGCCCACTTTGAAAGCCTCCGTCATCACAGAAACCAACCTTGGACGTGAATTCGGTGCAGCGCGGACTGGCCCTGCCCTTTCCAACGCCATGTTCCTTCGTCCGAAGGTGGGCTACCAGATTCAAGACAACCTCGATGCTGCAGTCTCCTTCGCAGCTGCGCGTGCAGCGGCACTGCCGGAAGACCAATCCGAAAACGCTGGATACGGCATGGAGATTGACGGCGATGTTCACTATCGACCCATCCCCCATTTTGAACTCCGTGGTACAGTGGGCGTTTTTCTTCCCGGTCCCTGGTACACCAACTATGCCCACGAAGAGTTGGGCGGTGGATTCGATCAAATGGCATTGGGTGGACGCATTCTTGCCACCTCTCGTTTTTAAAGGTTCAACACCATGCTCCAGGGCGTCTATACAGCGTTGGTGACTCCGTTTCGAGAGGGTGCTGTGGACCGGTCTGTCTTTGCAGATCTGTGCCGGCGACAACTGGCAGCAGGGGTCGCAGGCCTTGTTCCCTGTGGCACCACGGGAGAAACCCCCACCCTCACCCAGGACGAATGGTCTGACCTTGTCCGAATTGCAGTGGAGGTCGCTGCAGGCACTGTTCCCGTGATCGCAGGCTGTGGTACCAACAATACCGCATCGACCTGTGCCACCCTTCGCGCTGCAAAAGCACTGGGTGCAGATGCGGGGTTGGTGGTGTTTCCCTACTACAACAAACCCAACCCTTCCGGTCTGCTCGCCCATGTACAAGCAGCCTGTGACCAAGACCTTCCCCTGGTCTTGTACCACGTACCGGGTCGCACAGGACAACGTCTTGATGCCGAACTGTTGGAACGTCTCTGTCGGGTACCCGGCGTCATTGGACTCAAAGAAGCCACGGGAGATGTCACCCTGGGCCAGGAACTGTGCAATCGCCTTTCCGATACGCAGGTCGCACTGTTGTCCGGCGACGATTTCACCTACGCCGCTGCGGTGGCCATGGGTTTCCACGGTGTCATCAGCGTGCTCTCCAATCCCGCCCCTGCCCTGAGTGTGGCGTGGTACCAGGCAGCCAATGAAGGCAATATCCAAAGCCTGCGTCAACTGCGGCAACGCTTGCTGCCTGTGGTAGAAGGCTTGTTTGCAGGACCAAATCCCGTGCCTTGCAAGGCCCTCATGGCTGGAATGGGATTGGTGGAAAACGAAGTGCGACTTCCCCTCGCCCCAACCCCCATCCCCGAAGCAAATGCCTGGGCGGGTCTTCGATGAACATCGCTGTACATGGTGCCAGCGGGAAATTGGGCCATCTGATCTGTGAAATGGGCAATTGCACCCCCATCCCAAAGGGTACACCGCCACCCAGAGACCACCTCATCATCGATGTGAGTTCAGCGAAGGGATTGGAATCGCTGCTTCCTCAATTGACGGGACAAGCCCTGCTCGTGGGAACCACTGGCGACCTTCCCATGGATGCACTTCAACAATACGCCAAAAATGCTGCTGTGGCGGTGGTGCCCAACTTCAGTGTGGGAATCCCCCTTCTCCTGGAACTGTTGCACACCGCTGTGAGCACATTGCCCGAAGGCTGGGACATCGAGATCACCGAAGCCCACCACAACCAAAAAAAAGATGCACCCAGTGGAACAGCCAAGCGAATACAAGCCGCCATCGAAGCCATCGTGGGCAAGGAAATTCCCACGCATAGCCTTCGGGTGGGAGACACCTTCGGGGAACACACTGTGTGGCTGTGTGGTCCCGGTGAGCGACTCGAATTGAAACATGTGGCCACGGGTAGAGAAGTGTTTGCCGTGGGTGCTTTGCGATGGGCCAGGTGGTTGCACAAACAGCCCGTGGGTTGGACGACGCCCTAGATGGAAGAAAGCAGCATGTCCCATGGTCTTCATAAAACGCCAGATTGATGCCAATCTTTTTTTTTCCACTTCATCATGAAATGCTGCGGACCAGGCGAAAGCCGATGTTGCTGAGTCTTGTGATGGTACTGTAGAAGTCTCTGTAGGACGTCCGGGTGCTGTTCGGGTAGCTCCCCCAATAACCACCACGGTATACCCGATCTGCATCCATCAAATCCTTTTCCTCTTGTCTCTGTACACGACCATCGAACACCACAGGTCCTTTTTTTGCGAATATTGTTTGTGTCCAATCCCGAATGTTACCACCCAATCCTCGTACACCATAGGGGCTCTCATCCACAGGGAAACTGTCCACATTTACCGGCAAAACACGTCCAGGATGACTGTCTCGGATGCACGACCATGAAGGATCAAAAAATGAACCCCACGGAAAGAATCGGCCATCTACTCCCCGCGCAGCCTTCTCCCATTCAAATTCATCCGGTAAACGCCATGGCAAGCCATCTCGTTCACTTTGCCATTTTGCATATGCCCCTGCACAATGCCAATCAATCATCATCACAGGCCAATCCAACGCCCATTTGTCGCCATCGGCATCCACGGTCAAACAAAAATCTCCATTCCTGGTCCGCCCATAGATCATCGACGCCTGTTGCTCTACTTGACCAATACGCTCTCGGGGAACCCATTGAAGTGCTTCCTCTTCCCTGTTCTGGGCGAGCAGATCATTCAGAAAAAACAAATATTCCCGATTGGTCACCGGAAAGCGGCGCATCGCAAATCCATCGATCCATACACGCTGACGGGGAAGACTGACGGACACATGAGGGTCACCACCACTCAAGAACCAACCCGATGGAATGTAGCATTCGTCTGGTCCCAAAGAACCCAATCGAAGCAAGAAGATGGGCATTGAAGCGCTTCCATCATATGCGGCATCCACACTTGCATTCAACGTTTGAACGGTTGATCCACTCGGCCCCTTTGGTGGAACCCCATCCCAATGATGTCCCCGACCGATAAACACCGGGTACAACAATTCATGATGTCCTCCCTTTCGCAAGCGAAGACGATAGCTCCCCTTCGCGAGAGGTACGGAGAACATGGGCGTTTTGCCCAATGACCGTTCCGAAATCGGGATCAATCGACGATTTTTCTGCTCGTACTTTTCCAACAATACTTCGACATCAGGCACCTGGGTGGTCAAGGTCAAAGCACCTACCCCCTTCAAGTATGCAAAATGCCCAGATCGATCCGGATGCTCCCAAGGAAGAAATTCTGCATGCTCCAACAAACGAACTTCCGCTTGTTTCGTCCCAGATGCATCATACGCTTCCTCTGCAGCTTTGTGCTCCCGGCGATATTGCCAGGCCAAAACCTCATGGGCCTCAGAAAGATCGGATTTGTGCGTCAAGGCTCCTTTCAACAGTTGCTCTCGACTGATGCCCAACAAACGTGCTTTTTGCTCCAATCCCGTGGCCTCATCTATCACTTTCCAATGCGGAGATTTCACCAATTCAGATTCCCAGGCCCGTATTTCTTTCAATTCTGCCTCTCCTTCTTTTCGGAGACGAGATGCAAGTTCCCAGAGTGATTGTGCCTCCTCTTCGGTGGCGAGCGCTTTTTTTACAACCTCCAACGCTTGTTCTCTTTTTCTTGCGCCTTCGAGCCAAGCCTCAATATCTGTCGCCATGGCTGCAGCGGTTTGATAGCGATCTTCCGGATTTCGCGCCATTGCACGTTCGCAAGCAGAAACCAATTCATTGGGCAATGGTGGACCTGCATCGGGGGAAGACAAAGGTACATTGTCGATAAAATCAAAGGAGAGGGTTTCTTTTCCGCCAACGCCATTCGGTGATGTTCGCAAAGACACAGGCGGACCTGACAACAGCTGTTGCAACACATGATGTGCAGATGTTCCCGCAAAGGGTGCATGACCCGATAATATTTCGTACAGAATGGAACCCAGGGCATATACATCTGTACGTGCATCGATCCGATGGATCTGTCCCTTCGCCTGTTCAGGAGCCATATATGCTGGTGTTCCTGCAATCTGACCCATTCGGGTCGCATGGTCTCTTTTTTCTGAGCGATGTGTAGAAACGTGTTCCAAATCACCAAATTCCGAAGTCAGGTCCGGACGACCCTGAACTTTTGCAATCCCCCAGTCCACCACCAGTACCTCACCAAAAGCACCCAGCATGATGTTCTCCGGTTTTAAATCACGGTGGACGACACCTTTGGCATGGGCATATGCCACGGCATTGCACACCTGGTGGAATACATCCATCAAGCGGTGAAAGTTCCAGCCATCGGCAGTAGGAAACCAACGAGCGTGTTGGATGGCAGCATGAACATCTTGAATTGCCTTCGTGAATTCCCGACCTTGAATTTCGTGCATCGTAAAATAGAGACGATGATCTGGAAGTTGACCCATTTCGTGGACAGGTACGATATTTGGGTGTTGCAATTGGGCACAGATCTGCGCTTCCTCGACAAATCGTGCGATGGTCGCGGGTTTGTCAAGCAATTCGGGGTGGATGATTTTCATGGCAAGTTTGCGGTTTAATTCCCGGTCTCGAACGCGGCGGACTTCTCCCATACCCCCTTTCCCCAAAAGCCCGAGGTCGTCATATCCATCCAATGTATTTGACGTTGAAACAACGTTCTCCACCTCTGTTTTTGTGGACTCAATTGGGTGATTCAAAGTGTGGCCCTCTTCTGCCTGCACAATCACCGTGGTGTCGAGATTCACAGGATCCAATTGGAGTGTACGAGTGAGGGTCCGTGCAGAAGAATTGCCCAATTCAGCGTGTGAAGCCTCATCCAAAATGGCAGAACGGATGGCAACAACTTGTTCGGTGGTCAAACCCACTGATTGAAAAACAGGCGTCAAATATGACAAATCCATACGGCACTCCAAGATGGCGAATGATCAAATCAAAAATACACATGGCAAATGGTGCCAGCATTCATGAATCGACAATTACCCCAAGAGAACAAATCCTTCAAAAACAGAGACACTGGAGCAAAGCATTACTGTTGAACACTGAGACCTCTCCGACTTTCGCAGCCGTTTCAAATTATCGAACCGCGTTGGGGCTCCACACAAAACCACAATTTCGACAATGGGATCGGGGTGGAATCCCTTCGGCTTCCGTTTCACTGCGCAATCCATCCAATCCCCGCCACATTTCCATAAAGGAGTGATGAACAACCGAGCCCACTGTGTTTTCCAATTGAATGTCGGCAGAACAAAGGGTGAGTTTTCCATCCCAGGAAATCACGGGACTCAACCATGGCCCTCGACAGCGGCGGGGTTTTTCTTCGTCCCCACTATCCACAGGTAGGTGTAGTCGCTTTGCGATTCGTTCCAGATCAGCCCGTGCTGTGGCATTTTCCTGAAAGTTGCTGTGATCCAACCGAGAGAACCAAAGGAAATCTGTACCTGATGCGTTCGGAAAGCGTCCGGCTTTGGGTTCGTGAGATGGATATCGTCGCACATCCAGCCCGGGATCGAGTGTTGCCGTGGCACGACGCTTCAATCCCACCCGACCGAAACGAGGTGCCCGGGGAAGCAACATATCCAAACCCGCACCCTCTCCAGCATCCAAATCCAATACCCATTCCACCGGAACACCCTGGGTACTCAATTCCACCAATGCTGGGGTCAAAAATACCCCACTGGTCTCAATACGAATCCGATCACAAAGCCCACGGCGTGCCATGTGCAACACGTGACCAAGAATCGGCTCGATCTCTGGGTGCAACAAAGGCTCTCCTCTCCAGCTCAAGCAAATGGTGCCAAAATGACCAGCATTTTGATGAATGTCATTCAACAACCGACGAACCACCTCAAAACCCATGAATCCACGGGTAAAATCCAAATGACCTTGATCCCGTAATTCACGCCAGTTTTCTGGTGAAGGATTCCTGGGAACACCCGCAACCACTCGTTCCCAACGTCTTAAGGGTGGTCCATCAATGAGTTTTTTGTGGTGAACATCGGTCAATTCCATGCGCAAGATGGCATGGGGTCGTAGTTGGCGTCGTCGGGGCCGTATCCCCCGCAACTGTCTCCGAAATGCAGCGACACCCATCTGCTGGGTCCTGTTTAGCAGCCCACGTCCTGAATCGCTCTGATTTCGGAGGTAGCAACTTTGAGCACACGGTGTTTTGCATGCTTTTACAACCTTACGACGCTGATGCAACGCTGGAGAATTCCACAATTGTTTCAAAGACTTGTCTCGTACATTCCCAAAAGCGCCATTTAGAAAATCCAGCTTCCCATCACACATAATGGCGGCCCCATCTGCATTGATGTACAACTCTTTCCAACCCGCCCAACACGGTGCTTCCAAAGGAGTCAACGTCTCCGTGTAATACTGCGGTATTCGTTCAATCTCTTCCGCACTGTTTTGAATTTGAAAGCCACCAACTCCCTGATGCCGTCGTTTGGCCGCCAACCGCACACACAAATGTGTCAATACAGACATGTCGTCCTTCTCAAACCACAATGCCCGGCCAGCAGGTGGAGTCTCTGGTGATGAACGAAAGAGATTGAGTATCTGTACACCATCAAATCCCAATGACTCTTGTTCCGCAAGAACCGCTTCGAAATGATCATGATTACCGGCATGTAAGATGGTGTTTGTGAGTATCTTTCGGCGGGAATTCCCTGCTGCAGCATCCGCATTACGAAGATTTTGATAGCCCTGGATGGCACGCTGATAATTGCCCGTTCCGCGAACGAGGTCATTGCTGGCTTCCAGACCATCCAGGGAAAAATTGAAGTGGAGTCGGTCCGCAGGAATGGCTGCCAATCGCTTGGCACGGCGGGTAGAAATCAACGTTCCATTGGTGGTCAATGTGACGTAAAACCCCTTACGGACCGCGTAATCAAGTATGTCCTCGATGTCCCCTCGCATGAAGGGTTCCCCACCAAGAGGATTGAAGACTTCCACACCCCATGCGGCCGTTTGATCGATGAGATCTCGTACCGCCATAAGGGACAATTCTGGAGCATCGTAGCAGGTAGTACACATGGTGCAATGGAGATTACAACGTAGTGTCAAGTTGACACTGACCCGATCTGGTGGAGCCAGACCAAGATTGACCCGACGAGAGACATACATGGCTGCATCCCGACGAAGATCAGTCCATGATGAGATGAGCGCCATTCTCAAAGACCCTCTCCAAAAGCGTTAAGCCCGACAAATTCACAAAAGCCCGTTCGGCGGTATTGACAGTCAATATCTGCGTGCATTGCATCCTTTTCCCAGAGAGACGTGGTCAAAAATCATCTCCCAAAATGATGTACACTTTTCCTGAATCAGAACCATTTTCATTGTTACCGGGTGCAGTGACCATCAATTCTTCCAATCCATCTCTGTTGAGATCACCCAGGTTTTCCAAACCAGAACCCGCACCATCGTACGCCGCCTCTCCAAGATAATTCGTGGTATTGTCCTTCAATTCGAACACCCCGCCAGGAGAAAAGTCATCACTAAAGTGCACCGTGAGCTTTCCCGACCTCGATGCCATTTCACTGTTACCTGGCGCGCCAATGACCATTTCGGAAGCGGCATCCGAGCCCATATCTTGGAGGGCAGCCACAGCACTTCCCGCAAGATCATCGGCATACTCACCTCTAAATTGGACTGCGACGTCTCCCAATGAAACCACTTCTTCAAACTCGGCGCAATGCAAAATGGCCAAACCTCCTGATTGATAGCCGTTGGGTTCGGCATAGGGTGTTCCAATGGCGATGTCGGGACAGCCATCGCCATCAAAGTCTGCAACCTCAAGTACACTCCCGGTGCCATCGCCAAGAACAGCAGCCTCAGCAACAATCTGTGCATCACCCAAATCCACACCATCCGGGGTAAATTCTGCCCCACCCATTAAATAAATTTTCCCGAGTAGAGATGGACTGCCAGGTGCACCCAACCAAACATCTTCCAAACCATCGCCATCGACATCACCTGCAGAGATGACCTGGGTTCCCAATCTCGCGTAGGCTTGTTCACCATGAAGAGAGAAACTCGCAGCGGAATTCCCCGCCCTTAGGGCGACACCAGCATAAAAATCCACTCTCCCAGACTCGAAGCCATTCCCTCGGCTCTTTGGAGCTGCAATGGCAAAATCACCGTAGCCATCATCCTCCAAATCACCCGCACTGGCAACCACCTGACCATAGGCTTCCTGGGTTCCCGTCCCAAGAAAAAGCCAATCCGCATCGTCAGTACTCCATTCTCCGCCTTGCCAAATCGTATCCGCATAAAAAAGGTATGCAGCCCCCGCATTCAAAGCACCCAGGTCCACACCTGTGGCACCGATCAACACTTCATCAAAGCCATCGCCATCGACATCACCTGCAGAGCCTACTGCAGCACCCGCATGATCTTTAATGCCCGTTCCTGAAAACTGAATGGGCGCTGCTTGAATGGAATTTGAAAGTTCAGTGAGAAGATACGATTTTCCGGCTTCAATGGCTGTGCTTGTGTTTCGAGGCGCACTCACCATAAATTCTGGCAACCCATCTCCAGTGATGTCGCCAAGGGCAGAAATCGATGTCCCCAATCCATCGGAAGGACGGAAGCCCGTAAACCATACCTCTTGGTTTTCAAGGTGGTGGATCTGACGTTCCACCAAAACGGAATATGCGGCCTCTACCTCTTCACCAGACACATCTGATACCAACACCCGACACTCAACTTCGGAATTTGGCCCGACCAAATCCGCGCTCAATTGCAATGTGGCATCTTCGCCAATGACGTTTTCTGTGGTCAAATCGGTCCACAAGTACCCAATATTCAATGAACTGACATCAACCCCGGTAATGGTGGGCTGACATTGTAGATAGGAATCTGAAGTCACGTTGGCATAGGGAATGACAACAACCTTGTCAATGGAGACAGGGACCTCAATGGGGGTGGGTGCTTTCTTGGCTCCGGTATCTTCAGGTTCAGAACAACCCAAACAAAGCGCGAAAAAATGAATCACGATGCCCCCCTCAAACAACGAACCATCAAGGAATATTACCCGATGACAGCCATGGATACAACTTTCCACAAGGCGTTCATATACGCACGCCTTTCGTTTTGGGGTATGATTCACTTGGTTTCAAGGAGTCGATTTGCAAATCCTCGTCATCCACCACGGCACACTTCATGGAAAACCAGCCACTGGTTCCGCACTCCGTGCTGCACAAATCGCCCACGGTCTACGGCACGGGGATCACACCGTCACACTTCTTTCTCGCGCAACAGATACGCCAGGTGGATTTGCCAACGGAAAGATCCTCCGGGAAATGGCCACAGAAATAAATCCTGATTGTGTGGTGTGTGTGCAGCTTGAAGAGGCGCCCCATTTGGCCAATTTGGGTATTCCTCTTGTCTTGGATCTCTATGCCCACAGATTGTTGGAATCCATGCATGCAGAAGATTTTGGACCCACGATCACTGCAACCTTGAGGGCCCTGCGTTGCGCCGACGTCTTTCTCACTTCGAATCCCAAACAACGCCTTGCCTGGTTGGGCGCACTGCCTTTCGCCGGGATCGACCTCAGTTGCGATCCCACCCTGCTCATTCCCCTATCGACTACCCAGGAAAAACCCACAAAGCCCCCCAAAGAACCACTGGTGATCGCAGGGGGTCATGGCTGGGCCTGGAGAAGAGCAGGCAAGGGTATCCATGCGGTATTGGAAGCCATGGACAAAGCGGATCGAGGCACTCTCGAACTCATCGGCGCCCAACCTGTAGATTGGGGCGGGATTAAACACCCTCGCCTCAAGTATCGAGAAGCCTGTGATCACGACTCCTTCCGTGAGCATCTACGACACGCAACAGCCGCCTTCGATTTGTACGAACACCACCCCGAGCGAGAAATTGCCCTGGCATTTCGCCACATGGATTACCTCGGATGCGCATTGCCCATTTTGACCACACCTGCCACCCCATTGGCGGACATACTGGGAGATGCTGGATGGGCGAATCTTGATATTTCTGAAGCCATGAATGACATCCTCCACAAACCCCGTACAATCCTTCGAAAAAGGAAGGCAGCACGGGTACTTGCCGCAAATCATTTCGATCCCACGCAAACCATCGTCCCTTTGCTTGACTGGTTGGAATCCCCCACCAAAGCAAGCCACCGCGAATCCCCCCTTCATCCAAAGGCACAAATCGCCCATGAGTTGAAGACACTTCAAATGGAAAATACCCAACTCGAAACGGCCCACGGAACAATGCGAAATGAAGTGTTGGAAAAAAGAGAGGAAATCAAACGCCTCAACCTTCGGATAGAGACCTTGTTGGGTGCCCTGGACCGAATGGGGCATGCACTGGAAGATGTCACAGGATTCAAGAGAGAAGCCACACAAATCCTGGGGGGAAGAATCGAACACGCCACCCGTTCTTCTGAAGAGATGCAAAGAGAGAATGCCATCCTTCGTGCAGACATTGAAAAAAAATCTGCCGAGTTGTTGGCCATGGATCAACTGCGCGAAAGACTCGAAAACGATCTACACAATCTACGCACAGAGAAAGAACGTGAACGCAGGAGCAGTTGGCCCCTCGGTCGTAGATAAATCATCCATCTATTTTTGTTGGCTACCAATTGCTTTTCATGGGCGCAAACAAAATGGTGTTTCCTTCAACCGGAGCTCGCGCCAATATCTTTCCACCGGGCCCAAAGATGGCGCTTCTTCCACTGAATTGCAGATTCCTTTCTCTTCCCCAGGAATTTGCGGCCACAAACCAACCGCTGAAACCCCACAATCTTTGCTGCCAATAGGAATGCACATCGATTCCTTCTTCGATCCAATTGGTGCAAAAAGCCAAAATTTGAGGTTTGGTTTCATGACAATACCTTAAAAAACCATCATCATTCAAATCCATGCAAATGGCAGGACACAGCGTCCCATATTCCGTGGGAATCACAAATCGTTGCTTCCCCGGTGACGCCCACAATTCGTCCAGTTCAAACAACATGATCTTTCGATATACACATTCGAGTGCACCATCCGGGCCAACGACCATACAAGAATTAAACAAATGAGAACCGAAAGATTCCACAAATCCACAAACAATCCAACACCCATGCTCCCTTGATACTTGAGAGAGAGCGTGGAAGGTCGGACCATCTTTGGTTTCGGCCACCTGGCGAATATCCCCCGGCGAATCCCAGATATAAGGGGTAGCACCCAACTCCGGAGCGACGATAACAGAACCCCCATTTTGAGCAGCAGTCCGAATCATGCCGACTAGTTTTGCACGTGACAATTGCAACGAGAGCTTCATTGGATTGTATTGAATGGCGGCAAAAATATTCATGAAATCATATGTACTCAGATGAAACGATGGTTAACAAGTTTGATGGTCGGACTGGGATTTCTGATCATTGCAATTGGTGGGATGAGTATCCGTGTACTCGATGATGCCATGGCCCCCCTCCATTCAGTCAGGCGATTGGATTTGGATCCAGCCGGGTCTCGCTCCACAATCAGGCGACGTGGTATTGCTTCCTGATCCACTTGACCCGCAACAAACGATCCTCAGAAGAGTATTGGGCGTCGGCGGAAAAAACCTTGATATCGATCGCAATGGAAGTATTCGATTGTCAGGGAAGCGGGTTCGACAAAAGAGCATGGGCGACACAGATGAATTTCGGGTCATTCAAGAAAACATCTGGCGGACAAAATTAAAATTATCCATCGAATGGCGGATCCTTCACAGCAAAAACACACTTACTCACACCGCAATAGATTCCTTTCAGATCCCAGAAAACCATCTCTTTCTAATGGCAGACCATCGAGATCATGCTGTGGATTCACGCTGGTGGGGCACCGTTCCGGAATCAAATATTGAAGGGGTTCTACGACTGAGAATCGGCCCATCTGATACATGGAGAAATTGGATTGAGTGGTATTAATCCTTTCCAATTCTCACACATTGTGAATGAATGAGAGAATAAGTACTTCCTATCGCTTGAATCGTGAAGCCATAGGATTAGGTTTCCTCAAATGATAAAACTTGCCGATCTTGATAAAGACACGCGTCGTGACCTGGCCAATGCCTTGAGTCGTCGATTTCCCCGAAAGGAAGATCGAGAAAAATTGTTCCATCACGCCCGTTTCAAAATGGAGATGGCGGAACATGAGAGTGCACTCGATGCATGGATTGAAATCTTCTCGCTGATCGAGCATTCAGAAACCGCCTGTTACCAACTGGTCTATGCCGCCACCGATTTGCGACCAGAAGATGAAATACTTCGAGCGATCCAAACCGTTATTCATCCCCAATTGGGCCCAGATCATCGTTGGTATGCCGTGGGGGGAGGAATCCTTCTCGCCTCTCTGCTGGTCCTTGTGTATTTCATCATCGCCTTTCCCGAAACACCGATCCAAGAGCAGCAATCTCTTGCTGTCCAAAATCAACCGGTTCAACAAATCCTCGTCAAACAGGACCCACCACAAAACCCACCAATAGAAGAAGCGGTTC
>JACLAC010006393.1_pt1 | contig 14587 bp, 10 predicted proteins | sample 8027881 | NCBI WGS metagenome assembly JACLAC01 (sample SAMN15725517, study PRJNA655200) | protist metagenome | isolation source: fluorescence activated cell sorting (FACS) single amplified genomes of... | place: Spain: Blaines Bay Microbial Observatory, Mediterranean Sea | collected 2016-01-19 | reverse complement strand
GCCGGACTGGCGTTGGCTACGGGACTGGGCTGGCTTTATCTGGCGCTGGTACGCGATATCGACGATATGGTCCGCAGTACTATCGCCCAGTTTATGGGCACGCTGCCGTTATTTATCGGTCTGGGTCTTTTCAGCTTTCGCCGCGCTTGCGATTTCGACCGGAAGGCCGGGCTGGTGATCAAGTGGTGGGGGCTTTTGTGGCCTTGTAGCCGGCATGTCTTTGATCTGAGCCTAATTAATAAGGTGACCCTGGGGCAGGAGCCCAAGCGCTTAAGCTCGCGGCGCAGGCCGAAGGTCGTTACGGAATATACCGTGCGGCTTGAGGGCGAGAAACGCTTGGCTGTGCGTTTGGATTTGACGGAGGATAAGGCACGTGCGTTGGCTGAAGACCTTGCTGAGTATTTGCAATTGCCCGTAGTGAGTGCGCTACCTGAGAAAAGAGAGGAAGAACAAGGATGATTGAAATTAAGGCTACTGTGCCCCTGACCGAAGCGCCGGCTTGGGCGGCGTTGGAGCGCCAACTGATCAAAGTGATGGAAGAAGCGACACAGCCTTTTTTAGATAAGTACACCCATCCCGACGGGCGGCTGATCTGGAGAAGTGGCGATCGTCACAGTCGCGACGGGGCAGACGATTTTTACGAGAGCTTTTATAACTGGCCGTTGCTCTATTTGCTCGGCGGGGCCGATCACCTGCTCGAAATGGGGCAGCGGCAGTGGGATGCGACGACACTGCTGATGGAGGAATACGGGCACGTTCACAAAGAATATGAGATCGGCTACGACCAATTTCACCAATCCGAGAGTTACATTTACTTCTATCTACTCTGCATGGCGGATCCGGCGAACGAGAAGAACCGCGAAAGGGCGCGCCGCTTTGCTGGTTTTTTCCTCAACGAAGACGCCGAAGCGCCCAATTACGATCCGCAGCACAAGATCATCCGATGTGCTCATAATGGCAGTAAGGGACCGCGCTGGCTCTATGAAGACAACGAAGAGCCCTCTTATGGCTATAGCCCCGGTATGGCCGCCTACGGGCTGCCCTACGAAGATCTCGAAGGCATCGACAGCATCGAGGATTTGAAGGACCCGGCCAACGCTCGGCGCATGGGCCAGGCGATGAAAGAGCGCATGGACAAGGGCGATTGTGCTACCAATCTGCACGTTACGCCTTTAATCGCCAATGCGCTCTATCTAACCGGCGATGAAAAATACCGCGCATGGTTGCTCGAATATGTCGGCGCCTGGATCGAAAGGGCGCAGGCCAATGACGGCTTGTTGCCGGATAATGTCGGTTTATCGGGTGAGGTGGGCGAGTATACGGGGGGGCGGTGGTACGGTAGCATGTATGGGTGGACCTGGCCGCATGGCTTTTATAATATTGCGATGGCGGCGATCTTAGCGGGGACGCACTGCTATCTGATCACCCGTGACCGCAAATATCTGCAGATGCCTAGGACTCAAATCGACAAGGTGATGCAACAGGCCAAAATGGCCGATCTTGAGAAAGAGCCGATGAGCCTGCGCGCACACTGGATCGGCCAGATTGGCGCCTTGGGCGATGAGAAGGTAAGTTACGTTGTTCCATATTGTTATGGCGAAAATGGCTGGTCAGATTTTCAGCCCTTATCCCCGATTTATCCGGCAGCACTGTGGAATGTCAGCGGTGCAGAGGACGATTGGCAGGTGCTCAAAGAGATCCGCGAAAAAGAGGCTTACGACTGGCGCAAAGTCATTGGTTTTCACAACAAAGAAGACGCCTATCACGAACAGCCGTGGTTTTGCTATCTCCAGGGAGAAAACCCAGACTATCCGCTAAAGATCCTGCAGGCCGCGTTAGCGCAAGTCTATCGGCGCATGGAATTGGTGCGTCGAGACGAGACCGATCCCTGCGACAATCATATCCATTGGTGGCAGGAACTCAATCCGGTGACCACCGAAGCGCTGATCCAGCTGACGCTAGGCGCACCGCAAATGCTCTACAATGGCGGCATGCTGATCGCGCCGCTGCGCTACTTTGATGCCGAGCGCAAAAGGCCCGGTCTACCCGAAGATGTCGCGGCTTTGGTGGAAAAGGTCGAGCAGGAGCGGGTAGTCGTGCACTTGGTGAATTTGAGTTCGATGGCCATCCGTAAGCTAGTCATTCAAGCGGGTACATTGGCGGAGCATCGATTCAGCTCCGTTGAATACAGCGTGTTGACTAGTGTTTATCCCGGCGAGGTGGTTGATTATGCCGCCCCGCCCGCCGAGCAGACGACCGAGCGCCAAGAAATCGAGCACGGTCAATTTCTCGTCGAGATGCCGCCGGGCACCGAGATCAGATTAAAGCTTGGCTTGGTGCGCCATGCCAATGAACCCAATTACAGCTTCCCCGTTATGTAAATAGGAGATAAAAGAATGGATTATGTTCGTTTGGGCCGAGCCGGCGTCAAGGTTTCGCGGCTCTGTTTAGGCACTGCCTTTCGTGGGTATTGGCACGGTCATACCGATGAGGCGACGGCCATTCGTACGGTCGAGACGGCCATCGATCTGGGCTGCAATTTTATCGATTGTGCCAACTACTATTACCAGGGTCGCTGCGAAGATTTGCTGGGCAAGGCGATTAGGGGCAAGCGCGACGATTTGGTGATTACGACAAAGGTTTGGAGCCAAATCGGCGACGGGCCCAACGATCGGGGGTTGTCGCGTTTTGCGATAATGCGTGAGGTCGAGCGTTCACTCAAAAGGCTGCAGATCGACTACATTGATATCTACTTGCTGCATCATTGGGACGGCAATACTGAACTCGACGAGACGCTGAAGGCCTTTGACGATTTGGTGCGACAGGGCAAGGTACGCTATGTGGGAGCTTGTAATTTTACCGCGGCGCAGACCGTGGAGGCGCTATGGACGGCGGATCGCGGTGGTCTAGACCCATTTTTCGTCTTGCAAAATCAGTATAATATATTGCAGCGATGGGAGATAGAGCCCGAGTTATTGCCTTTGTGTCGACAGTATGGGATGGGCATGATGACCTATAGCCCATTGGCGGTGGGTTTGTTGACCGGGCGCTTTCGCAGAGGGGAAACACCGCCGACCGACAGCGCTTGGACGGAAGGGGATCGCTTTGATGCAGCACTCGACGAGAAGACCGATCGGATCATTCAAAGGTTGATTGATCTTGGCCAAGCTCAGAGCAAGACACCGGCTCAGGTCGCCATCGCTTGGATATTGGCCAATGACGATGTGACGGCGCCGATAATTGGTCCCGACCGACCCGAGCACGTCGAGGAGGTCTTTGGCGCTTTGGAGGTGGAGTTTAACGCCGAGGACCTGAAAGGACTAGACGAACTGTCGCAATGGCAGCCGTTGACGCGGAGCCACTGAAGCGTGCGTGAGCTGGTTCCTAGCTTGGTTTGCATCCGGCCTATCGGTCTTTTGGCGTTGCGCGACTCGTGTCGGACGTTGGCAAGGGATGGGCGCGGTGATCGTGGTGGCGGTGGTCAATGGGATTTTACAATCTGCCTTTCATTGGCTTCTGGTATTGGGGTCGCCACCTTGCGTTTTTGTTCAATGCGACCGATGGGCTCATTGAGGATTTCGAAACTGACGGCTGTCTCATAACGATCATGGCCTTCTAAATCATTTTTTGATATGGTCTGCGAAAACCAGGCGATAAACTGCTTTGCCAGTGCTTGTTTTTCCGGCGTGGTCTTCTTCGAAATACTAAAGCCCTGACCGCCTAGCGAGATAAAACGCCGGCCGTCGTGACTGGGCACTTTGAAAAAATCGACCTGTTCGCCCATGCTGGTGACAATCCCAGGATAAAAGGGAAAGTAGTCCAACACCATAGCCGTCGAACCATTGGAGAAAGCCTCCAGATTAAAATAATAATCGGCGTTAGTACCGCCTTCGGGCGTAAACGGCATCAAGCCTTTAAAAAACTCAAGTCCGGCCACCGCCCCTGCCGAATTGAGATGGCCCTGCACTTCAAAGGTCTGCTGATCACCCCAAGAGCCGCCCCAAGACCACAAAAAAGGCTGGAAACCCATAACAATCGAATCGTAACCGCGACCGGTCAAAAGCGAACAGCCATAGCGCTTCTCGGCGGGACGCTGGAAAAACTCGGCAATATCGCGAAACTCCTCCCAGGTTTCGGGCGCCATTAGATCGCGGCCGTATTTGGCCTTAAACGCGGCCTTTTCGTCCGCATCCTCAAACCAATCTTTGCGATAGACAAAACCGATGGCATCGGTCTCGCAAGGCGCTGCGAAAAACTTGCTGCTGCCGGGTGGATATTCACACAGATAACGCGCCGCGCGCGGGTGAATGCTCGACATGTCGATCGCCGTCGGCAGCCAGTCAGTCAACTCGAGATAGAGCCCCTTTGTCGCGCCCCGACCGATCCACTGACTGTCGCCGATCACGATGTCAAAATCGGTTTGTTTATTGCCGAAATTGAGAAAGACCTGGTCCTGGTAGGATGGCCAGGGGATCTGCTGTACCTCAACGGCAATGCCGGTCTCATCGGCGAATTCATCGCCCAATTCCTGCAGCGCCACCGCCGGATCCCATTGCGCCCACCAGATTGTAATCGACTTTTCCTGCGCAAAAGCACCCTGCGTCACAATCGCCGTAGCCAGCAGCGCCTTAGTCCAACGCATCATCATGAAATCCTCCCTTTGGAGAGTACACTTTTTCTTACTCCGGCCACTTGAAGTCGGCCTTAAATTCTGCCTTGCCCTGAATACCCAACCCGCGGATGCGAAACAGCCCGCCGCCGCGGTAGCTCTGATTGTAGCGGTCCCAATCGTAGCCTACCGGATCCAAGTCGGTACCGGGTTCGACGACAAAATCCGCCGAGGTAAAATACAGCTCATCCAAATTCGGCCCGCCAAACATGACGCTCGAGGTCTGCCGCGCCGGCGTCTGGATCCGCCGCTCCTCCACCCCATCGGGATCGAAGCGGATAATACAACTGCCAAACCAATTAGCGCTCCAGATGAAGCCATCTGCATCGACCGTCATGCCATCGGGCACACCGAGATCGGCGGCAACCTTGACCAAAAGCCGCCGATTCGATACCTGCGAGGACTGCGCGTCAAAATCATAGGCGTAGATCTCCCGCGCCGCCGCGTCCGTATAATACATCGTTGCCAAATCCGGGGAAAAACCCATGCCATTCGAACAGCCGATGCCCTCGGCGACCACTTCGACCTTGCCATCCGGATCAAAGCGGTAGAGCTTGCCTTTCTCTTCGCCTAGATAGGTTCCTGCAAAAGCGCCTCCATTAGGCGCGGCAATCACATCGTTGAACTGCAAGAGTTGCCCTTCATACTCCTCAGGCTGAATTCGCTGCCAATCTTCATCCGAATTCCACAATACCACCCCATTGTGGATAAAGCAGACATACCCTCCTTGTTTATTCTGCATAAAACCCCCGACATTGAAACCGTCGTGGATTTGCGTATTGGCCCCTGTGTCCGGATCGAAGGAAAACATCCTTCCGGTGCCAATATCGGTCCAAATAAGCGTCTGTTCCTCCGCATTCCAAATCGGCCCTTCGCCGACTACGGCCCCTTCTTCCGCCAATTTTTCGATTTCCATTGCAGTCCTTTTTATTAGTTTCTGTAGCGAACCGACTAAGCCGTGCCCTCTCCATTAATATTCACTCGGTCTATATGCCCGATAAGATATTCAAATTCACCATCCCATTCAATACGGCCAACACCACCCGTTTTCTGCCCAAGATATCACTCCAATAAAGGAGCCGAGCGTGTATATCCAAGATCAACTTCCCCACAGCCGCCTCAGCGAAGACAACCTCAGCTACTACAAAGCCATCGGCGTCGACTATCTGACGATATATCCGCTGCCCCCCGAGCTACTCGATTATGCCGCCATGGTCGACTATTTGCAAATGGTTCGCAGCATGGCCGAGCGCCACGGCCTGCGCTTTTATAACGCCTCGATGGGCGGCCCCGATGAAATCACCCTGGCGCAACCAGGCCGCGACGCCAAAATCGAGCTATGGTGCGATTGGATCCGAGCGATGGGTAAAGTCGGGGTGCCAACCCTCGGTTACAACTTCAAACCCGTCGGCAATTTTCGCACGCCCTCAGCGACGGGCCGGGGTGAAGCCAAATACAGCACCTTCGTCTACGAAGAATACCAACAAGAGGGGCACGACCATCCCGACAAATACATCGACGAAGAATCGCTTTTGAGTCATATCGACTACTTTCACCAGCGCATCGTGCCCGTCGCCGCAGAGGCCAACGTGACCCTGGCCCTGCATCCCGACGATCCCCCGCTACCCGAATCGATGGGTGGAGCCGCGCGCATTGTCTCTACGTTGGAGCAATACGAACGCATCTTCGCACTCAACCCCAGCACCAACAATGCCATGTTGTTCTGCCAGGGCTGCATCGCGGAGATGGGTGTCGACGTCTACGAAGCCATTCGCCGTATGGGCCAGCAGGACAAAATCGCCTATGTGCATTTTCGCAATGTGGAAGGAACGCCGAAGGATTTCAGAGAGGTCTTTATCGACGAGGGGAGCGTCGATATGTTTAAAGCGATGCAGACCTATCAGGAAATAGGCTTCGAAGGCCCCTTCATGATGGACCACACCCCGCAAATACCAAACGACAAAGACCAGCGCCAGGGCCACGCGTTTGCCACCGGCTTTATCCGTGCGATGATCCAGGCCGTCTACCGATGAAGTTTATGAGCCCGCCGCAACCTTAATTGCGTCGCCAATCCGCCGCACCCGCGCCATTGTATTGTTCGCGTGCATCGGCACCAATACCGCGCGGGACAATATATCGAGCGAATCCTGACACATCCCCACAGAGTATTTAACCAGCGCCTTGCGATTGGCCGGCAATTTAAAGGGGTCTAAGGCCGGATGGTGGGCCCCCTGATAGCGCATGATCGGCTCCCAGCGAGTATAGACGTGCCGACCGGTATCCATCGGCAAGAAGGAACTCACGGCGTGCGCACCCAATTTATCGCGAAAGGCCCTCGCTTGTTTCTCCTTTTTGAACATAAAACCAAGATGCGTGCCGCATTCATAATCCAGGCTATTGTTTTTTATAGACTTCAGACCGGCATCAAGCCCGACCTGCAACAGGGCTTTCTTGTGCATGCGCATCCTATTCAACATGCCCTTAATGCGCTTGATCTGTACGTTGAGGATGGCCCCTTCTACCTCCGAAGCCCTGAAATTATGACCGGCAAATTGCAATTCCTCGCGCTCTTCGCTGCCCTCATCCACTGGATTCCAATAGAAAGAGCAGCAATCGACCGCGACCGAACCACGGTCGTAGGCCGCTTGCGAATTAGTGACAAAGGCACCGCCTTCTCCGCAGGTCATGTTCTTGTAGAAGTTAAAGCTAAATGCCCCTGCGTGGCCTATACCGCCGAGTTTCTTGCCCTCATATCCACCACCCACCGCCTGACAGGCGTCTTCGAGGACGAGAACATTGTGTTTGCGGGCGATCTTCATAATCTTCTTCATATTGCAGGGCAGGCCAACCATGTGCACGGGTATAATCGCCCTAGTCCACCGTGTAATTCGACTCTCTAAATCCTTGGGGCACAAAGTCAAAGACTTATCAACGTCGGCAATTACCGGAATCGCACCGGCCGCTAATACCGCTAGTGCGGTAGCCATATACGTGTAGGCCGGTACAATCACCTGATCCCCTGGGCCCACGCCCAATCCGACCAAAGCCGTATACAGTGCCGAAGTCCCCGAACGAGCCATTCGACAGTACTCGGCACCAATATAACGCCCCCAACTCTTTTCAAAGCGATCGCATTCTTGGCCCGACCCGTAGCGAAAGATCTTGCCGCTATCAAATAACTTCTGAATTTGCTTGACTTCTGCTTCGCCTATCCGATACATCTCAGCCTCCTTTAGATCAAGTCCAGTCCAACCCACCGCCGAACTGAATTGACGAGATATAAAGCATCCGCTCCTGCCAGCTCGTCGGTCATGATTACCCGTTGGCGAATTTCACCGTGCGCCAATAACTCCGCGCGAAACGTGCCCGCCAATACGCCCGATTCCAACGGCGGGGTATACCGCTCGCCGTCCATTTCCACCACCAAGTTGCCAATACAGCACTCCGTTGCTTCATCACGCTCGTTATGGAGTATTACATCATCGCACTCGGGCCGACTGGCCAAATGCCGCTCGTAGACCGCGCGATGGGTTGTCTTATGGTAGAGAAATGAGTCGCTACTGTCCACTTTTTCACCGGCGAGGGCCACTCTTAACCTTCGTGGCGGGGTTAATGGGTGAGACTCTACGGCGACTTCGCCCGATTCAGCAAGCAACAAACGCACCCTAAAACTACGCTTTGCCAATAAATCAGCTTCTTCTTCCAAAGCCTTTGTGATGCCGACAAGATCGCAGGTAAAACCCCAATAGGATGCCGAATCGGCCAAGCGTTGTAAATGTCGATCGAGTAAATAATAAGCCCCATCCGCAAAGAGCATGGTCTCCAACAGCCTAAAGTCCGGTTGCCGAACGCGTACGACCTTTGCCTTGACTAAACACTCGCCATACTCGGCCTCCGCCACCGAACCCCAAGTAATCCCGCTTCCAACGCCAAATTCGATCTGACCCTTCTTTCGATTTAGGTGGGCTGTGCGGATTGCGACATTAAAACACGCATCCTCCCCCGGCGACCAGTATCCCATACAGCCCGTATAAATGCCGCGTGGTTCGTGCTCTAATTCTGCGATGATCTGCATCGTGCGAATCTTCGGCGCTCCAGTAATCGAACCGCAGGGAAAAAGCGCAGTGAACACATCGGCCAAACCGACACCCGCTCTAAGTATGCTGGAAACGGTTGAGGTCAATTGCCAAAGCGTAGGATAGCGCTCGGTCGTCCACAACGCCGGCACCGCGACACTCCCCACTTCAGAGATACGACCTATGTCATTGCGCAACAAGTCAGTAACCATGACATTTTCAGCTCGATCCTTAGGCGATCTTTGCAGTTTTTCGGCCTGTTGCAAATCTTCTGCCGACCAGCGCCCACGGGACATAGTCCCCTTCATTGGTCGCGTGCTGCACTGCCGCCCCGAGATCTGAAAGAACAATTCGGGTGAGGCCGACACCAACACATGCTGCCGCAAATCGAAATAGGCACTATACCCCGCTTGCTGCCTCTGCCCCATCGTTCGGTATAACGCACGTGCATCGCCGGCAAAGCGACCTTGCAGCCGCATAGTATAGTTGACCTGACAGGTGTCTCCAGCCGCGATATAGGTGCGAATCCGCTCAACGTCGGCATGGTATTGCTCCTGTGAGATCGAAGCCCGCAATTCGCCAAGCTCGTAATCGCCGACTTCGCCCCGATCAGCAACTTCCTCCCGCTGCGCAAAGAGACCAAAGTACAATAAGGGCAATGCCCCCGCTTCTCGCGTGCAAAAAGCCGGATCTAAACCCGCAGCGGCCTCGTAGCAGAGAAAGCCCGCCGCATGCAAACCTTGTTGCACCGCGCGCTCGACTGCAATCAGCCCTGGGCGCACCTCGCCAATTTTAAAAGCCACGATTTCGTCAACCGGATCTGCAAAGGCAAAAGACCGCCCCTCTCCGCGCGGCATGAACGACTCAAGCAGCACGGGCTCATTTAGCATCATTGTATTCTGTTAGAATGGGTTATAACACTTTATATAAAACTAAATATATACCAAATCGCGAAATGACCGAACCGTTTGCAAGGTGATCAGATTGCCATCGTGTGCCGATTTCGCCCGCCGATCCCCCGACCGCGACAACACATGCAAATGATCGCCGTCGATGATCATACTCGCATAATGGCGACCTTGCTGCGGCGTTTCGCCGCGGGCGACCACACCGGCAGAACACCAATCCAGGCAGTTTTTGGAAAAATGCAACGCTAAGATGTGGCGTTCATTATTGGGCAAATTATAGCGATCTTTGCCCATCCTATCCGGACGCACCATACTGTCGGTCGCGACACTGGACAACAGCCAATACAAGCCAGTGACAGTATCGTGAAGGATGTGAAAACGCATCTGGCCGCCCGGGCACGGCACATAGAGCATTTGTGCTCCGGACGGCGCCCGTTCCAAATGGGTAGTCAATGCGCCGTCGGCTCCTTCAACGACCTTGGCAATACAAGCCAGATTCGTTCCGCCGGTATGCGCCCGCATCCACAGATGAAAAGTCCGTCCCTCGGGATCGTGCCAGAGGTGATCCGGGTCGGCAAATTGCACCACATTCGATTCGAGCCATCCCGGTGGATGCATTACGCGCTTGCCGGTCTTGTCCGTCGGCCCGAGACTCCAAAAGGGCACTGGGATCAATTCTGGCGCTCGGCCGATATCATTAAAACTTAATTCGCTCGCAAAAGCCCAACTCTCCCTTCGAGTTAGGTCACTTGTAATATCAGCCCTCATCAACACCGGTGCCAAATCCGATACCGGCCAACCCCGATGCGTAAAAGCAACCGCTTCTCCATCACCAAATAGACCCGTCCACGGGCATAGTGCACATTGCAGGCGGACTGGTGCCAGTGTTCCCCTGCTGTCAAAAAATGTGGCTCCGACCACGTCTCGCCCTCATCGTCCGAACGAACAATACACAGATCAGCATCGTGTCCGATGATATAGAGCGAACCACCGGCCGCAAAGGGTCGGGCATGCATAAAGGGAAAGAGACCACGTTCGATCCAGGTTTCACCACCATCATCCGAGGTCCATACCCGCCCCTGCCAGGCGTGCTGCCCCTCGCCACGAAAGCCCTTGGGCCCCGGCAAATCTTTAACTCCGGGGCCGCCCTGATCCATCGTCGCCACCAAGCGCCCCGATGCCAGGCGACACAGACCGGGTGTATACGCATAGACCGACTGCGGATCCGGAGACTCATATAAAAGCTTGAAATCGTTGGCTAACAACATTTTATACAATTTTAATAATCCATCGTAAGACCATATCAAAAAATGATTTAGAAGGCCATGATCGTTATGAGACAGCCGTCAGTTTCGAAATCCTCAATGAGCCCATCGGTCGCATTGAACAAAAACGCAAGGTGGCGACCCCAATACCAGAAGCCAATGAAAGGCAGATTGTAAAATCCCATTGACCACCGCCACCACGATCACCGCGCCCATCCCTTGCCAACGTCCGACACGAGTCGCGCAACGCCAAAAGACCGATAGGCCGGATGCAAACCAAGCTAGGAACCAGCTCACGCACGCTTCAGTGGCTCCGCGTCAACGGCTGCCATTGCGACAGTTCGTCTAGTCCTTTCAGGTCCTCGGCGTTAAACTCCACCTCCAAAGCGCCAAAGACCTCCTCGACGTGCTCGGGTCGGTCGGGACCAATTATCGGCGCCGTCACATCGTCATTGGCCAATATCCAAGCGATGGCGACCTGAGCCGGTGTCTTGCTCTGAGCTTGGCCAAGATCAATCAACCTTTGAATGATCCGATCGGTCTTCTCGTCGAGTGCTGCATCAAAGCGATCCCCTTCCGTCCAAGCGCTGTCGGTCGGCGGTGTTTCCCCTCTGCGAAAGCGCCCGGTCAACAAACCCACCGCCAATGGGCTATAGGTCATCATGCCCATCCCATACTGTCGACACAAAGGCAATAACTCGGGCTCTATCTCCCATCGCTGCAATATATTATACTGATTTTGCAAGACGAAAAATGGGTCTAGACCACCGCGATCCGCCGTCCATAGCGCCTCCACGGTCTGCGCCGCGGTAAAATTACAAGCTCCCACATAGCGTACCTTGCCCTGTCGCACCAAATCGTCAAAGGCCTTCAGCGTCTCGTCGAGTTCAGTATTGCCGTCCCAATGATGCAGCAAGTAGATATCAATGTAGTCGATCTGCAGCCTTTTGAGTGAACGCTCGACCTCACGCATTATCGCAAAACGCGACAACCCCCGATCGTTGGGCCCGTCGCCGATTTGGCTCCAAACCTTTGTCGTAATCACCAAATCGTCGCGCTTGCCCCTAATCGCCTTGCCCAGCAAATCTTCGCAGCGACCCTGGTAATAGTAGTTGGCACAATCGATAAAATTGCAGCCCAGATCGATGGCCGTCTCGACCGTACGAATGGCCGTCGCCTCATCGGTATGACCGTGCCAATACCCACGAAAGGCAGTGCCTAAACAGAGCCGCGAAACCTTGACGCCGGCTCGGCCCAAACGAACATAATCCATTCTTTTATCTCCTATTTACATAACGGGGAAGCTGTAATTGGGTTCATTGGCATGGCGCACCAAGCCAAGCTTTAATCTGATCTCGGTGCCCGGCGGCATCTCGACGAGAAATTGACCGTGCTCGATTTCTTGGCGCTCGGTCGTCTGCTCGGCGGGCGGGGCGGCATAATCAACCACCTCGCCGGGATAAACACTAGTCAACACGCTGTATTCAACGGAGCTGAATCGATGCTCCGCCAATGTACCCGCTTGAATGACTAGCTTACGGATGGCCATCGAACTCAAATTCACCAAGTGCACGACTACCCGCTCCTGCTCGACCTTTTCCACCAAAGCCGCGACATCTTCGGGTAGACCGGGCCTTTTGCGCTCGGCATCAAAGTAGCGCAGCGGCGCGATCAGCATGCCGCCATTGTAGAGCATTTGCGGTGCGCCTAGCGTCAGCTGGATCAGCGCTTCGGTGGTCACCGGATTGAGTTCCTGCCACCAATGGATATGATTGTCGCAGGGATCGGTCTCGTCTCGACGCACCAATTCCATGCGCCGATAGACTTGCGCTAACGCGGCCTGCAGGATCTTTAGCGGATAGTCTGGGTTTTCTCCCTGGAGATAGCAAAACCACGGCTGTTCGTGATAGGCGTCTTCTTTGTTGTGAAAACCAATGACTTTGCGCCAGTCGTAAGCCTCTTTTTCGCGGATCTCTTTGAGCACCTGCCAATCGTCCTCTGCACCGCTGACATTCCACAGTGCTGCCGGATAAATCGGGGATAAGGGCTGAAAATCTGACCAGCCATTTTCGCCATAACAATATGGAACAACGTAACTTACCTTCTCATCGCCCAAGGCGCCAATCTGGCCGATCCAGTGTGCGCGCAGGCTCATCGGCTCTTTCTCAAGATCGGCCATTTTGGCCTGTTGCATCACCTTGTCGATTTGAGTCCTAGGCATCTGCAGATATTTGCGGTCACGGGTGATCAGATAGCAGTGCGTCCCCGCTAAGATCGCCGCCATCGCAATATTATAAAAGCCATGCGGCCAGGTCCACCCATACATGCTACCGTACCACCGCCCCCCCGTATACTCGCCCACCTCACCCGATAAACCGACATTATCCGGCAACAAGCCGTCATTGGCCTGCGCCCTTTCGATCCAGGCGCCGACATATTCGAGCAACCATGCGCGGTATTTTTCATCGCCGGTTAGATAGAGCGCATTGGCGATTAAAGGCGTAACGTGCAGATTGGTAGCACAATCGCCCTTGTCCATGCGCTCTTTCATCGCCTGGCCCATGCGCCGAGCGTTGGCCGGGTCCTTCAAATCCTCGATGCTGTCGATGCCTTCGAGATCTTCGTAGGGCAGCCCGTAGGCGGCCATACCGGGGCTATAGCCATAAGAGGGCTCTTCGTTGTCTTCATAGAGCCAGCGCGGTCCCTTACTGCCATTATGAGCACATCGGATGATCTTGTGCTGCGGATCGTAATTGGGCGCTTCGGCGTCTTCGTTGAGGAAAAAACCAGCAAAGCGGCGCGCCCTTTCGCGGTTCTTCTCGTTCGCCGGATCCGCCATGCAGAGTAGATAGAAGTAAATGTAACTCTCGGATTGGTGAAATTGGTCGTAGCCGATCTCATATTCTTTGTGAACGTGCCCGTATTCCTCCATCAGCAGTGTCGTCGCATCCCACTGCCGCTGCCCCATTTCGAGCAGGTGATCGGCCCCGCCGAGCAAATAGAGCAACGGCCAGTTATAAAAGCTCTCGTAAAAATCGTCTGCCCCGTCGCGACTGTGACGATCGCCACTTCTCCAGATCAGCCGCCCGTCGGGATGGGTGTACTTATCTAAAAAAGGCTGTGTCGCTTCTTCCATCACTTTGATCAGTTGGCGCTCCAACGCCGCCCAAGCCGGCGCTTCGGTCAGGGGCACAGTAGCCTTAATTTCAATCATCCTTGTTCTTCCTCTCTTTTCTCAGGTAGCGCACTCACTACGGGCAATTGCAAATACTCAGCAAGGTCTTCAGCCAACGCACGTGCCTTATCCTCCGTCAAATCCAAACGCACAGCCAAGCGTTTCTCGCCCTCAAGCCGCACGGTATATTCCGTAACGACCTTCGGCCTGCGCCGCGAGCTTAAGCGCTTGGGCTCCTGCCCCAGGGTCACCTTATTAATTAGGCTCAGATCAAAGACATGCCGGCTACAAGGCCACAAAAGCCCCCACCACTTGATCACCAGCCCGGCCTTCCGGTCGAAATCGCAAGCGCGGCGAAAGCTGAAAAGACCCAGACCGATAAATAACGGCAGCGTGCCCATAAACTGGGCGATAGTACTGCGGACCATATCGTCGATATCGCGTACCAGCGCCAGATAAAGCCAGCCCAGTCCCGTAGCCAACGCCAGTCCGGC
>JACLAC010001613.1_pt1 | contig 14587 bp, 10 predicted proteins | sample 8027881 | NCBI WGS metagenome assembly JACLAC01 (sample SAMN15725517, study PRJNA655200) | protist metagenome | isolation source: fluorescence activated cell sorting (FACS) single amplified genomes of... | place: Spain: Blaines Bay Microbial Observatory, Mediterranean Sea | collected 2016-01-19 | reverse complement strand
ACGTAATAAATATAAATTAGATGCAGAGTTATCCACTTCTTTTTGTATTGGTGGGGCTGTTACAAAATCTGTTTTTTCCTCTTGTGATGTCATTTGTCTTTTCTTTTTGGTATGGTGGCACTCTTGTTGTAATTAGTTAATATTATTATATACAATCTATGATATGAATCACGATAGCAGCAGATTGTTTGACCACACACACACATACACATATTACCTCTGTATAACTGTGTAACTTAAACTGGAAATAGAAAGAAGAAAAAGGCCTGGAAAGCATGCGAAAGTCAGAAGAAGAAGTAATCAAAAAAAAAAAATAACGTTTTGTTGGTATTTGGTACAAAAATAGGTACTTGGTAATATACTAAGGATCTAACCCTATAAAGGAACATGAAAATTAAAAATTTTAACCCCGGAAGAACTACAGTATCATCTGGTGTAAGAGGGTAAATACTGTTCTGCTGTTACTGTTTCATCGAGATTAATTTCAATCTTAAATTCTGGCAAGTCCACGAACTTAGCCATCTTAACAGCCACTGCAAGTAAATATGGTTTTAACTTTTCTTCTGCCATATCCCTTATTGCTTCATATTCATCATTCTCTTGAACTTCCTTCTTTACACTTTCAATGTGTTCAACCGCCTTTGCTAAGAACTTCCCGGATATCTTATTTGCCTCATACAGAATTGTAATTGCTGTTGCCTGTTCAATATTGTCAATATGCATATATAAGTTTTGGTGCCTTGTACATAAAAGTGTATGGCAAAAGTTGTTCGGTTAGATAATAAGATGATTCCTGAAATTGATGGTTTAGAGCTTGTTGATAAAGTCGAGCGTATATATTTACAAGGAAATTATATTCAAAAAATTGAAAATTTAGATTTTCATATGAACTTAACATGGTTAAATCTAAGCGATAATTATATTAGGAAAATAGAAAATTTAAATCATTTAAGAAACTTGAAAGTGTTAGATTTATCATTAAATAATATTTCAGTAGAAAATGCCGATTATTCAAATTTGCCAACTAAAAAACTTATGATTTTAAATTTATATGGTAATCCATGTAGTAGTCTGGAAAATAATACTAGTTATCGTGCCAATGTTCGAAAATATTTCCCAAAATTACTATCATTGGATGGTAGTCGTATGGATATTGATGTATCAACATTAATTGGTGATGTTGGGGGAGAAGAAGAAGAGGAGGAGGAGGAAGAAGAAGAAGATGATGAGGATGCATTATTTCAATGTGATGGTACAAAATGTGGTCGTTGTATTATATATGGCACAAGATTTCAAGTTGTTTTATTGAATGATGGTAAAGAAAAAACATTAGATTTATGTGTTGGATGTGCATATGAACGTGCAATTTTAAATCAAGGAAATAAAAATACGGAACAAATCAAGATTGTTCAAAAAGGTAGTTCAAGAAAGATAGCGAATAGTAGTACTAATACATCAAATAATTCTTCCTCTTCTACTACAACGTCTGAAACGATTATTAATAGGACAAATTTTAATCAAACTGTTTTGAAATTAAACATTCAACAACAAACTGCACGTACTAATTTTCAAACAAAAAGGGAGGAAATTATGAAACGTTCCAATCAACGTTTACAAAAATTGCAAGTGCAACAACAAGAAATTGTTAACAAGAAAAATGAAACTGAACATGATGATCATGAAGTAGAGGATGATGGAAAGAAGATAAGCGAAGGTAAATTTGAAGAAAAAGATAATAATAACAATCAACAACAACAACAAACTAAAAAAAAGTAAAAAACATTTTTCTAGGTTTTTTAGATCGAAATTTTTTAATAATTTTTAACCCTATAACCACCTGCTAAACGCTAAACTATAAAACCCCAATATGGAATAAGCTAAACTCTCCCATACTATAAAGTAATAGCTAATAATAGCACTACACAGCACTACAAAAGCCTGGCAAAGATATGTTCGTTTTTTTGGCATAAACAACAACTGGATTTATATCCGTACACATATTTATATAAAAATATATATTATAATGGACATACATGCATGTACACATTTGTATAAAATTACTAGATATATTATCTATTATTATTACATCATCTTCAGGAATATATCATCCATTTTCATTAATAATACGACCAAATTAATGTTGAGGAAATATATATTATGAGCAACTCAAATGACAATAAATATATCGTGGATAGTGGAGTAAAAAGTCCATCGGAGGGGGGTATGAATGTGAAAAGAAGAAAAAGCATTAGTATTGAACATACACCACTAGATCATGAAAAGAAACGTCCTAGCATTGTAACAACGGTTGCTTTAGATGGTACGAAAAAAAGAAAATTGAAGCGAACGCAATCAAATTCAATTTTTAAACAAGTTTCCGATCGAAAAGTGGTGACGCTAGGAGGTGTATTTAACAAGAAAAAAATGGTTCATTTACCAGTGATCAAAACACCAAAGCCGGTTAAATACGTCGCATTTGCAACATTTCAACAATTTGTAGAACACGAAATGTGTGCAATGGCATCAGATGGCGGAAAAACGATAACAGTTTATGATCATCTTACTGCACAACAACTTTTTCAAGTGACAACTAGTAATGGAATAAAAGGCGTGGCATTTGGAGAAATTGAAAAAAATGATGTCAATTTAGCATTCGTTGAACAATGCCCATCTACTTCTAGCGAGAAAGAATCATCATCTACTGTTAATGTACCTGGAGAAGTAGATCACACATGTGGCTACTTAACCGTACTGAATTTAACATTTGATAGTGATACTAGCAAGCCGATGGTACGAAAGGAGACTCGGACAAAACTTGCTTTGAAATTTTACCCAACAATACTTCGATGGGATGATAATAATTTAATGTACGTTGGCACAATGAAAGGTAGGCTGAGAGTTTTTGAATTAGACAGTTCACGCAAGAATATAATACCAGTTAAGTTGGTTGAACACAGTTACCAAAAGGAAAAAGATGTAATACGCAGGTTAGGTGGCATAACACAAACTAAAAAATATGCTATCAAAATTAATAGCAATGAAGCATATGAAAAAGAAGTGTCTGCACTAGAAGTGAACACGCAGTATATCAATGAAAAGCTAAAAAATCCGGACTCACTATATGAGAAACATAAAGTGAAATCACAATACATCACTGTTGGGACGCAAGATGGTCATGTTAAAGTATTCACTATATCTGATAGGGAATATACTACAGTTGGCATGAAGCTTAGAGATTCTGATAGACTTACTCGTAATAAGCATACACATAGAAATTTGCATTGTGTTTTTCATGTCGATTTCGGGCGCGAAGTGCTTTGCTGTGCTATGAATTTAAAGATAAGGCCAAGTACAGATGAAGAAAAAGCAGCGATCAAGTCAGCAGAATTAACAAAAGATAATGAACAACATGTAGACCTAAATTATTTTTCGCTCGAAAATCAAACTAAGATATATATTATAGAAGATGCAGAATTGGCGATAGGGGTTGAATCTACATTGCATTTATATAGTATAAACGACAAAGCGCAGTTTGGAAAATTTCCGCACCCCGAATGGGTACGAGACGTAACATTCTCCGACGGGGGTACACTCGCAACGATTGACGATAGCCAATATAGTTATATTTACGATGCCAATACTGGAGTAATATGTAATGCCGTTTTGCATGATTTTACATGCTCATTTTGTACGTTTGCACCAGATATTAAAAAATTTGGGATCGAGGATAGTTTGATCATCGGTTATGGCAATGGGACGATGAAAATTTTGGATCAAACAATTGGAAGTAGGGAAAACGAATTCCCTATACCAGAAAAAATTATGAATTCTGATTTGAGCGAAAATTATATCTTAGTCGGTTCAAAATATTTACGATGTTTTCAAAGCCATCACGATGAGGAGTATAAACGGATGTTTGAATTTGCACACGAGTCGAAGCAAACCTTTATAATTAGTGCCTTATTACCAAGAAGTGCTAAATACTCCCCACGTACAACACATAGTAAGGTAAATAAATATAATGAAGTTAAGTTTTCAACTGAATTAGCAATGTATGGTCTGCAACCTTCTCACAACAAAGAATCGATAATTGGATTTATCGACGTAGAATCAGGAGAAGAGCTGGTCGATATGAGAATTAGAATTAGAGACGCTGTAATATCATGTTGCGCAGTATCAAAAAAAACAGGAAGTTTAATTGTTATTGGGTCACAAGAGCGAAAGTTGACTATAATGGAACGACAAAGTGACACGAGTGTGGTAATTCGGAACGAAGTTACTTCATTGAATGTAGGAATACGTGCAGTTGCAATCGACATTATGGAAAGGTATATATGCGCTGGACATGAAGATAATGGCTTTATTTTATATAGTGCGGATAAAAGATGTATGAAATTAAAGGAAATTAAAGGCTTTGGTGGATGGATAAGAGGCTTGTCCTTTTCTGTAATAGAAGACCCTAACAATTCATCAAAAAATATTACATATTTAGCTGCAGCAGATTGGGGTGGATTGATAAAAGTTTATCTACTACCCTCTAAAGAGCAGGAAGTACAAGAAGAAAAATGGCAAGTTATTAGACAATTTCAAAGAAAATCGGGCATATACAGCTTGCATTTTTTCAAAGATGGTGGAATTTTAACATCTGAATCTAATGGTCATGTCATTTGCAATGATATTTTTACTGGAAATATTTTATGGCCCACTGGTCCTTGCTCTGCAGTTGCAGGTCAGGTTAGAACAGTTGGGATTGTTGGAAATAAAATTTTAATTTGCGGTCCACCAAGGAGAAAAGAAAATGGTAAACCATTTGTTGCCCAATTAATAGATATATCTACACCATCAACGTTACCAGATGAAATGCCAGTTAATTTCGGTGATTGGATAAGTGACCAACCTGATTTAATTCATCGACAAGATCCAGCAGATGGCTCTACCATTTTGCATAAACTCGCAAAAGAAGGAAAAGTATCTGACATTGAAAGTTATATTCAAGCCGTTAAAGGTACAAACAAGCAAATTGCACCAATTACAAATGATGTTGGTGATACGCCTTTGGACATTGCTATCAATTCACACGATCATAGAAAAATTAAACTATTTCTAGTGGAATATGTTAAATGGAAAAAATACCAAGGAAATGATGAAATTGGTAAAACATTAACATTATTGGCGGATGATTATCCAGATTTATTGAAGCTAGCATTGAAGTACAGTATTAGCATTGTGGAAACGTCTAAAGTTGATAGAATGGTTATAAATGGCGAGAAAAAATTTAAAGGAAAGAAATTAACAAGACCGGAGGAACCTGTTTGGACAAAAGACGATGAGGATGAAGGAGATGCACCAGAAGAAGTTGTTGCTATCGTATGTGGGTTTCCAAATTTTTTGGATCAAAATGGAATCATAGAGCGCATGGCTTATCAAGAAAATCTATTAACGTGCTTTGAAACTCCAGCATTATCATTAGCGATTGAATATAAATGGGAGACGTATGGATTTCACCTTTATTTTTATCAACATACAGTATATTTTTTTACTTTAGTCCTTCCACTGACGGCTGGGGTTATGGCACATCAATCAGGCTTTTCGAAAGCAGCCACAGAAGCGATTGAAATTATATGTGCTCTTTTCTTAGCGGTGGGAGGTATTCGACAATTTGTAGTTGCTATACAGCCGTTCCGTGTACGGATGAATGAAATTTATAATTTATCACATTTATTAAAGGAGGCAGTAAAGGAGGATACATCTGATGTGATCCAAAGACAAGATGAATTTACGGGAGGCACGACAGACATTAGCGCTATTACTACATTTCAAAAGGAACAGAAAAAGCGATCGCAAATGCGTGGTCAAGCTTTTAGGCGTATTCATTTTATGAAAGTGGCATGCTCTATACTTAGCATAGTACAAAGCGTGCTTTTATTTACACCTAAAGTACCAGGTTGGTACTTGTTTTCCTCATTAGCCGTGATCATGGTGTGGACGACAAATATATCGTATATGACTTGCTACAGTACTACGTGACCAATTATTAGGATGATTATTGTAATTATACAGGAACTGGTCGGTTGGTTGATAGTAATGTTTTTCGTTTTAATGGCATTTGTCTTTGGATTTCTTGTATTGTACGGCTCTGATCCGGAAAAGGGATGGAGTGCGTCTTCTCGAGCAATTATCCGTGTATTTCAAATGATGATTGGTGCTGCTGACCATCCTACTTGGTTTGAAGCAGAAGACATGGCAACTACCTTCCCAATGGATCCCATTGGAACAATGGGAACATTGTACTTTGTCGGATTTAACTTTCTGGTAACGATTGTGTTATTGAATTTATTGATTGCTATCATGTCAAACAGTTATGAGAGAGTTGCAGAAAAAGCCGAGATTGAATTGATTCGAGCAAGGGCACAACAGTTGGTTGATTTAGAGACACTTTTCGTAAAAACAGGCAAGAAGAAGAATCCAATACGTAAATGGATACGAAAATTTTTATGTTGTTGTTGTATTTCAAAAGTAGGAGAAAATGAAGAGCCAGAAGAGGCAGATCTGTACGATGAAGCATTCCCAAAAGTATTGCACATATTATACCAGTTAGACGATTATAATTTAGAAGTTGTAGATCAATTGGATAAGGTGGATGATGACGATGCATTTCAAGCTCTAAGAGATCAAATTGGAGATTTAAATCGTAATTTAATAGAAGCAATAGCATCAAGTCAAAGGGAAACTAATGAAAAAATTGCTCGTTTGGAAAATATAATTGGTTCAGTTTTAAAGCTTGAGGAAAAAAACAAAATATTATTGATGAATGAAACGGAAGAAAGAAAAAAAGAAATCGAAATGTTTGAAAAGGCACAGAAAAAAGCTACATTAGAACGCCGCCGCACACAATTACAACTTGGAGTGCTAAATGTTATGAAATCGAGTAATGGAAAAAGCAAAACCCCTGACTTTACCCCAGTCCCTCGCCCAAGCACAGTTTCCCCACAAGCATTGAAAACAATGAGCAAGAAGGCTTCAAGTCCAGCTTTGCTAAAGAAAAGATCTCAACATGATCAATGGAGTAAAATGTTTAAGAGTAAAATGAGTGAAATTGATCAGCAAATTGAAAATCAGAAAGTAAAAGTTAAGAAAGTTCAGAGTGGCATCCCACAATTGTAAAAAAAATACGAACGTACAAGTGTTATTAAACATTTATATGTACCGGGCAAAATATTATTATTAATGTACGTACGAACTATATATATATATGATATACTGTATGTACTTCTCGGTATATCATATCCAATATCATACTTCTAATTTTTCGACCTCAACACATAGGTAATGTGTCGCGTGAAAAAAAAATAATATAATAAGAAGCACACGAATGTGCAAATACAAATTAAAATTCTACGACTCTACGCTTCTTTATTTTAAGGTATATTATTGAAATTACATATTAAAAAAGCACAAAGTGCCAAACAGGCGAAAATAATACGACCGACGCGAGACGACGACGCATTCTTCAGATTAACTTTTGAATTTTTTTTGAAATATAATTATATATACGGAAAAAGAAAGAAAGACAAAACCTTTCTCAAAGAAACCACTCTAAACTGACATGTAGAAAATATTATCAGTGATAAATGAAGAGTATTATTGACTACTGCTGTAGTGCGATAATTGCGTGCGAAGTCATTTGGCTATTTTACATATTATCTACACAATTTATTGAATCAACAAATAATATTTCAACCAATGATTTATTATTGCACCGATATGTTATTAAATATATTGGTAAATATGTTTTAAAAGGTATATCGCCTTATGATTTCTTTTTGCCCGGATTAAACACGGGATTTCCCTTAGTGTCACATTATCAACATTTACCACATGTTATAATTGGCATATGCAACAGTTTTTATGAAAAAATTAATGCTGATACTGCAATCTTGTTTTTATTATCTACAATGCCAATTATGGTATTTTATGGGTCAAAAAAATTAGGTTTCAACAGCGCAGCAGCTGTATTTATTTCAATGTTGTATCCAATTATTAATGATTGCCCACCACCACAAAATAGGCAACAAGGAGTACAATATAGTTATGGAATTGGAATCAATTCACAAATTCATAATGGACACGGTCTATTTTCCCAATTATTGGCAATTTATTTATTTTTTCCTGCGCTTGGTATTAGTTTTAACGCAATGGTCAAGTTGCATCAAAATCGTAATGAAACTTGGAAGAATATCATATTGGCATCGATGTTAATATCTTCCGTATTATTGTCAAATGTTTTTTATGGTTACATGGTTTTAGGAAGTCTATGCATTTTAGAAGTACTTTTATTGACCATTTATTTACACTCAAGAATTACTACGGACGGCATTCAATTTATATTTTACCGGTTTAAACAAACAAATATTTTAAAATCAATTTTTCGCTTTTTATTGATCTTAGTTTTAGTTGGATCGATGATATCGTATTTTGTCATACCATTTTTAAAAAATAGATATGTCGTTAATGAGATTGAACATCGTAAATGGAAATTTGATTCTGTCGGTTGGAGTTGGTTTTATATTAAATTTATGGATGGTGACCTATTAGATTTTGGATTTACATCAAAAATCATTACAAGTACTACTTTTGTAGGATTTATAATTTCAATATATAAAACAATCATTTATGTGATATCACTGCAAAGATTATCATCATATCAGTATGATATCAGAAATGCTATTTTATATATATGGATTATCGTGTCATTCTTGTTTTGGGGAATAATGTTTGCTGGGCCAACATGTTTTGCACAGTATCCAATTGTATTAAAATTATTGCCATTTAGTTCATCGTTACATTTCCATCGTTTTATATCTGCAATGCAAATATTTGCCATTTGTACATGTAAGTAAATTCTATTTCCGCAATAATCCTACAAATAGTATAAAAGACCTCCTTCTCTAACACATTGCTCTTTCATTTCATATACGCAACGCCCCACACAACAGGTGGCATTGTTTTCGATTTTTTATTTCATTTTTCATCAAAGTATTTAAATGATATTTTTATTTTACAAAAGGTTTACCAGAACAGGAAAAAATTCATGTTGGAAACTGATGAAGAAGACGAGCCCATTACAAGAAGGAAAAGTGCAAGAGTTATCACATTTGCTTTGTGTTTAGTAATTATTTTTGCATTGCTTTATCCTTCACTTTTTGAAAGAGATAAAATGCAACATTCATTTAATATAGCTACATTGGATAAACAAAAGAAACGTTGGGAACAATTATCAAAACAAGAATATAATTCCATTTTAACTATATTGAATCGGGAGAAAGAGAAAAATGATGGTTATTTAAAAGGTCGTATATTTACTGGCATGCCGGGATATACTCAATGGCCAATTTATACACTATTTCCCAAATTGCTGGAAGATGATTGGCCAATGATAGGTGTAAGTATATAATTGTTTGGATCAATGTACTAAATATGTATATATTAATTTTTTTTCACATATTCTAACACAAAAAAAAAAGCCAACATTACATACAATGGCACCAGCTGATTCATGGATAGAATGGTTTGATCATGGCAATATTGATCATTATTATTTATTTAATATTCAATATATTATATTACCGAAACAAATCCGCCCACCGCATTTTTTAATAGAAGTTTATGAGGAAGGAGACTTAAATAATAATAATAACAACAACAAAAAATATCGTCGACATTTTCAAGTTTATAAAGTTAAACGTAGTAACTATTTTATTGTCACTACAAGGTGTCATACTCATGGAAAGTCGATGAAATATAACAATTGTTTGCATCCACTTTTTCATGATGCAAAGCCAGGACGCGGTTATGGAAGGGGATTTGATTCAGTTGATAAAGTTGATGATGATTGGCAATATACAATGTCAGCACCACCAAAATTTAAGAAGCGACCATTGACTTTATACCAAATGGATCATAGAAAACCAAGTGAATTACCAATAAGTCGTTTCAAAATAGTACAAAGAAAGAGCAAGATTTTACACGAAACTATTAGTCCAAATACATATAGTTGTAAAGTTAAAGTAGGAAAAAAAGAATTAATGAAAGATGATGGTATTTTTGTTGTTTTAAAAGTTAATTATCATCCACATTGGAATTGTAACATCAACAATGAAAAGCAGGTTCAACCTATTTTACGTGTTGCACCCGGGTACTTGGCTGTGCAATTATACGATGAATATTCCACCTCATCACGTGATGATATTGAATTTGATATTCAATGCACTTATAATGTACCACTATATAAGAATGTATTGTTGTTGATACCTTTAATTATATTTGGAGGATGGATAGTATTTATGTTATATCAATTATTGTATAAAAAAAAAAAATCGAAGGAAGAATAATATTTTTTAATTATTAATACGCTTCGTACGTAATAATTATTTAATTAGTACGCGACTATGGGATTTTAGATTGTTTTTAATTTAATACATGATAGTTGTTTGAAATATAATTATAATACTGATACGAAGTATGATATATCATATTATTATGGTATCATATTACATTTTGATTTACGATATATATAATATATATATATTTATTTTAAAATATTTTTACAAGAGAAAAATATTTTTGGAGTATACGTGTGACATTGTTGAAAATGTCGTTTTGTTCGTCATCATTTGTTTGTGCAAATCCCGAAACATATTGTGCTATTTTTTTTTTATGTTTTATATTGGTTTTGTATTTGTTTTTGGATATAATTATATAATATTTTTAATATTGTTATCAATTTCACGATTGCATAGATGCGATACATTATAATTCATTATTTATTAAAAATTTGGACACACACAAATTTAAACAATAACACCAGAATTTTCTTCGTCCGATGTAACAACCAATTTGCGTCTTTTACGTTGTTTTTCTGCTTTTAGCGATTCGAGTTGTGCCTTTTTCGAGTCTTCCCACATTCTTTGTTGTTCAGGCGTCATGTTGGTTAACACATGTTCACGGGTTTGATACCTTTGTCTTTTACTTCGACGACATGCTCCATGTAACGTAGTATTTTTTACACTTTTTGGAGATACTGAGCGTGATGGTGTTCCATCATCAGTAATATCACTTAAACTGGAAACACTTTTAGCATCGATGTTGTTGTCTTCACCATCATTTGTTTCACCAATAAGGTTGATACTGGATGCGTTACTTGAAACGCTTTTTGCATCGTCATTATTGTAATTTTCATTAGCATAATTAGATTCTGCAATGGTATTGTTGTTGCCATTGTTATCTTCATCAACATCCATATTATTAATTTCATCTTGAATATAATTATTATGATTATCTTCCTCTGAATAATTGCTCATAATACTTGAAGAAGATACGTATCCATTATTATAAACACCATCGCCGGTTGCATCATGTGTACGCTGTACAATTGCAAGAGGTTGAATGGTGCCATTGTTTCTGCTTTGTTCCAAAAGATGCTTTACTTCATTTAAAAGTTTTTCCATTCTATTTAAATCATCTGTAACATCTTCACCACCATTTGTTTTTGCATGGTTTGCAAATTCTTCTTCAATTCTTTTATGAATATATTTAGAAAGGGCCGCAGTAGCAGCAGCAGTGCCACAAATTGAAAGAATCAATGATGTATTCTGTAACATAAAATCATACGAAAGCCTGATTGCTTCTTCTCCTAAGCTTTGTACATTTTCTACGAATGATAACCACATTGGTTCTGATACGAGCTTCAGTAATGGCGTTAAAAAGGCTGCAGGCTTTGTCCACGGCGTGAATTTTCCAAATTTTGTTAATGTACTTAGTGACATATTTAATCTTGTTTATATATTTGTAAATATTTATACGAGGTAATTTTCTTTCTAATATGATAATTTTAGATACGTATCTTGTTTTTTTTTGTCTTTATATATTTCTTTTGTTCTTCTTTTGTTTTCTTTTTTTGATTCTGTATATCTTGTGAGTGATATATACATATATGTATATATATGTATTTTCAATATTTGTTAGTGATGCTATGGTGTGCTATGTTGTTTTTGTTAACTAATAAATCTAGTAGTTTTTTTTGCGATGTCATGTGCTAGACGATTAATGCTAAATACCTGCTAATATGACCGCGAAAGTTGCAAAATAGGTTTCTGAAAAGTTAAAGTGGTAGTTTTCATAATATAAAATCCAAAAATGGCCAAATTAAAATGTTCCTCTTTGTTGAAAATATCAAAATATCCGATTTTGATATTATCCAATATCTACCTATATAAATATACATAACTTGATATAGTAAATCTATACCTTAACTTGTTGAGCTAGTTTTGTTTTGAGATTTTTTTGAAACATTTTAATTTTGAAACATTATTATTTATTCCTTACTAAAAATACATCATTATAATAACACATATACTCATATTTTAATAAAATTAACACCCAGACATTATTACAATGTCAAACATGTAACTAGCTTGAACATTAAATCATCATAATCATATATATACACATACAAATTATGACAAGCAAAGTGAAACCAAGCGAGAAAAATTTGGAGAACTTGCGGAAAGCGGAGCAAGCATGGTTAGGTGGTGGTATAGACGACGATAAGAAGAACGTGAATACCAAGAAAAATAAAACCAAGAAAAATGAAACGGAAAAGGGAAAAAAAACATGTAAAGAAAAAATATATGATCGTTTACCTCATGGATTTTGGTTCATGATTATCTATCGAATTGGGATATTTTTAGCGTTGATTTTATATATTAATTTAAAAATGGGAAATGATTTTATATATGAAGCATCTGAAAAATTTAGAACGATTGTTACTGATGAAAGTTTTGAAAATGTAAAAACACAAGGAGATTTATTCAATTGGATAGAGTCATCTGCAAAATCTGCATTTTTAGATAACCAAATGACATATAATAATCATCCAGCCATGGATCAAGATATGTTTGGTATGATGGTATTTGGAATCAGATTGAGTCAAATACGCGACGATTACTTAATGTCGTGTGTTGATCCAATGGTTAAAAAAGGAAATCCAATTGCATTAAAGTTAATAGGTATGTTAGGTTACAATTGCTCAAAGTCGTACAATGGAATGCCATGGCATCCAAAAGCGTTTATTAGGCAAGATGAACCAGCCGATGTGATAGAAAAAGCATCAACTGGAGAAAAATGTAAGACATGCCCATATTTTAAACAGAATAATGTTTCCTGTCAAACGTCAGGTGACCCATTTATACCTAAAAACGCACAATTTGATATGATGTCCGATGTAAAATCGACTCGATATTCATTTCTATTAGATTCTTATTATCCGAATCCAGATATGGGAATGTTGGCAGCATCTGCAACGATACTTCCTGGTGTAAAAATGTGCCATTGGATGGATTTAAAGACAAAAACCGTAGAAGTCGAGTTTTTATTTGGAGCAATATCTACGTATACATTTGGTGTTGCGACATATAGATTTGAATTTAATAGATTAGGTATTGTCAAAGATAGAAAGATTAATATTAATTGTTTGAAAACATATTTAAATATAAATGAACGCGATCTTTCAGAATTGACCGTTGACATGACATTAGCAATATATCTTGTTAATTTGATTATAATTGCCTTAGCTACGGAATTTCTTTTCCAATTTGGCAATCAAATATGCTGGGTATTGTGTAATCATAGCCGTCAAAATTGTTGTAAGCGAAAATCAACAAGAATTGAAAAGACATTGAAACAACGTTTGAGATCAGTATTGAAAGAAAATCATGCAAGTTGTAAATGGTGGTTATTCACGCGTATACCAGGAATTGTTATGTTTATCTACTGTATACGTATGGTCGCATATGAATGGATCTATCAAGCAGAGGTGGAAAAACAAATGCTTAATTTTGTAGAACAAGGTTTTAAACAAGAAATTATAGCAGCATTTAAAATTGCAATGTTTAAGTCATTATCAGCGGTGTCTATGTGGCAAAATATGATGACCATAGTTATAAGTTTTTATTGTCTTAGTATGTTTGAACCATTTTTTAAGATTCCAACATTTGCAGTAATTCCAAGAACATTGGTGAAAGCAGCTCCTGATACACTTTATTTAATAGTCACATTAGTTACTCTATTGCTGGGATTTGGCACAATAATGACATTGAAATTTGGTGCTGTCACACAACGTTGGAGCGATCCTACTAGAGGACTGGTATCAACTTATTTCATGGCATTAGGCGATTTATCAAGTGCTTTTGATGAAGCATACAAATTAGATCCATTATTTGCATTTGCTTCATTCTCTGTTTTTAGTATGATAATATCTATCGTTGTTATTAATATTTTCTTATCAGTGGTTTTAGATGCATATTCACAAGTAAAAGATGAAATTTCAGAAGAAAGCAACCGTCCATCCATGAAACAACGTTTAGAAAAATACAAAAGTGTGTTACAAGCAAATAGTTTATTAGAAAAAATAAAAAATATGAAAAAAAATGGCGAGACGTTGTTAAGTAATGATGTTGGTGATGGAGTGAAAAATTGATAAAAGGACAGAGGTGGAATTAATGTTGGTGTATTGATTATTGTACCATAT
>JACLAC010001030.1_pt1 | contig 14589 bp, 5 predicted proteins | sample 8027881 | NCBI WGS metagenome assembly JACLAC01 (sample SAMN15725517, study PRJNA655200) | protist metagenome | isolation source: fluorescence activated cell sorting (FACS) single amplified genomes of... | place: Spain: Blaines Bay Microbial Observatory, Mediterranean Sea | collected 2016-01-19 | reverse complement strand
TTAATTAACCAAATTTCTATTCGACGCGTGAGGTTTTGTTGGTTTATTCAGACAATTTAATGATGCCTAATGTTTTTGGAATGTCAAGTTTGGTGGTGGCGATTATGGTGATGGTGATGGTAGGTAGGTTGCGGCCTGTAGATGCAGCCTTCTCCGAAAGTGACATTAGTATAAATAAACCGAACGGGAAATCGGCCAGGGAGATGGAGATCGAGAAGCGCATGTTTGGAACTGTGCAAATGCAACAGGCCGATTCGTCGTCTTTACGTGGCCAAGCGAAGATACCCCGATTCGCGTCCGTAGAGGCAGAGAGACACAGCCAAGGAGCACAGGCAAAGGACCCATGGATGGACAAAGCGCAGGCATACCCCGAACTGAAGAAATCCGACGCAGAAATGCCCAAACCAGACATCGCCGTAGGGGACCAGAAATACGATGATCCAAGAAGCCCCCCCAAATGGCTGGCGCACACGAAGTTAGAGCTCCCTGGACTCCCAGAAACGCCACCGCCGCCACCTCCGGCGATGCCGCCTATGATGGGGAGAAGGTAAGATAACGGTGTCATGCACCCCAACTATAGAGTACACAAAACAACATTAAGAGCGCGTATTTGAAAATTGAGTGAATACATTTCTCGTAAAGCAATAAAGTAAAATTCTGAAGGATAAAGGCTACAAGTTTTTTAAAGGCTACAAGTATGTAAAACAAATTTACTTTCTTTACCGAGCCGTTGCGATTGTCCTTGCGTACGAAGGAGCTATTTCGAACTTTTCGGGAGTGGAACCTTAGACGGTGATCGAAAAAGCTTTGAATCCAACCTCACTTCTTCAGCCGGCGATGGTTGGTTGCTGCATTTTAATCCCTGAACAAGCTGGTTAAGCTCTTTCACACTGCACTCAAAGTTAATGATGCAAAGAAATTCTATGAAAACCGAGGTGCCGAAGACTACAAAGGTATCCACACCAACACTCGTCTCTCTCGTCCGTACCAGCTTCACATGATCGTGCACGGCATGGTTTTCAAAAATGTGGGACTTTAGTCGCCTGAAAACGAGACTATCCATGTGGTCCCCGGTCATCATGGCCCCCCTCTGTTCAACAGCCGATTCCTCCTCATCCCCATGGCCTTCCATCAACATTTCCCCTTTCATCTGCTTCAGCCTTCGAATGGCGTCTTTCGCTTCTTTCAAGATGGAACTCCTCGGACTTTCCACTTGCTTGTTGCTTTGGCGAGTGGCGTTGGCCCGCCTAACGTACTCATCGGCCAGTTCCTCTGGAGACGCAGGGCTTATCTCAACATCGCCTTCTTTTTTTGGAGTTTCTCTCACCACCGTAGCCTCAGGTATCGGAACTGCCCGATCGATTCCAGCCTTGTACTCAAGTTCCTCCAGAAAATGTTGTTCTTCCCATGCCATTACTCTATCGTTAAGTAGCCTCTCCCTCGATGCATCGGTGGCGATCCTGGCCACGCCAGCTGTCGATGTTGGCAACATCCTCAGGGTTTCTTTTCTTTTCTCGCGAGATATTTGAATTTTCTTGGGGGACATGGGCCCTTTGTCCGGATAGTAATGGATACGGGTTGGATGTACGTCTCTGTTCCACCCTTTTTCTTTGTCTTCATTCTGCATTGCGAATCGCTGGGTCAGCGACCCCCTTCTTCCTAAGCGAGATTCTAACGATGAAATATCAGATTCTCGTGACATGTTTATCTCATGATAGGGTTCTTGCCTTTGCAATGGAACAATGTATGGCACACCGTTTATATACCTAGGATGATCGGGGCTTTCGTCGTGGGGCATCTTAATAGACGAACGCTTGCCATAACCCGCACTCGTTTTCATGATGAACGATCGAAAATCCTTTCCAACGTTTTTGTCGTAGCCACTATCGTTTTGTCTTCGACCAATACGAAAAGCCATAGTCAAAGTTTCAAATTCAACCCGTTTGAGAAACGAAATCTTTATCTTTCCCTTTACCTCTCTCCCTATTATATAAATATGTACGATTCACTAAAAACAAATTTCTTCTTCTCGTTTCGTTTTTTCTTTTTACATCTTAAATGATCATTGTTGACAATGGCTATTTAAATTGCAAAAAGGCAGACAGATCTTTCATATTTCATCATCATCATCAATCATGTTTCATCATTTTTTGTTGCGTCGCATTTTTTTCTTCATTTATATATTCATTATTAAGGTTAATAGTACGATGAATTACAAAACACAATTCCACAAAGTATCAGTCAATTATTTACTCAATAAGTACGGAAAGTTATATACTAAACTAAAAGATGCGACAAATTAATTTAATGTCGGTGTTTATTAGTGTCTAATACATTAGTCCTTATTTATTTGATCAACATCAACATAGACCGACCCACCATTATTACGTAGAAATAATTTAATAATATTTTTTTCTCTTTTTTTTCTTTCCGTTGTTTCGACGACGAAGAACTCAAAACAACAACGGAAGAATGAAGAAACACTTCTTCTTCTTTTGCTTTCTTCTTCTTCTTTGTTTGTTGTTCGCTTGATTCTCAAAATAATAATAATAATAAAATGTTTATTATTATTATTATTATTGTACGTTCAATAAGCAATAAATAGTCGTGTACGAAATAGATTAGTCGTCTATGTATTAATTTTTGAAAAAAGGAAGAAAGAAGGGAGGAAGAAGAGATCACGTTGGTAAATCAAACGAACGGTTGAACAGGGACAGATTAAAAAAAGCGGAAGGAATATTAATTTGTGCAAGGAAACAAAAGTTGTTTTATTTCCTTTTGTACAAAAAATTATACGAAGACTTTCGGCCGAAAGTTTGGGTTGGTAATTTTTTATGGGAAACCGAGGGTCTCGGACTAGCAGTAGGAACAATAGAATGGGGAGTGGCAGCAGTCGCCAAAACCGTGCGGGAAACGGGCTTTTTGGTGAGGGCGACACCGACCCGCAATTCACGCCGGACATGCTCCAAGCCCTTGCTGTACAGGGACAGCAGCAATACAACCAGCGGCCCGCACGGCCAGCACCAATTGAACATAATAGGACAACCGTAAGAAACCACTTTGCTCTGAACAAGCCGTCCTTGAAACTGGTGAAAGCCAAAGACAGCGATGGGCACTATCGCGTAACGTTCGAATTCGCAAATACCCAGCCATGCTCAGTTTGCATTTACTTTTGTGCTGCAGAGGACCTAGACAGTGGTGGGAGACCTTTGGACTACGCGGCGAAGATAGCACTTGGCAAGACCGCCTTTAGCGAGGGAAGTAGCGCGCAGTCGTACTCCACAGAGTTGCCTGAAAACAAACCAGTAGACTTTAATACGTTGGACTTTTCGTCGGATAAAACCTACGACCTTGTCATATCTTTGAACTCCATGTCACAGGACAGCAACGGCAGGTCATTGTCGTCTCAGACGACATATGCAAAACTAAGCAAGGTCGGAGGAGGTAGTCTTGAATATAAAGCACAAGTGACGAAGCAAAAGATCGTTGTGGAAGGGCACGAAAACGCGTACGACGTTCAGGAAATATTTGGCATAGCAAGCAACGCCGACGAGGAAGACAACGAGTGCGTAGTGTGCATGTCCGAACCCAGGAACACCACAGTATTGCCGTGTCGACATATGTGCCTGTGCCACGAGTGTGCAGAGTCATTAAGAAAACAAACCAATAGATGCCCTATTTGTCGCGAAACTGTTCAGAGCTTGTTGCGAATCAATGTTGATGGAAGCGTGGAGGCAGAGGACCAAAAAAGCACGAGTACTTCGTAAAAAAATAAGCTTAATATTTTGAGAGATGAAGGTGCGTGCATTTTTCAAGAAATTATTTTTTATTATAAGAGAGTAAACTCTATAATTCTTAAGAAATTCTTATGTTTGCAGAAAGCAAAAATCTTTGTCTTTTTAACGTACCGAATCCGATGTGGACGACACAAGCGGCTCAGCGAAGTGAACCGACTTGGAGGCCTTCTCTTCGGTCTTGGCAGACTTCTTAGGAATGCGCTCTTCAGCACGAAGCTCCTTGGCCGCGAGACTCTCCTTTTTACCGTTATCGACTCGCAGGGGCTTCTCGGGAACCATAGCCTCGGACTTAGCCTTGGCCTCCTCAGGAGCCGCCCTCACCTCCTTCTTGTGCACATCGCTTAGAACGCGCTTGGGCTCGACAGGTTCTTGTTGTTTTTGCTTTTCTTGGCCGTCGCCGAACTTACTGCCCGGGGAAGCCGCCGCTTTAAGCCGTTGAAAACCAGCCACCTTACCCCACCCCTTCTCCAGTTTGCTTTTGCGCTTCGTTTTATACACATCCGTTTTTCGGGAGCGCTTCTTCTTATGCTTTCTCCTTAAGCGTGCCATATAACCGCCTTTACCAGCATCATCGTCGTCGTCATCGTCGTCGCTATCTTCGATCTCCCTTGACGTCAGGAGAAATTCGTGCTTCAATGTTCCCTTTATATCGACGTACAGATAAATTTGATCTCCGATCTTAATGGTTGCGTTGGTAAGACGGTTGATTTCTTCTGGCAACGCAGCGTCAGACCTCTTTATTACAAGCCCATTCCTCCCTATTGCTCTCACAATTACCGAATGCCCCAATCCATGGGTTAAACGAACGTGCCCAGAGCGACTAATATTACTATCAGCAATTCCAGATCTTTCGTAAAACAGTTCCCTGTCCAAATCGATGGATTCGTACAGAGGTGGAAGAACTACGTCAAATCGTTTCCTGTGGAACAATCGGTGGTCTTTGTACCGTAACACAAGCTCTGCGTTGGACGACAAAAGGTTAAAGTGATGACCAGCACCCTCGCTAAGAATTTCCATCTGCTTGTCGTGCAGCACCAGCGAAGTCAGCTTCTGCAACGCACTGTGCTCTTCATGATTTAGCCATGCTTTGGCTACACCCGCTTTGCTAAATTTGCGCAAGTGGTTGAAGGGCCCTCTTTTCTTTTTCTTCTTTCCCGTCTGGCTGGCATTAAACTGCCTTAACGTGCCATACGCATGCCCGGTGACATCGTCTTCGAAGTTCGGTGCGCTGCTCTGTCGAAATGTTTTCACAGCGATTTCTCGGACGATATCGAGAGAAGCTTGTTTTACGGCACGGTAGGCAGCAGCGCGTCGATGCATCCCCAGTTTATGTTTGGCCCGAGAAAAAAAGTTTCTGCTCTCTCCACCCCATTGCGGGTAGCTGGCAACAAACCACTCCGAAAAATGCTCGAAACGAATCCGGTTACTATGCTCCCTGCGAACGGTAGAGGCGTCATACTCAGGGTCCGAAACGCCAATTTCTTTCATTACTTCGACCAAATGCTTAGAGTTCAAAACCCCGTGGCGAGATACATCCACCAGATCGAACACGCTGTAAGCAAACTCCACCATTTGCGCCACGGACACGAACTCACGGGTGCCCCGAAGCATAGAATTGTCTTCCAATTCCAATACATCCTCGTCTTCCCCTCTTATTTGGTACGTTTTAGTGAGCACCTTGTCGGCGTTCGATTCGTCTACGCGCTTCAATCCCCACAAATATTTTTCGTAGCGTTTGACGGTCTGCCGGCCGCGATACGATTTTAAGAAAGCGGAAACTATAGATTGCGCATTGTCCATCACGTCCATAACTGCGTGCTCCTCCCGAACCGAACGAATTTCCTCTCGAAGAATGGTATTCTCCCTCTCTTTTTGGGCCTTTGCCCGCCCCAAAATTCCCCGGAATGTTTTTTGTATTTTTGTAGCGGCTACGAATATCTTCAGCGCGGCAACGTACTTTCGTGACAAAAAGGCTCGCATGATCTTTTGTATCTGCGTAGCATTGTGCTGCCGATGCAGGTATGCCCGGTGCATTGCAATAGGGATCATCATACTTCTCCAGAATCTTCGAATGATGTTGCTCGCGCGATTTCCTTTGCACCACCTTTTCCATGCCTTAACCCGGAAAAATAAGGCTTTAGTGGCATTCTTTTTTTCATGTTGCCGCAGTTTGATGTTATTCACTACAAAGTGGTGCCATGCGTCGAACGAACGGGCTATTTTCCCATTAACAATCCGACTGACCGCCTTCTTTCTCTTTTCCTCCTTTATCCTAAGTTCCTCAGCAGTCCAGCCTTGCCATGCAATGAAACATTTCGCTTGAACTCCTTTCAGAATTCTCTTCGCCATCCGCTTAGCTTCTTGACGGCTGTGACAGAACGCGTTCATTGTGAAAAATACCACCCTAAGAAAACGCTGTCCGTGGCGGTGGCGCAGGTTCCGAATGACCTCTTTGCACCAGTTGTGCTCACGAACTCGACATTGTATAATCACTGCCGCAGCGTGTTGACGGGCTAAAAAATTTCTTGAGAACAGGCGTTGGATAATTATGGCAGCCATTTCCTTTTTATAGCGAACCTTTACGAGCTTCTTAGAATGGAGTGATCCTAAATGTACAGTGGCGGGCGTTAAGTTTTTTCGCTGTGTGGTCAACAATTCCGTAAAGTTTACGAGGGCATCGACGGAAGTGTTAATAGTGTCCGAAACGTCCGAAACTAACAGTTGTCCTAACTTTTCTGCTCGCGTTTTCATAGCCACAAGTTTTATTGGACTAAGTGCTGGCTGCAGCCTAACTTTTGGTTGTAATGTATCCGGTGAAAAATAGCGAAGCAATTTTGTTCGTCGGCTCACAGGGCGCGCCGGACTAGCACTCTTCAACTGCTTTACTTGGTTTTTCTTTCGCTTCTTTCTTCTTCTCTTCTTTCGTTTCTTCTTCTTTCGTTTTTTCGTGCGAGACTCTTCGTCGTCACTGCTCACGCTGTTTATTCCTGGGTGATGATAAAAATTGGCAAGGACAGAGGGGGCACCATAGTGCACGCAGCTGGACTTTCGTAACAAAAAATCCGTATTAACGGATATCGGCGCTGTACCTATCCCACCCAAATATTCATCCGTCACTGCCGGTGTGACGATTTCCGGTAGTTGGATTGCCGTTTGCTCCATGCTGCACCCGGCAACAACTACTACACGACTATTTACTACCTACAAAAACCTTACACACATGAACGAAAAACGTAGTATTCAAAATCCATTAAACAACATTGATGCCTCTATACGCTTCTTTTCTAAAATGATTTTTCAAAGAATGTGCATGTGAGAATGGCACAGATGCCATTTGGAAACACTACGCCCCTCACCAACATTGGCAAATGATATTAATGACAGCACATTATTTATTCTTGTTTTTTATTTATAATAATAATAATAAAATAATTAATACGTAATTATTTTTATTACTTACTGCCTCCTACCGTACCTGTTTACCTGTTCCGTTGCAGTATAAATAATATAGAAATAGTATTATTTACCACAAAGCTCAACTACTACGGCACCGTACATGCTATACGTACGTACAGAAAAAACGGACAATTATTTATTATTAAAATAAGATGAAGAAGAATGAAGAAAAAAAGTCCGCGAGCGATGATGACGAGCGACGAGGCGAGAAAAAAATAATAATAATAAGAAGAGGTTGTTATAATGATAATAACTATACAACAACTACGACGAGGAAATAACGTGGAAAATAATTAATATAGGACAACATTACAATAATTTCATGATGAATCAACACGCTATGAAGCTATTAAATTCCCTGCTGACACTAGTCCACCAGGGACCAAAGATCAAAATAACGAAATAGATGAAAATAAGGAAATAAGGAAATAATAAGTTTTTTTAGTAGATAAAAAAAAATGTGTATTAAGGATATATGTAACAAAAAAGACAAAAACTAGAGTGGTGTAGACTAGTGTAGACAGGGTTCCTGGAACATTAATTCGGATTAGGTACATTTACAACACAAATTATACATACAGATAAGCTTGAGCGAAAACAATGTAAAACAACCTCTGTCATATTTCGTATATAGAAATATCAAGAGCGATTTGTGATTTTTCGTATATAGAAATATCAAGAGCGATTTGTGCTTTCGTACGAACTACAACACATACTTTACATAAAGATAATATTGTAAAATGTACTTACAAAACATCATTTCGTGCTTTCGTACGAACTACAACACATACTTTACATAAAGATAATATTGTAAAATGTACTTACAAAACATCATTTCGTGCTTTCGTACGAACTACAACACATACTTTACATAAAGATAATATTGTAAAATGTACTTACAAAACATCATTTCGTGCTTTCGTACGAACTACAACACATACTTTACATAAAGATAATATTGTAAAATGTACTTACAAAACATCATTTCGTGCTTTCGTACGAACTACAACACATACTTTACATAAAGATAATATTGTAAAATGTACTTACAAAACATCATTTCGTGACTCCGCAAAATGTAAACTACTTCTCTTTGATGTATTATATATCGAAATATGATCAACGATTTGTTATTTTACAAGAATTACAACAAATTATGTACATAAAGATAATATTGTAATATATAATTAGAAACACCATTTTGTTATCTTTTGTATATTGAAATATCATCAGCGATTTAGAACAATACATCACTATGAAATCGTATAAACATTAATGTAAAAAATAAAGCATTACTATTGATGGAATTACAGCGGATGTGTTTACATTTAACCAAATCTAAAAGTACAATGTCACTAGTCTAGAATACGAATACATATAGCCTATATCAAGGGATGTGTTTACATTTAACCAAATCTAAAAGTACACAATCTCACTAGAATATATTTCAAGGGATGTGTTTACATTTTAACCAAATCTAAAAGTACACAATCTCACTAGAATATATTTCAAGGGATAGAAGAGTATACTGTAATGTCACTAGAATATATTTCAAGGGATGTTTACAAATCATATTTTATCGTAATTTGTCCTTAAAAAATACGAACATGCATATTTTGATAGACAAATAATTCCCTTAAAACCAGCAGGGTCATCGTGCCGGAGGTACTTTTAATTATTAACATAATACAGTAATACTACGATAAAAAAAATAATTCAACAATGAAAATCTCATCACTCAACTTGTACAAATTTTTGTTGTTGCTGTTCTTCGCAGCTCGAATCCTCGTAGTCGTCTAGTTTTTGTTGTTTCTATTTCCCCCCTGAAGAAGGCTACATTACAGCCGAAAACATTGGGTTGCAAAAGTTAGGTAATAAAAAACAAGGCAGATTTCAAAATTGGTTTGAACCCCTCTTTACAGTCAGCACTTGCAGACTGGTGGCAGTCGACCGCGACCTGGCGGGATGAACGAGGCAGCTGCAGCACTAAAATGGTACTATGGCGATGAAAAAAAGCGCTCTCCAACAGAATACTACTATGTGTTGCGAAAAATAAACAACAAGAAGAGTCCAATAGCTGGCACCAGGGTAACCAGCGAATTGCGAAATATAAGGCGCCATGAAAAAAATATAAAAAAGATTAACAAGTACGATGCAGAGAGTAAATTGCAGCGAGAATCGTTGGGGGAAAGGAGCCACCAAGTGGGGTTGGACTTCGCAGCAATAAAGGAAAAAGTCACGACGAAAAAGATTGATATATTGGAGCAGGTAGTTACTGAAAAATCGGAAAAAATCGAGTCTCTATTGCGAGGAAGAAATAGTAACTACAGCAAGGATGAAATAGCGGAATTAACGCGGGTGCTACGGTTGGTAAAGGAAGGAAATCATGACATGGTGAAGCGGTTCCTGATGTCTGTCCCTGACGATTTTGATGGGTTGAACTACTGCCATGAGCCGATGGGCAACACATTTCTTCACGTAGCTGCTGGAAAGGGGGACTTAACGATGTGCAAAGTTTTGCTCAACTTTGGAGCAGATCCAAATATTAGAAATGCTTTCGGAAAGATCCCTTTGCACGTGGCTTGGAGCTGCTTTCTTGAAGCCCCGTTTTTCGCCAAAAAGGTGAAAAGGATAGAAGCTGAAACTTGCATAGAGTTCTTGTTGCAGTACGGTTCCGACCCAGCCGCCGCTGTTCTCCACAGCGGCGAAACAGCATTGCACACGGCTGCTCACTTGGGTAACGCAAAAATAGTTGCCCGCCTCCTCTCGTTTGGGGGCAAGCCTTTGCTTGCAAACAAAGAAGGGATGAACCCGTTGGACGTAGCGGCGGAAAACAAGCATTACGAAGCCTGCCGGGTGATGGCAAATTGGCCGAGTGTGCTGAAGTTCTTAAGGGTAAACGAAGTTCGTTCGAAATGGTCAACGTTTTTACGTGACGTAGAGTCTTCTTTAGCGTACTCTGAGCCTGTCGCCGCCATTCTGTTAAAGGAAGAGACTCGTGTAGTTGCCCAGAAGGCCCAAGTCAAAGCATCAAAGGGAAAAGTTCGCTTTCATTCGTTTGAGAATAACCCGAAAAAGAAAACCGCCGGGCGCAATGGATTGGTAGACGACCCGTTCAACATCAGCCCCGTGAAAAAAAAGAAAACCCGCGTAGACATGATTTTAGAACAGGGTTTACAGAAGAAAAGACCAAAACGACATTACCGTCTATCACGCGTCCTGCACAAAAAGAAGATGGACAAGTACGACGATATGCAGCGGTTTAATGTGAAGAAGACACTCAGTTTTGCGAGCAACGAGAAGATATCACCACTGCATAGAAGACGATTAGAAAGTTCCAGGGCAATTTCTTCCGACGCATTCAACGATACTGGACTGTACCCTGCCCAGCATTCCCCCATGAGAAAAACGTCGAAAAGTCTTGGAATGGGTAGCCTTCGTCTATCTCCCGTGAAGAGGACATCTAAGGTTCGAAAAGAGCCCAACCCCGACTCCCAAAAGCAGGGCGTTGTCTACAACCACCCGCGGTCCCTCCCCCCCAAAAAAACATCGAAAACGCCCCAAGTCTTGCCAAAGGCGTCATCCGTAGAGTATAAAATCATGCCCGAGCGCCAGCGAATATTCGGAATAACACGATTGGACAATAGAAACCGACAAATAGGGCATCTATTGGTTTGTTTTCTTAATGACTCTGCACACTCGTGGCACAGGCACATATGTCGACACGGCAATACTGTGGTGTTCCTGGGTTCGGACATGCACACTACGCACTCGTTGTCTTCCTCGTCGGCGTTGCTTGCTATGCCAAATATTTCCTGAACGTCGTACGCGTTTTCGTGCCCTTCCACAACGATCTTTTGCTTCGTCACTTGTGCTTTATATTCAAGACTACCTCCTCCGACCTTGCTTAGTTTTGCATATGTCGTCTGAGACGACAATGACCTGCCGTTGCTGTCCTGTGACATGGAGTTCAAAGATATGACAAGGTCGTAGGTTTTATCCGACGAAAAGTCCAACGTATTAAAGTCTACTGGTTTGTTTTCAGGCAACTCTGTGGAGTACGACTGCGCGCTACTTCCCTCGCTAAAGGCGGTCTTGCCAAGTGCTATCTTCGCCGCGTAGTCCAAAGGTCTCCCACCACTGTCTAGGTCCTCTGCAGCACAAAAGTAAATGCAAACTGAGCATGGCTGGGTATTTGCGAATTCGAACGTTACGCGATAGTGCCCATCGCTGTCTTTGGCTTTCACCAGTTTCAAGGACGGCTTGTTCAGAGCAAAGTGGTTTCTTACGGTTGTCCTATTATGTTCAATTGGTGCTGGCCGTGCGGGCCGCTGGTTGTATTGCTGCTGTCCCTGTACAGCAAGGGCTTGGAGCATGTCCGGCGTGAATTGCGGGTCGGTGTCGCCCTCACCAAAAAGCCCGTTTCCCGCACGGTTTTGGCGACTGCTGCCACTCCCCATTCTATTGTTCCTACTGCTAGTCCGAGACCCTCGGTTTCCCATAAAAAATTACCAACCCAAACTTTCGGCCGAAAGTCTTCGTATAATTTTTTGTACAAAAGGAAATAAAACAACTTTTGTTTCCTTGCACAAATTAATATTCCTTCCGCTTTTTTTAATCTGTCCCTGTTCAACCGTTCGTTTGATTTACCAACGTGATCTCTTCTTCCTCCCTTCTTTCTTCCTTTTTTCAAAAATTAATACATAGACGACTAATCTATTTCGTACACGACTATTTATTGCTTATTGAACGTACAATAATAATAATAATAATAAACATTTTATTATTATTATTATTTTGAGAATCAAGCGAACAACAAACAAAGAAGAAGAAGAAAGCAAAAGAAGAAGAAGTGTTTCTTCATTCTTCCGTTGTTGTTTTGAGTTCTTCGTCGTCGAAACAACGGAAAGAAAAAAAAGAGAAAAAAATATTATTAAATTATTTCTACGTAATAATGGTGGGTCGGTCTATGTTGATGTTGATCAAATAAATAAGGACTAATGTATTAGACACTAATAAACACCGACATTAAATTAATTTGTCGCATCTTTTAGTTTAGTATATAACTTTCCGTACTTATTGAGTAAATAATTGACTGATACTTTGTGGAATTGTGTTTTGTAATTCATCGTACTATTAACCTTAATAATGAATATATAAATGAAGAAAAAAATGCGACGCAACAAAAAATGATGAAACATGATTGATGATGATGATGAAATATGAAAGATCTGTCTGCCTTTTTGCAATTTAAATAGCCATTGTCAACAATGATCATTTAAGATGTAAAAAGAAAAAACGAAACGAGAAGAAGAAATTTGTTTTTAGTGAATCGTACATATTTATATAATAGGGAGAGAGGTAAAGGGAAAGATAAAGATTTCGTTTCTCAAACGGGTTGAATTTGAAACTTTGACTATGGCTTTTCGTATTGGTCGAAGACAAAACGATAGTGGCTACGACAAAAACGTTGGAAAGGATTTTCGATCGTTCATCATGAAAACGAGTGCGGGTTATGGCAAGCGTTCGTCTATTAAGATGCCCCACGACGAAAGCCCCGATCATCCTAGGTATATAAACGGTGTGCCATACATTGTTCCATTGCAAAGGCAAGAACCCTATCATGAGATAAACATGTCACGAGAATCTGATATTTCATCGTTAGAATCTCGCTTAGGAAGAAGGGGGTCGCTGACCCAGCGATTCGCAATGCAGAATGAAGACAAAGAAAAAGGGTGGAACAGAGACGTACATCCAACCCGTATCCATTACTATCCGGACAAAGGGCCCATGTCCCCCAAGAAAATTCAAATATCTCGCGAGAAAAGAAAAGAAACCCTGAGGATGTTGCCAACATCGACAGCTGGCGTGGCCAGGATCGCCACCGATGCATCGAGGGAGAGGCTACTTAACGATAGAGTAATGGCATGGGAAGAACAACATTTTCTGGAGGAACTTGAGTACAAGGCTGGAATCGATCGGGCAGTTCCGATACCTGAGGCTACGGTGGTGAGAGAAACTCCAAAAAAAGAAGGCGATGTTGAGATAAGCCCTGCGTCTCCAGAGGAACTGGCCGATGAGTACGTTAGGCGGGCCAACGCCACTCGCCAAAGCAACAAGCAAGTGGAAAGTCCGAGGAGTTCCATCTTGAAAGAAGCGAAAGACGCCATTCGAAGGCTGAAGCAGATGAAAGGGGAAATGTTGATGGAAGGCCATGGGGATGAGGAGGAATCGGCTGTTGAACAGAGGGGGGCCATGATGACCGGGGACCACATGGATAGTCTCGTTTTCAGGCGACTAAAGTCCCACATTTTTGAAAACCATGCCGTGCACGATCATGTGAAGCTGGTACGGACGAGAGAGACGAGTGTTGGTGTGGATACCTTTGTAGTCTTCGGCACCTCGGTTTTCATAGAATTTCTTTGCATCATTAACTTTGAGTGCAGTGTGAAAGAGCTTAACCAGCTTGTTCAGGGATTAAAATGCAGCAACCAACCATCGCCGGCTGAAGAAGTGAGGTTGGATTCAAAGCTTTTTCGATCACCGTCTAAGGTTCCACTCCCGAAAAGTTCGAAATAGCTCCTTCGTACGCAAGGACAATCGCAACGGCTCGGTAAAGAAAGTAAATTTGTTTTACATACTTGTAGCCTTTAAAAAACTTGTAGCCTTTATCCTTCAGAATTTTACTTTATTGCTTTACGAGAAATGTATTCACTCAATTTTCAAATACGCGCTCTTAATGTTGTTTTGTGTACTCTATAGTTGGGGTGCATGACACCGTTATCTTACCTTCTCCCCATCATAGGCGGCATCGCCGGAGGTGGCGGCGGTGGCGTTTCTGGGAGTCCAGGGAGCTCTAACTTCGTGTGCGCCAGCCATTTGGGGGGGCTTCTTGGATCATCGTATTTCTGGTCCCCTACGGCGATGTCTGGTTTGGGCATTTCTGCGTCGGATTTCTTCAGTTCGGGGTATGCCTGCGCTTTGTCCATCCATGGGTCCTTTGCCTGTGCTCCTTGGCTGTGTCTCTCTGCCTCTACGGACGCGAATCGGGGTATCTTCGCTTGGCCACGTAAAGACGACGAATCGGCCTGTTGCATTTGCACAGTTCCAAACATGCGCTTCTCGATCTCCATCTCCCTGGCCGATTTCCCGTTCGGTTTATTTATACTAATGTCACTTTCGGAGAAGGCTGCATCTACAGGCCGCAACCTACCTACCATCACCATCACCATAATCGCCACCACCAAACTTGACATTCCAAAAACATTAGGCATCATTAAATTGTCTGAATAAACCAACAAAACCTCACGCGTCGAATAGAAATTTGGTTAATTAA
>JACLAC010008231.1_pt1 | contig 14590 bp, 15 predicted proteins | sample 8027881 | NCBI WGS metagenome assembly JACLAC01 (sample SAMN15725517, study PRJNA655200) | protist metagenome | isolation source: fluorescence activated cell sorting (FACS) single amplified genomes of... | place: Spain: Blaines Bay Microbial Observatory, Mediterranean Sea | collected 2016-01-19 | reverse complement strand
CTGAGGCTAACGATTTTGCGATTGCCGAAGAGGTGACCATCAAAGGAGAACATAAGAAACGCCCTGACCTTGTGCTGTACGTCAATGGCATTGCGATGGGAGTGATTGAACTCAAACGTTCCTCAGTTTCCGTCACAGAAGGGATTCGCCAAAACCTCGATAATCAAAAAAAAGATTTCATCCGCAACTTCTTCACCACGATTCAATTGGTGATGGCCGGCAATGATTCCAAGGGCATCCGCTATGGAGTGATTGAAACTCCTGAAAAATACTTTCTGGAATGGAAAGAGAATGTTGAGAATTCTTATTCCAACCTCCTCGACTATCACCTGAGCCTTATCTGCAGTAAGAGTCGCTTTCTCCAACTGATTCACGACTTCATCGTCTTTGACTCTGGCATCAAGAAAACCTGCCGGCATAATCAGTTCTTTGGAGTAGAGGCTGCTCAAAGAAAGATTGCTGAAGGTGAAGGAGGTGTCATCTGGCACACTCAAGGCTCCGGCAAGAGCCTGACGATGGTTTGGTTAGCCAAGTGGATTCGTGAAAATGTGCAGGATAGTCGAGTGTTGATCATTACCGATCGCACAGAGTTGGACGAACAAATTGAAAAGGTTTTCTACGGTGTGGATGAAGAAATTTATCGCACCAAGAGCGGTGCGGACTTGATCACCACTCTTCATCAATCCCACCCATGGTTGGTCTGTTCACTGGTTCACAAGTTTGGACGCCAGTCTGAAAAAGAAGACAACACCGCCACAGAAAAATTCATTGAGGAACTACGAAAGTCTCTACCAGCGGATTTTAAGGCCAAGGGAGAGTTGTTTGTTTTTGTCGATGAGTGCCACCGAACTCAGTCGGGCAAACTCCATCAGGCGATGAAAACCATCGTACCAGAGGCAATGTTCATTGGCTTCACCGGTACTCCACTGATGCGCGATGACAAGTTGCGCTCTGTCGAAGTTTTTGGACCTTACATTCACACCTATAAATTTGATGAAGCGGTCAGGGATGGCGTAGTGTTGGACTTGCGCTACGAAGCCCGTGACATCGATCAGCACTTGACCGCCGAAGAGAAGATTGACGCATGGTTTGATGCCAAGACGGAAGGACTTTCCAACATTGCCAAGACGCAGATCAAACAGCGCTGGGGGACGATGCAGAACGTTCTCTCTGGCCGCTCACGTTTGCAAAAGATCGTCAATGACATTGTCTTTGACATGGAAACCAAGCCGCGTCTGATGGATGGTCGGGGCAACGCCATGTTGGTGGTTTCCAGTGTCTATGAAGCTTGTAAGGTTTACAACCTGTTCAGCCAAACTCCACTGGCTGGCAATCTTGCTGTGGTAACCAGCTACCAGCCCACGGCAGCAAGCATCAAAGGGGAGGAAACCGGCGAAGGCCAGACCGAGAAACAGTTCAAGTACGACATCTACCGCGAAATGCTCGCCGAGTATTTTGAACAATCTCCAGAACAAGCCGCTAATCGAGTTGAAGAATTTGAGCGGGAAGTGAAGCAGAAGTTCATCAAAGAACCAGCGAAAATGCGGCTGCTGATTGTTGTCGACAAGCTACTGACCGGCTTTGATGCACCACCTGCAACCTATCTCTACATCGACAAGCAAATGGCCGATCACAGCCTTTTTCAGGCGATTTGCAGAGTGAATCGCTTGGATGGTGATGACAAAGAGTACGGCTATATTGTTGATTACAAGGACTTGTTTCAGTCCCTTGACAAGGCTGTCTCTGATTATACGAAAGGGGCCTTTGATAATTACGACAAAGAAGATGTTGCAGGCCTCCTGAAGGACCGGCTGGAGTTGGCAAAGCAAAATCTGGTGGATGCATTAGAGGCTGTGAGAATGCTCTGTGATCCAGTAAAAGCTCCAAGGGAGACACCGAACTTCATCCATTATTTTTGTGGCGAATCTGGAACCAACCAACACCTCACACCAGAGAAGGAGGCTCTTCGCCTAACCCTTTACAAAACCGTGGCAAAATTAATCCGGTCCTATGCCAACATTGCCAATGAAATGACCAAGGCGGGCTTTACAACAGAGCAAGCAGAAAATATTCGAGTTGAAGTTAAACACTATGAGCAGGTCCGTGACGAAATAAAACTGTCTAGTGGAGACTTGGTTGAGATGAAGCGTTTTGAGCCAGCCATGCGTCAACTGCTGGACATGTACATTCATGCCGATGAAAGTAAAAAACTGATCGACTTTGATGAGCTTGGCTTGGTGGACTTGATCGTTCAGAAAGGCCCCGAGGAGGTCATCAAGGAGTTACCTGAAAACCTCAAGAAAAACGAAACAGCAGTCGCTGAGGCCATCGAAAACAATGTGCGCAAAACCATTGTTGATGAGAATCCAGTCAATCCAAAGTACTACGAAAAAATGTCGGCCCTGCTCGATGAATTAATTGAGCGACGTCGACAACAGGCCATTGATTACCAAAAGTACCTTCAGGAAATTCGTGAACTTGCCCAGAAAGTTCTCAAACCTGCAGAGGCTTCGTCAGACTATCCTGCAAGCATCAACACGGGCCCCAAGCGCTCACTTTATGACAACTTGGGAGAAGATGAAGAATTGGTGCTGATCATCGACAAAACTATTCAACAAACCAAGAAAGCCGACTGGGTGGGTAATCGCTTCAAGGAACGTGAAATCATCAAGCATCTCAAGGATGCCACCGAAGGGTGTAAGTTGGACGTTGAGAAAGTGATGGTGTTGGCTAAAGCCCAGAAGGAATATCACTGATGGACTTGCTGCAAATTGGAAATTTGAAGGTCAACCTTCAACGCAAGGCCATCAAGAATTTGCACATCAGTGTGATGCCCCCAGATGGGCACATTCGCGTAGCAGCACCTCAGGCAATGACCGAGACAGCTATCCGCATGGCGGTTGTCAAAAGAATTGCTTGGATCAAAAAACAACAGGTCCGCTTTCAGAATCAACCACGACAATCCAAACGGCAACTAGTCAGCGGAGAGAGCCATTACCTCTGGGGGAAACGGCATCGGTTGAATGTAGTGGAGCAGGATGATTGTCAAGGTGTACTCATCCGCCGTAGCCGAATCATTTTAAATGTTAACGCTGGTGCTGATTTCGAGAAAAGAACCCTACTCCTTGCCAACTATTATCGTTCAGTCTTGCGAGAGCGGGCCATGGGAATTTTAGAGCAGTGGCAACAGCGAATTGGTGTTAGGGATGTAGTACTGGGAATCCGACGCATGAAAACGAAGTGGGGTAGTTGTAACGTTGGAGCAAAGCGGATTTGGCTCAACCTTGAGTTGGCCAAGAAGCCAGTAGAGTGCATGGAATTCATTTTGGTCCACGAACTTGTCCACCTACTGGAACCAAAGCACAATGATCGTTTCCAAGGCTTCATGGATCGTTTCCTACCGGACTGGCGCCACCGAAAGGACCTATTGAATAGTGTGCCCTTGGCCTATGAGCATTGGGGGTATTGATGCGCATTCAAATGTCTGGGGAAGCAACCATCACCAACTCTCACCAAGCAAAGATACTCAGTCCAAGTGGATGCTAGCGGACTCTGTGAGCGTTCGTTACGAATGATAAAGTCCATTTCATGCCCCCCTAAAACAAATTCGAATTTTATTATTTCATTTTCTGAGTTTTGTGGTACACTATTATTCAGTTTCAGTAGCGCCGATTTGATCACAGATTGCGGGCGCATTACAAATTCAGCTAAAGCGGATCAATTTTCTTGAACCCGTTTTGGCCTGATTTGGCTGGACGGGTTTTTTTGTTTCTACCGCCGATTTGAAGAGCAGCTTGCAGGGCGGTCAATAAATTTTGCTAAAGCGACAGCCGGTCTCCAATTTTGGATCCCCGCTGTTTGTCTCTGAATCCTGAGCAACCACTGGAGACCGTGTTTTCCCTGCCAAATGGCTACCATGCCCATCTGTCAGCAGAGCTTGCCTCCTTGGGTTGTTCTCCTACTCAATTTTCAGGAGACGACACTATGTACTCGCCATCCATCATTACCACTGACCCAGCACTATTACCTTTGCCCGTTGCTAAGGGTTTCATTTCTTCGGTACTGCCCCTAGACAGCTTTTCTGAGGGAACTCCGTTACTTGTTGAAATCCAATCATTCTCTGGTTTAGTCCTAACGGACCTCAATCCCCCTGAGCAGGATTCCTCTCTGATTTTGGATTCTACGCTTAGTTTCCAGACTGACCATCGCCCTGTGATTTTCTGGAGCAAGTTTCACCGCCAAGCAAGGAGCTGAGAATGGATCTAAAAGGTTACGAGAAAAGAAGAGTGCGGGAACTGTATCGCAGGATTACCAGAAACCTTAACAGCCGACGGCGCTATGCTGAACGCAAGGGGCGTAGCTTCACCCCTGACTCAGAGTCCATTCGGAAACGGTTCTATTGCTATAATTTGATGGACACTCTGGATCGATACTATCTCAGAGATCTAGCTTTTCTGAGAGATCCAAACTGCTGGGACAAGCAAGATGGGTTCTGTGACATCAGCTTTCCCGAATCTTCAGAACGTAGCGATCTGCTCGGAAGTTCATTTCCAGAAGAACTGCTACCAGAGCAATTGCCAGAGAGTGAGCCTGATGAGCCCGATGAAGAGAGTGATGATTGGTGGGAGTTCCTTCGGCAGAACGCTGACCATCTAGATAGCTTGGAGGGCACTGGCTTCACCGGATGGCGGGTAGATTTGTACGAGTACAAAGGTACCTATTACGTCTTCCATGATGCAGGAGTCGATGAGTACGATACTTATCGGGAAGCCAAGAAGCAGATCCGTTGGGCTTAGTGAACTAACTTCGAGGACAACGCTTTCCTCGAAATTGGAACCCTTATGTTAAAGCTTCTGGCTTGCTAGCTCGCATATAACGCTAATTTTTACTATGTCAGGAGTCGCAGCTCTCAATCTTCGCTGAGCCGTGACTCTTTTCAGTTCTTCCAGATGGAGACGACACAATGAATCTAACTTTCGATCAAAGACGTGAGCGCTTTTGGAAGTCTCGGGATGACGCCAAACGTCTCATCTGCAAAATGGCAGAACGCATATCAGACATTCCACCAGAACTTGCCGACTACTTTGCCGAAGCTCAGCGACTGCGCTTGTTGTTTGAAGAAGACCAAACTGATTTTATTGCAAGTCAGATGGGTCTACCCAAATTAGATGAGCGTGACCCAACGTTTTCAGACCGCTGGATCTGCAAGCCACTTCATGATGTTCACAACAACCAAGCGTTCCGTAAGCCCCTTGGAGCATCAGGAAGACTTGATAACGACCTGTGGATCAAATGCGAATATGTGGAGCCGAAAGACAAATATCGGGTTACACATCTGAACAACCGATCAGAGCCAAACTACCCTGATTTCATGCCGGTACACCTGTCACCAAGATTTAAAGTCTATGTTCGGGATTGAAGCCTGTCGGAAGGATTGCGGCTAGCTGCAACGTGACATTTTGGAAATGATTCAACAATTTACTTGAGGCTAAAAATGGACCTTGAATGGAGCGAAGGGCATCTCGAGCGTTTCTACAGTTTGCGGGAAAACTACTCGGAACATTTCGATGAAGAGCGAGCAAAAGAAATTGCAAAGTGGCTAAAAGAACATCAGGAAGAAGTCTATCTCGATAAACTGCTGGAAGAGAAGCTGTCTCATGAAGAAGATTGGGAAATTGCCATTAAGATCACCTACTCTGGTGTTTCTATCGATGAACTGACAGAAACCCAGTTAGAGCGCTATCAGAAGTTGAGAGAGGAATACTTCAGCGAAACTGATGCGCTGGATATTGCTGTGCTGTTCACTGATGAACAGAAACAGCGCTATCTTGAATTACTTGAAAACGCCTTTGGACCCGATGACGCTTGGGGGATGGCGTTCAATTATGAAGCTGAAGAAGACGAAGAAGAGGATTTATAAGAAGACGATGAGCAGCCAATACCGGATGGATACAGTGGTGAGGGCTTTCTTGAGACTCTTGAAGAAATCGAATACGAGTTGAACAATGCTATAGCGACTCGTTCTCTTTGCAGACGCTACGGACGAAATGGCAAAGAGAAACAGGAGCAGCTCATCGAGTATGACCGGCGTATCGATAGCTTGGAACACTTGCTCAAGAATTTTGAAAATACTGACTGTACTGATGCGAGATGGTGATGCTTTAGTTTTTTTGAGTTGTAAAGCTTCCAAATAAGCATTGAGTCCCATCGGAGAATCACCACTTTCGGTGGTGATTCTCAATCATTAGGAGAAAAATGGATCCCATCAACCCCTTTTACTTGTCAACATTTCTGGACTTAGGAACCAACTGGACCGAGCAAGCACCAGTCAAGGAGAGCATCAATCAAATCTTTAGAGGGTTAATTTTTTATAGTAGCAAAAAACTTTTTTGATCGACTCAGTTGTCTATTCTGCACTTTTGCAAATTAACTTTCCAAATCATATCATGTAAAATTAAAATTTTAACTTACATTCATTTACTCTCTAAAATATTTTAATAAAATCATATTTTTTTACGAAAGAAAAATGATGAATTCAGAACAATTTGATCGACTAGAATTTAGCTACTACACCGGCAAAATCAAAAGAAGAGATTTCATCAAAAGATCTTTAGCTTTGGGAGTTGCAGCCACCACTGTCATGTCAGTAGCAAGCTGTGGTGAAAAAGCCAATGAGGTACAAGCGAACCAGAGAGAATTGAAAACGAATTATGATTACATTGTGGTTGGAGCAGGCAGTGCCGGATGTGTGTTAGCAGCAAATCTAGCCGAAAAAAGTGGGAAAACTGTACTTCTTGTTGAATCTGGTGATTGGTATGCCGAGGAGGAGGAAAGAGATCCTGACAGTGTTTTTGTAAATCTTGGTGGAAACAAATCGAACAATTATTTTTTCGAAAGTCCAGCAATCGGTAATCGTCAGATGCTTTTGGCAACTGGAAGAGGTATCGGAGGTGGCAGTAGAATCAATGGATCCTTGTGGGTAAGAGGTTACAAGCAAGATTATGATGACTGGGAATCAGCAACCGGAAGTTCCAAGTGGGGTTGGGCCAATGCTTTACAGAAATACAAATATATCGAAAATTTCGATGGGGAAACCAATGAATATCACGGTTACGAGGGGAAACTGTATGTTAAGCAATTAAACAATCAAACTGAGTTGGTAGAAGATGTTCTCAGTAGTGCAGAGACAGCCGGTTTTCAAAAGTACTCTGATGTTAATGGTGAGATGCTGTTAGGTAGTGAGGGTTGTGGAACAACACAAGGCTTGATCAAAGAAAATCAACGATTTTCGATGCTACACTCATATTTATATCCACAACTAGAAAACAGAAATCTAACAATTGTCACTGGAAAATTTGTTTCCAAAGTTTTTGTAGAGTCCGGTGGTGTGTGTACTGGCATTCAAATAGTTGAAGGTGAATCAACTAAAACTGTTTATGCAAATGAAGAAACAATCTTATCTGCTGGAGCAATTGAATCACCAGCAATTTTGCAAAGATCTGGAATTGGAAATTCAGAACTTTTATCAAAAATGGGTATTAACCCTGTAAATGTATTGAGTGGAGTTGGTGAGAATTTGAGAGATCATGTTTCTGCTGGTTATTTGTTTCTGTCACCCCAAGTTAATAGTGTTCCTGAACATAGGCTTTCAGCTTACATTATGACCAAAAGTAGAGAGGGGTTGACCACGCCAGATATGCAAACCTTCCTTTGGGGGCCCTCAACCGAGGAATCCTTAAAAACATTTCTTCCTGAAGTGAACTTACCTGCAGAAAATTTATTTTTTTTACTTTCAACACTGAACAAACCAGTCAGTAAAGGTTCTGTAAAGATTTCCAGTACAGATCCTACTTCTAAGCCAATAGTTTCACCAAATTATTTGAATGAGGTATCTGATATACAAGCCTTAATATCTGCTGGAAAAGCTCTTCATTCAATGCTTAGCTCCATGTTCGCTGGTGGCTACACACCGCTAGCACCTTTTCCAGACAGTGACGCAGAAATTGAAGCATTAGTTCGAAGTAGCGCTAGCAGTCTCTACCATTATTGTGGGACATGTGCGATGGGCAAAGCTGGTGAAGCAGTAGTTGACCCCGAACTTAAAGTAAATGGTATCAGCAAATTAAGAGTTGTCGATGCCTCTGTAATGCCAACAATACCTCGATGTAATACAATGGCGCCATGTGTCCTAATTGGTGAAATGGCAACCGAATTTATATTGAAAAAGAGCGAAATCAGCTAATCGATCACATAACACCCGAGGGGTCTCTCAGAATAGCTTTCCCAGTGCAGATAATTTTCGCCACTCTGAGTCTGGTATGCTCCTGCTGCAACGCAAATACGTCCTTGCAATATTTCTTTGCATAATAATTCACTTTTATAATTCCTAAAACCTGACTCCAAAAGACCAGTAAGATTTTCGATTTGGCCATTATAGATCATAAAACAACTGAGAATTGATAGGCTGGCTCATGCTCACACTCTACAACTTATGAATAACATGGCGCACGACACCCCAGATCTGGAAATCATCATCAACTGAAATGGGAATGCTTGGATAGTCTGGATTCTCTGGCTGCAATTCAAAACACTCTCGTGTCTGCACCAGTCGCTTGAGGGTGAATTCACCATTGAGGGAAGCGATCACGACCTTCCCATTGGGCTTTTTCTTGGAGCGGTCCACAATCAGTAAATCCTGATCAAAGATGCCTGCGCCAGTCATCGAGTCCCCGTTAGCACGGACAAAGAAAACATTGTTGGGATCAGGAATCAGATACTGATGCAGATTTAGATAACCATCGTAGTAATCCTGAGCAGGGCTGGGAAAGCCTGCGGAGACCATTGATTCAAACAGTGGACACTCTGTGTTCTGAATGCTTGGTGGTGGGACTGGGTGGATGAATTCAAAGGGGGTGGTGTTCATTGGAGGCTCCATTTGCAAAACTTAAGTTATCCCCAGCCTTGCAATCCTCCCACCTTGATCTGGAGAAGAGAGACGATCTGAAAGATCTCAATTGATAAATTGAAGTTGCCCAACAGAGTGTTCCTCTAACCAGATGTAGTTATCATTCATCCCAGTCTACCATTCAGGATCGACCTTACACTCAATTGTATCAATTTCATTATTTGATATTTATGACCACTGCTGGTAATTCATCGACTAAATTTCCTCATTCTCCCGACTACTAACTGCAAGCGATCATGAAATATTTGATCTGCTCTCTACTTGTTACTCTCTTGTTAGTCCCTCTTGTCTGGTCACAGACTCGTGCCATTCACCCTGTCCGCATTGAAGCCACCACGGCTCAAGACGAGTCCATCTCTTACATCTACGAAGAATCGCATGCCCTCATTATTGGGGTGAGTGACTACACCAATGGCTGGTCCAAGCTAGCTGGAGTCAAAGAGGATGTGACTGAGGTGCAAAGGGCTTTGGAAGACAATGGTTTTGAAGTGCAGCTTCTAGAAGATCCAGACAAGCAACAACTGGAAGTCACCATCGAGGACTTCATTTTTGAAAAGGGAGCGGATCCAGAGAATCGATTACTGATCTATTATGCTGGACATGGACACACCAAGACACTGGGCTACGGTGGGGAGATGGGCTATTTGGTGCCTGCTGATGCACCATTACCAAAAAAAGGCCGTGACATCGCTTTTCAACGGAGTGTGATGAGCATGCAGGAGATTGAAGTTTATGCAAAGAATACTTCTGCCAAGCATGTCTTGTTTATGTTTGATGCCTGTTTTGCGGGTTCCGTCTTTCTAGCAACAAGAGCAGCTCCATCCTATATCGAAGTGTTTACCCAAGAGCCGGTGCGGCAGTTCATTACTTCGGGAAGTGCTGATCAGGAGGTGCCAGACAATAGTATTTTCAGACGTGCTTTTGTGGATGCCTTGGCTGGTAGTGCCGATTTTGACAAGGATGGCTATCTGACTGGATCAGAGTTGGGTACTTACATCCAGAAACGCACAGCAGAGGACTGGAAGGGCGAATTGACGCCTCAGTACGGCAAATTACAGGACCCGAATCTCAACAAGGGTGATTTTGTTTTTAAGATTGGAAAGTCTGCAAATCAGTCTTCTACAGCCAGCACTGCGACAACCAATTCAGATTTGGCTGCGCAGGCTTGGGAGGTGGTCAAAGATTCAACGAATCCCAAGATTCTGGAGGAATTCATCAGGATGTTTCCCTCAGCGCCACAGCGTAATCTGGCAAAGCTGAAACTGATGACATTGGAATCACCGTCCTCCGATCAATCTACAGAAGATCAAGTAATGGCGCAGGTCCTCTTTGGTGAAGCGGCTAAAAAGAAACTTCTGGAGACCAAGGAGTGCGTTGAGTGTGATTTGCGAGACATGGACATGAGAGGAGCTGACCTAACTGAAGCAAGCTTGACAGGAGTTATACTGCACAACGCTGACCTACGCTACAGTGATTTAGGTAAAGCCAACTTGAGCAAAGCAGATTTACGTAAAGCTAACCTTTGGAGTGCCGACCTGCGTGGAGCTAACCTCCGTGGGGTAGATTTAAGTGAGGCAATACTCCTAAGTGCTGACCTGCGTCATACTGATTTAAGTGGAGCCAACTTAACTGATGCTCATAAGCATAATGCCTACCTCACTGGAGCTAAATTCTGCAACACCACTATGCCCGATGGTTCAATCGCCAATAGGGACTGTTACGCTGCACAAGCAAACATCAATCAAAGTAGTGGAATCCTGAGTGGCGAAGCAGCCCAAAAACTTTTCAGGGATAATGAATGCGTTGGGTGTGATTTGAATGGAACTAGCCTGCGTGGAGCCAATCTGGAAGGAGCCAACTTGTATGGAGCCTCCTTGACCAAAGCCTCCCTGACTAAAGCCTCCCTGACTAAAGCCAACTTGTATGGAGCCTATTTGACTGGAGCCAACCTAGTTGAAGCCAACCTGAGAGAAGCCGACCTGCGTGGAGCCGATCTGCAAGAAGCCTCCTTGAGGGGAGCCTCCCTGACTAAAGCGAACCTAACTGGAGCCTACCTGCGTAAAGCTAACCTGCGTGGAGCCTCCCTGACCGAAGCCTCCCTGAGTAGAGCCAATCTGGCTGGAGCCAACCTGCGTGGAGCCAACCTGCGTGGAGCCAACCTGAGAGAAGCCGACCTGACTGGAGCTAATCTTAGCGAAGCCAAATTCTGCAGAACGACAATGCCGGATGGTTCCACCAACAACGATGACTGCTGATACCCAACGGTATTGAGTAGCTACCGAGCCAGTTAGTCACACAACACTTCACAGGGCACTCCATCCTTGTCCCCGTCCAAACGGCCGAGTCCACATTGATTCAGAAAAGCTCTCGCTTCTTTACAAGAATTCATTTGTCTGCAAAAGCGTTTGCTTCCACAAACCACTCTCGAACCTGCTGAGGGCAATGTTAGCTGGCTAGACTGCCCAATGGCAGTGCAGTTCATCTCTGGTGCCTCTCTCGGCAACTCGACTTGATTCCCAAGTAATTTCCGTAAAGCCATTAACTCTCTCCGATCAGCGGTCAATCCCCACTTCAACTTAACGGTCACCCAAGCCCTTGCGTATTCTGCTTGGTAGGCCTGATTGGGTGGTAACCACTCTGCTGGACCCTTGGCTCCCTTCTGACGGTTCAGACGTCGATCGACAGCAATCAATGTGTCTGGATCATCCAGATCATTGGCATAGGCTCTTTTGCGCTCCCTTGACCAGTTGGCAGCACCAGACTGGTGGGCCTCTTTGAGAGGCACCATGTGGTCAATGTCGAGCTTGCTGGCATCCATAATGGTTCTGCCAGAATACGGGTCCTTCCAGCTTCCTGAGACTACTCGGCAGCCCTTTTCTGTCTTGAAGACAACCGTTGAACTGGATTCCTCGATCAGCACTTCATGACGAGCGTTCTGGCAATCGCGGTCTTCGTCAATCCAGTGGCGGTAGCTCTTGCGTTCGTATTTGGGGCAGCCTGCAGAATCTGCGAAGGCTATTGTTGTCAGGAGTGTGAAAAGTATCGTCAACAGTACGCGCATTACTCGTAGTCTTCCCAGTTCCAGTCTTGAATTTCAGCAGGATCATAATCCAAAACTTCTCTCACTATCTCATTACGAAAGAGTTTTTCATCTTTGAAATGCCCAGTAATCATGGAAGCCATAAACCTTGGTGGGGCTTCTTTATATTTTGAAAATACCAATCCAACCATCACGTCGTCATTTTCATAGAGAATTTTGAGGGTTGATAAAGTCAAAAATTGGGAGACTGTTTTAACCAATGATTTTTCAGCTTCAAAATCCACCTCCATCCCCATTCTGTGATCAAAGCAGAGGTAATCTGGGTGAAGAAGTTCTTCGATTGATGAGTAATCTCCTCTCATATATGCCTTTTCCCAAGCTAGTCCAACCTGTTCTGCTTTAGTCATCCTGTATCCTGAAAAATGTCCTTGTGTTGAATTTACTCATAGGAAAGCCCACCATCTGCTTACTAGCTACTCGTAGTCTTCCCAGTTCCAGTCCTGCCCTTCGCTGGGGTCGTAGTCTAGTTCTTCAGCAGATGTTTCATGTCGAATGATTTTTCCATCTATATAATTTATGCCTGAAACCAATGACCAAACAAGGTTACCTTTGGTACTTTCATTTCTGACATAGCGTTGTATGCATAAAAATTCTTCATTTTCGTAGATAACCCGAAATGGACCAAAAGTTGTGTTTTCATATGCTGTCATCAATGCACTCTGCATATCTAAATTAACTTCCAATCCAACTCTATGATCGAAGTGTTTACAATCAGGGTGATATAGTTTCTCAACCAGCGAAAAATCACCCTTGTAAGCAAGTCGACGTGCTTTATCGAATTCTTCAGCTTTTGTCATATCTATTCCTCATGCAGTTATCTATGATTTGGCCTCACTTCCAATGAAGCCAACCAGTGCTTGGCCTGAAAGCTTCTGGCTTTCCCCATCCCAAAGCACACTCTCCAGCCCATTGGATCTTCTCTCAGTTCGGCTCTGAATGTTATCTAGCAGACCCCCATCAATCTTGGCTTTGCTCCCCATCTACCTATCCAGAAAGCAAATGCTTCTTTGCTGCAATTGTTCTGAAGCGTGTGAATCACCTTGAGCAGTATTTATACTTTTCAAACAAATGGGTTGAATTTTGGTGTTCGTAAAGGTCAATTATCTAGGACTTCGGAATGCCTGCGGGTTCACAGTTCTTGAATCACCACCCTATCAATAGTTAGGAGACATGCCATGAAAATCATTATTAGTGCAGAGTTAACCAAGGGTTGGGATCATTTCAAAACAGTCTTTGAAAGTGATCGCCACAAAAAGATCCGCTCTGATGCTGAATTAATTGATCTTGGATTTGGATACCACCAAGAGACCAATCGGTTTTACGTTGTTCATGAACTGGAATCCATGGAGGTCATGCAAAAGGCAATGGCAGAGAATCAGGATGCCATCGAAGAGGTAGGAGTGGACCAGAGCACAATGCAGATTATCAATCTGGAGGGATGACGACCCTATTTTAGGCCTGACTCCTCAGCGCTGAAAATGTGGAGAAAATGCTGAGGAGTCCTGAAAGAATTTTCATGGAAATAAAACATAATAAATGGTTTTATTTCTTAGTAACGACATAAAAATGAATTAGATGTTTTTCGACTTAAACTAATCAAATTTGCCTTCAAAAAATGAGGGCATCGGACACGCGTGCGGACACGTGCGGTCTGCAATCCCAGAAAGAATGGGGCAAAGGTTCGAGTCCCCCCTTCAGCACCATTCATCTCAAATTTCACTTCTATTTCAATACCTTCCAGACCGACTTTTTTTGGTCAACCGCTGAAATTCGTGAAAAAACGATTTCTGAATACTTTGAGGTCACATCTCAGGTCACAGTTTTGGTCACATTGTCAAAGATCAAAACAACGACAGAAAGCGTCCCGTGTCAGCGCCCATTTATCTCTTCCGCAAGCCCTCTTCCCGCACCTATTTCTTCCGTTGCTCCATTCCACTGGATCCGCGCAATCACTTTGACGGCAGACAAGAATTCAGAGTATCTTTGGCAAACAAATCCAAGACTCGCTCTCAACGAGCAGCTTGTTGCCTACACTCCATCGTTCAAGACATCTATGCCCAAATTCGCTCTGAAGAAACTCAGATGACCGTTGAGGAGATCAAGGTAGTTCTGCGCATTGAACTCGAGAAGAGCTTTCGCTACATCAAGCACATTCAACTGGGCGTTGGAGCTTAAGGGTTGTTTAGTTTATGGATGAGCAGTTTCAAAGAAACTTCCAACATTGTTTTTAATTTGCTATAATAACAAATTTACAATGGTAGTCTTGCTAGATAATGCCTGAGTCAGCAATTGAGTGATTCGATTTGTGTGGTGAAGGTCTTTCCCGCGTAATGCTTGGCGTATGGGATAAAATTCTCGTAGACCTTCAGCATGTCTGTGCCATAGCCCATCATCGGCAGGTGCTTGATCTGCTGCCAAAGGTGCTTAGCGGTTTTGATCGTCCTTCTTCCACAGACAAAGCCGAGGACCCTGCCGAAGATGGAGTCTACCGCTAGCCAGAGCCAACATTTAGATTTTTTTTAGCA
>JACLAC010005752.1_pt1 | contig 14590 bp, 11 predicted proteins | sample 8027881 | NCBI WGS metagenome assembly JACLAC01 (sample SAMN15725517, study PRJNA655200) | protist metagenome | isolation source: fluorescence activated cell sorting (FACS) single amplified genomes of... | place: Spain: Blaines Bay Microbial Observatory, Mediterranean Sea | collected 2016-01-19 | reverse complement strand
ACGAAGGCCAGCGGGCGGGCCAGAATATCTCTATATCCTTTTTTTACAACTACTTATAACTTATAGAGAACGTATGGACATCGAACCCACCCAGCGCAACTTTCGTTACACCACTACGGATTTGAAATCTATATGATCTATTTCAAGTAAGTTTATTTTTCTAAATAATTTCCCATAACCCCCTTTTAATTTAAGTACTAATGTGGACAACATCCATTAATAATAGTGAAAATAAATTAGCCACTAAATAAGCACTGTTTTTATTAGTCACGATATGGTCACTATTAATATTGCCGACCAGAATCTAGTTTGTATTTTCGTACCGTCCGAAGCCTCCCCATCCCGCTTTCGAGTATGCCCGTCCCGTTGAAGGTTATAATTTCGGCCTAGACCCCTCCTCTAGCTCCAGGACCCCACAGCGCTGCTCGGATTCGCTGTCGGGCACCGGAAGTATCTGGCAGAAATATTTAAAATCCTTGACAACTACTGCAGAAAACTCTTTTTTACCAGCTAGCCATGCGCAAGAAATAGCCTTTGTAGTTCCTAAATGATTAGGGAACCCTAAGTAGTACTAGGGGACAGACGAGAAATTGGCGAGCGTGACGCCAAACGATCTCATCTGCTACCTCTACGATTGAAGATGAGTTTTCAGCACCACAGTCCGGCGTAAATCACTTCGAAACAAGGAGAAACGGATATGGCTGACAAAGGGCAAAAAGATAAAGACAAACAGAAACAGCGGCAGAAGGACGCGCGTAGTCCAAAGGAAAAACGAAAATTGAAAAAGGAGAAGAAGAATAAGGGACCAACGCAAATGGATGGGCTAGGGGCAAAGTAGCATCTGTTTGAGTACTAGATGGCCTTATTTTGTTAAGGTTTGGTACAAGGAAAAGCAAACCGTTCGACAGAAAAGCCCATCTCGGGACAGGCCGACCTTTTGCATTGGGGCGTAATCGCTGATTCTACCCGACCCAAGAACCGTCCAAAAATGGATGGGACACAAGGACCTCAAGACCACCCTCCGATATGCCCACGTTTCACCCGACCATGAAAAGGCGGCAATTCAGCGCTTACGGTATGAAAATGAGCGGCATTATGGACACCAAGGCAAAATGCATAATAGTAAAAGCCTTATTTTCACCAAATAAAAAGGGTATAGAGCAATAATAAATTCCTCTATACCCTTATTTTACAATTACTTAAAACTTGGCGGGAACGTGTGGGAATCGAACCCACCCAGCGCCACTTTCGTGACACCGCTACGGATTTGAAGTCCGCGGAGACCACCAGGCTCCCAGCCGCTCCCAACCGATTTTTCTTATTTTTGTGCTGTTCCTTTAGGCAGGCGTTGTTGCTCCAATTCCGGAAACTTCAAGGGTAATTCCCAGCGCAAACGCCGTACAGCAACCTCACCCAAGCCTTCAATTTCTAAATCAAGATGCGAGGATTGAGTTGTAATAATAGGTGTTGTTCTGTCGGCACGACGATTAGGGAAGAATACTCTATAAACAGCTTTGTTGCTTAATGTTTTCTTTTTGGGTCGATCAAATTCATAGGGATAGAATTCGGCTAAACCACTAGGCCGATAGCGGTTGCCCTGATCATCCACTAAAAAAGTACGAGATGCAATATCGTCGATTTTTGGCACTAATTCCGATTCACGCCGATCAAGATGTATATAAAATACTAAACGGCTAAATAATGTTAAGCCCCAACGCTCATCGTAGTACTGTCGCAATAATGGAAATTTCCTATCGTATATGCGATCAAATAGACGACGCATATATTCATCACGCCAAGTATCAAATACTTTTCTTTGCAAAGAATTAGTTACATCAAAAGTGGGATTGATATAAATCAGATATTGTACATAAAGATTATTGATATCAGTACCGTCAGCAGCAGGATACTCCGCATTTATATAGGTATAAATACGCTGCCGCAACCGACTTTCAAACGAGTCCTGGCCCAACTTTTCCCGTTGAGTTTGGCTGTAAACTTCTATAAGCTCGTAGGCAAAAGTACGCCATGTAGCTTGTACATAAATACCGTCTGTACCAAGATGATTACGATTTACCGCTTTCCAGACCAAAGGCTCGGTCACCTCAAACGGACCCTGCTCGAACTTTTCTTGGGCACAGCCCAAAAACAAGATCCAACAGCTAACCGCTAAAGCTATACCTCTCATTGCGTAGGTTCTCCTCCCTTTTGCAGGCAAAAAAACACCGACGCGCACTGTTTAGCATCCCCTCAGAGCATTGTGTATGATGGCCTTGTTAAACCATCTTTATATCGGGTTAGCGCTAGCGCTAACCCGATACTAAAGAAAGCTATAACAAGACTTTAGCATCCATTGGGAACGTCTTATCTGCGTTTGACGAACCTAAGGTTCACAACAGTCTATTCTTTAACTACCCACAGCTTGACCGTTGCCGTCACTTCGGGATGCAAACGAATCTCGATGTTGTAGACGCCAAGTTCACGGATCGGTTCTTCTAACATAATCATCCGTCGATCAATTTCGTGCCCCTGCTCTTTAAGCAAGTCAGCCACATTTTGAGTTGTTACCGAACCAAAGAGGCGATCACCTTCTCCAACACGAACTTGTGCCGTTAAAGACGAAACTTTTTCCAACTCGGCGACTTGATTGGCAGCACTACGTTGCTCGCGCTCAGCAACTACTGCATACTGACGCCGACGCGACTCAAAATGAGCCACATTGGTATCTGTAGCCAATAGCGCTTGACTTCGAGGGATAAGGTAATTACGGCCGTAACCGGGGGATACATTAACAACATCACCTGCCTTGCCAACTTTTTCTACATCTTTGAGCATTATTACTTTCACAGTAACATCCTCTCTAATCACAAAAGGAATTCATCGAATAGGATCATCTTCAGACGGCACTGTCTGGCGCGCCAAGCTTAAACGACGCCAATCAAATCTAGCCTCTAATAAGCCCAATAGCGTTAATGCCAGCAGCGCAAATCCAGACGAAAACAAGAGTATCATATAGAACACTATGCGAGCCAAACTGGGTAGGCCAACATAATCAAAGTAAAACCGTACTACAGCTAAACCTTGCACAGCATACAGCACAAGCACAACCATGACCAAATTCAAACCCACAGATTCGAACAAACCACCTAGCATGGTAAGAACTAAACCAACTAGTAGGGCCCAAAAAAGTTGCGGCCAAGGACGCCACAGTTTCATAGGCACATCCATCGGCAAATCCAAACGCAATGGACCGGACAGCAAACAGCCCATCCGGTACGCCAGTACACCAGACAACAAAGCAGCGAGAAATTCCGCACCTGGAACTAGGTTCAAAATCATATACACCATTTCCCGCAATACTGATTCGTCAACTTGCAAACCGAAACCTTGGATCTCAGCCAACAACAACTCGGCCTGCTCTTCAAAGGGTATATCTGTGTACCCTCCAAAAATCATATACATCGCTTGTACAAAACCAGGTATTGCCATCGCGGCAACGACTAATCCATAAAGACGCTGCCGCTCAACTTGGATTGCAGCGCCCAAACCTATAAACGGGGCAATGGCCAACGAAAGAGGTAGAGAGCCTAGCGCCAACACAGCAAAAAAAACACCCGACGCAATTAGAGCTGCGCGCTGTATACCGTAAAGTCTAGATATGACCAAGGTTAGCAACGCTAACAAAATGCTGGTTAGTACTATCATAAAATCAGGATTTCTACCAAGCCAACACAATAACTACCATAAACCAACTCGTAGAATGACATCGTGCCGTATAATCGTTTGGTAACCAATGGGCGACAACCAACGTCGATACTTTAAACTTCTGTATCTTCGATATCCGCCGCCTGATCTTCCATACCCTCTCCCTCTTCTTCTGCAACCTCTGCAACCGTGTCCGCCTCTTCACGATCACGCCGAGGAGGAGGACCACCATCACGGCGGGGGCCACCTGGACCACCACCCCGGTCACCTCGATAACCACCTCGTTGAACCATACTATCCTCGACAACTGTATCTGATGCCAGCTGAGGTATGCGTAGAAATTCACCCTTAACGACTGTGACTAAATACCGTAGAATTGCATCGTCAAGCTTTATTTCCTCCTCTACCTTGGCCAATAAATCCGAGTCCGCGGTATACTGAAAGAGTACATAATAGCCTTGCTGGCGACGTTTTAGATTAACAGATGTATAGGCCATCTTGCGTAAACCCCATCGATCGATATGGGCGATTTCGGCACCATTCGTATTAAGGAAATTTTCGTACTTTTCAATTACCTTTTCGAATTGTGCATCTCCGATCTGGGGATCCAGAACGCAGGCCATTTCATATTTTTTCATGCGTTGAACTTCTCCACGAAAAAGGCCATCTTGGCAACTTCCCGGAGGATCCGGGCTTTTAACTTAAGATTCGTCATAACTTAAAAAAGACCGGTTGTTGAACCGAATAAAGGCGCCAATACCAGAGAAATCACCGACATTAGCTTAATCAGAATATTCAATGATGGACCCGATGTATCCTTAAAAGGATCACCAACGGTATCACCCACCACAGCAGCTTTATGTGCATCAGAGCCTTTGCCACCCAGATGACCCTCTTCAATCAACTTTTTAGCATTGTCCCAAGCACCACCACTATTAGACATCATCAACGCCACTAACACACCACTCACGGTAGCACCCGCCAACATCCCACCTAAGGCAATCGGTCCCAGAACAAAACCCACAAACACCGGTGCCAATACTGCCGTAAGACCAGGCAAGATCATCTCTTTAAGAGCCGCATTTGTACTGATTTCAACACAACGACGAGTATCAGGTTTACCGCTACCATCCATCAAGCCGGGGATCTCACGAAATTGGCGTCGTACTTCTTCAACCATCTTGAAAGCCGCTTTACCTACCGAGGTCATGGTAATAGCAGCAACCAAATAGGGAATCATAGCACCTATAAAGAGTCCAATGACAACCCTCGGTGTTGTAACATCAATAATAATTGCCTGTCCAGTAACCGCCTCAATAGTAGAGGTATAAGCTGAAAAGAGCGCCAAGGCAGTCAGTGCTGCCGAGCCAATAGCAAAACCTTTACCGATAGCAGCGGTAGTATTACCTAGCGAATCCAACCCATCCGTAACCTTGCGAGTTTCTTCGCCCAAACCAGCCATCTCAGTAATACCGCCGGCGTTGTCAGCAATAGGACCGTAGGCGTCTACCGACATTGTGATACCTACAGTAGCTAGCATACCAACTGCAGCAATGCCAATACCGTACAGACCGGCAAAATAGTACGCCGTGCCAATGGCACCAACTATACCCAGCGTCGGTAACGCAGTACTTTCCATACCAACAGCCAGACCGGTGATTATATTGGTAGCCGCGCCAGTTTTGGACGCCTCGGCAATATCACGTACCGGTTTACCCCCGGTATAGTATTCCGTCATCAGGCCAATTAATACACCGGCCACACTACCCGAAAGCATTGCCCAAAAAACTTGTATGGAAAGACCCATCTCCTGTGTCACCCAAGCCGCTATGGCCAATAACAACGCCGCCGAAATCATGGGCACATAACGTAACACTGCACCCGGATCGATATTCTGTAAGAGTCGGACGCAGCCAACACCAATAAGTGACGTAACCAGACCAATCATAATCACAATAAGAGGATAACTCATAGCCGCTAGACGGCCTTGGGATTCACCTAGGCCGGGAGCTAAATCCGCTATTACAACCGCCGAAAAAGTAGCCGCCATCGCAATAGTAGCAATTACAGACCCCACATAAGATTCAAAAATATCTGCGCCCATACCGGCCACATCACCAACATTATCACCAACGTTATCGGCGATCACTGCCGGGTTGCGTGGATCATCTTCGGGAATACCAACTTCTACCTTGCCGACCAAGTCGGCACCAACATCAGCTGTTTTGGTAAATATACCGCCACCAACACGAGCAAACAGAGCAATTGAACTAGCGCCCATTGCAAACCCATTGATGATTTTTGCATTACTCAGATTTTCCCATACCCCGAAAATATTGCATAAGGCACCGATGCCAACCAAGCCTAAACTGGCAACAGCCAAACCCATAACCGCTCCACCTGAAAATGCCATGGATAGAGCCGCACCTTGGCCCTTTTCAGTTGCGGCTTGGGCTGTCCGCACATTCGCCCGAGTAGCCGCTTTCATGCCACTAAAGCCAGCGAGGATTGAACACCCTGTACCCATTAAAAAAGCTACAGCGGTCAAACCTCCAACAGTATTGTATAAAACCACAAAGACTACAATGATAAAAACTAATAAAATGGAATATTCTTTTTTTAAAAATGCCATCGCCCCTTCATGAATCGATTCCGAAATTTCGATCATTAGAGGATTGCCCGCTGAACTTTTGGTGATATACCAATAAATTAGCAGCGCGACGAACAGGCCAAATATGCCCAAATATGGGGCCAAAGTGGTCCAGGTTTCCATAATTTGGTGGTTCGCTCCTTATGCGAATATCATTCAAATGAACTTTAAAAACATTCTCTTGCTACAGTGCCGGAATTCCATTAATGCTGTTCATCGCAGATTCAACTCCTTCGGCCAAATATAGATCAACCGCTTGTATGCCACGCTTGATCAAACCTTCTAGATTATCCTCCGCAACAAAGGTACTTAAAACAAAATCAATAACAGCCTCATTTTCTGGTGGCCGACCAATCCCTAAACGCAAACGGGGCACTTCAATAGTCTGTAACGTTTCCAGTACCGAAGCTAGACCATTATGCCCCCCATCACTACCCCCTCGTCGCAAACGCAAACGCCCAAAATCCAACTCAAAATCGTCTAGTAATACCAAGACCTGTTCGGGCGAAAAATCCCATTGGCTACACATTGCACGCAAGGTTTCACCACTACGATTCATATAGGTCTGAGGCTTTACTAATAAAACCTCTTGATCCGCACGTTCCACTGTAGCTATATGGGCACATAGATCATCAGCGACATGCCAATCCACAGCATTGGGTACTAGTTGATCTATTAATAAAAAACCGATATTATGACGCGTGTACTCATAACGAGCGCCAGGATTGCCCAAACCAACCACTAGTTGCACGTTATGTTAACCTGTAAAAGATAATGCGTCTTAAGAATCGGTATCGTCACCATCCGACGTTTGTTCACCCTCTTCACCCTCTTCACCTTCTTCACCCTCTTCACCCTCTTCACCTTCTTCACCCTCTTCATCTTCGGAAACCAGACGAGGCACAAGAACATTAACAATAGTGACGCTTGGATCGGTTAGAATACGGCCTTCCTGTTCAAGCAGATCTTCGACATGAATACTCTGACCCAACCCCAATTCGGTAACGTCAATCTCAATACGAGCGGGTAAATCCGTAGCCAAGCATTCCATATCCATTTGCGTGACCCCTTGCTGTAGAGCGCCGCCCTCTGTGCTCACACCTACAGGTATACCTCGGACACTTACCGGTACCGTAACGCGTAACTTGGCATTTGGATCAATACGTAACAAATCCACATGTAACACCGCACCGCTTACTTTATGGTACTGGATCTCACGAACGACGGCACGTTGAACTTCTTGGCCTTCTAACTGAACCAAAAAAATCGCGTTCTGGCCACCCTTGGACAGGGCACGTTCCAAAACACGTGACGCCATTTTAAAAGACAACGGTTCAATACCCAGACCATAGAGTACACCGGGCAAATCATCGTCAAATCGCCGTAGTCGACCTACGGACCCCTTGCCCCGTTCGGGACGAGCCTGAACATCAAGCGTCACTTCTTCACGATTAAAAATTTCTATTGAAGCCGCTGGCATGGTGCACTCCTAAAAAGCCTCGCATAAATTCTTATGGCAGAGGCACTAAAATAAAAATGGCTGCCCGGCAAGGACTCGAACCTTGATAAATGGACCCAAAACCCATTGTCCTACCAATTGAACGACCGGGCAACACAAAATAAGTATCAGCTTTTTTCTTTATTACCGTTCTCCGTCCGTGAATTGTAATCCACAGCTTCAACGGATGGCAAACAAAAAAACGACCGGAAGCCCTGCGCTTGTAGAGCCTTTTGCGCATTTGAGGCAACAAACCGATCGTCGAATATTCCATATACCGTCGAGCCACTGCCCGACATGGAAGAAGTATACGCGCCTTCTTTTTCTAGTTGGCCACGCATTGCTGCGACGATGGGATTGGTACGTTCAACCAACGCCTGGAAATCATTCTCCAATACGGAGATTAGATCCGCGCCGACAATGCACCCGCCGCCCAAAGAGCTAAATAACTTAAGATAGCATGAAGACGCTGTCAAGTTTATTACCAGGTTTTTGTACGCCCAAGCAGTGGCTATTGCTACTTCTGGATAAACCAGCACATAATAAACTTCTCTGTCCCAACCGAGAGGTTCAAGCACTTCACCACGACCTTTGGCTAATGCTGTGCCACCATTTATAAGAAACGGGATATCCGAACCTAAAGTCGCAGCAATCTCTTCTAATTCAAAAGTACTAAAGGGCACCCCGTTTAATTGGTTCAGAGCCCGTAGCGTAGCAGCCGCATCAGCACTACCACCTCCTAAACCCGCTCCATAAGGTATTACCTTCTCAAGGTGGATGTGAAAGTTTGGAACACGGTGGTGCAACCTACGGTTAAACCGTTCAGCTGCCTGCAACACCAAATTATCAGGTCCGCTAGAAAGAGCCTCATCCGTACAACTAAGTTGCATTTTTTGGGCCGGATAGAAATAGAGTATATCAGCCAAGTCAATGGTTTGCATAACAGTACGAATTTCATGGAATCCATCCGGACGACGATCCAGTACCTTTAAACCTAAGTTAATCTTGGCATAGGCTTTTTCCTGCCATACACGCTGTGCCGTAATCGTAGAAAAGGTGTTCGTATTCTGGGAGCTCATCTTGTTTCAATCCTTTAACCTTTGTTTTAGTTCGCCGTATACTGTATATTATATATTGATCTATAACAGCCTGCTAAAGCCCTGCCGATTCATCAGCCTGGTCCTATGTTGCACCGAAATAAAAACATTATTCATTATCTCTTACTCTGTCTAAATACGGTCTTGCTGCTATCAGCACCCGTACACAGTCAAGATACCGCTGAAGATGCCTTTAATCTAGCTCGGAACCTCTACCGCGACGCCAAAGATTATGCTACTGCTAGCGAACTGTTTGCCGAGTACCTGCTCAATCACCCCGATGGACCCAACCTAGCTGAAGCACGGCTTTTCCTAGCCCGCGCCTATAAGCACAACAGCCGTTGTGATCTAGCCATACAGGCCTACAATAATTTTTACCAGCAACATCCCGACCATTTAAGCACAGCTGCAGCTAGGCGCGAACAGAGCGTCTGCCTAACTGCCGAAGGACGTTACCTAGAAGCCGCACACTCGTACGAAAATATTCAGCGCCTATTACCAGCCAGCGAATTCGCCGTTGATGTCTTACTTGATGCAGCGGCCAATTATACCAAAGCCGAAGCCCCCGAACAAGCCGAGCGTATTTATGCCTATATAACTACGGAATATAAAAACCACATACTGGTACATATGGCACAATATCGGCTAGCCCTACTCCGTTTTGTGGCCGGCGATCCCGAAACTGCCCGCAAACTCTTGCGCACTATTGCAGCAATCGATCCCGCCGTAAAACAAGCCCCAGCAGCATTGTTGCTGGAGGGGCGCATTGATCTCTTCCTTAACCAAGCAGACCGTGCCCAAACAACTTTTGGCCACCTCCAACGCCGTTTTCCAACCGCTGCCCAAACTGATTCGGCTCACCTTGAATTGGCTGAATATCTATTTGAACAAAGCCGTTTCGTTGCTGCCACTGACGCATTCTCCGAAGCCCTAAAACGGATTAAAAATACAGAACTTAAAAAAAGAACCCGTCTAGGACTGGCCGCCGCACATCTAAAAAATGGTCAAGCCCAGACCGCATTAAAAGAATATAACTCCTTATTAGAAGGGCTAGCACCTGTAGATCCCGAATATTTGCCAGCTCGTTTGGGTTTAGCCATCGCGGCAGGACAAACAGAGCGCTTTGCCGATGCTGCCAGCCTGTTCCAGCAGCTTATCCGGGGAACACCCGAAACACCCGAAGGTATCGCTAGCTTACGCGAGTTGGGGTCCCTTTATCGCCGACGTGGCGACTACACCCGCGCCCTGACCTGGTTCCGCCGCTATTTAGAGGTAGCCCAACAAGCCCCTGACCGTAACCAAGTGCACTTTGCTCTGGGCCAGGTATATGCTACTTCAGGCTATTACGATGAAGCCATCCGCCAATTTCGCCATCTAGCCGACCATGCCACACCCTACCTAGCAGCTCAAGCCTTATTCGGTTTGGCGCAAGCTCTTGAAAGCAACGGGCTACCACGGTTGGCCTTGCGAGAATATGTTGTTTTTCTTGAGCGGTTCCCCGGACACGCACAGGGACCTACCTGCCGCGAACGAGTTGAATACCTGCGAGAATTTACGGTAATGGATGCTGGCAGTCTTAACCGGGCATTACAGCAAGCACTTATCGACGAGCTCAATGGATTACCACGGCAACAAGTCCTTTTTGATCTAGGATTGGCTCTGTACACACACCACGACCTGCCCAATGCCGTACAAACCTTTGAAACCTATGTCGCCTCGTATCCAGAAACGCCTTCTGGAGCCCAGGCACTTTTCTATCTGGTTGACAGCCTATTCAAACTAACTCGGCAACGTCAATTAGAAGGCAATCAAGCCAGCAGCGATTCACTACATCATCTGGCTATGCAAGAAGGGCGCATTCTAACACGCTCAACGTATACAGAATGGGCTCAAAGAGCCCAATTGCGCTTGATCAAAGCAGCAGCAGATACCCTAGCAGTGGATTCACTGCGATGGATACAATTGGTAAACGATTATACGGTGTTCCTAGAACAACACCCCGATACAGCTGGCGCCCACCGTGTTCAAGCTTTGATAGGGTTGGGAGATGCCCAACGCCAGCTAGGAGAGAGTAACCCTGCAACGTTGGACCTAGCAATAACCGTTTATCGCAATCTGTTAAAGCAGTACCCCCAACAGGCATTGACCGCCCAAGTTCGCTTTGGTCTGGGAATTTGCCTAGCGCGCCAAGGCCAGTATCAGGCCGCTGCTGATACCCTAGGCCAATTTTTGCAAGACTATCCAGGCAGTTCCCTAACCCCTCATGCGCTCTTTGAATTGGGTCAGGTGCTTCTACAAGACGGCCAGACTCTCAAAGCCGTATCACGGTATCAAGAATTGCTGCTAGCATATCCAGCTTTTAAAAACCGGCGTGCCGTACAGCATCAATTGGCCGAAACCCATTTTCGTTTGGGTGAAAACGCCCGTGCTATTGAGCTTTTCCAACAATTAGCCGAGGGGCCTGCAAACGAAGATCCCCAGGGGCAAATCCGTCGCCGTTTGGCTCAAGCCTACCATCGCCACCAAGACTTCGAAGCTGCCCTGCGCATTTACCACAGCGTGCACGAAGAAATATTACAACCTGCAGCTCTGGACAGCATACTTTTAGATCAAGCCAGCGTACTAGTCCAACTCAACCGCTCCGAAGAAGCCATAAAGCTCTATTTACGTATCCGTCAGAAATTTGCCAACAGTCCATTGGCTAGACAAGCAACCAAACAAGCAGCACATCTGTATTTTACCGAAGGAAAATATACCGCGGCCTACAATACTTACCAGCCCTTACTAGACAAGACGACCGATCCGCAAGCCTACGGCGAAGCAATACTAGCATTATTTCGTACCCAACGCCTTACAGAGGGTCGCAAGGAGACAAAGGCATTCACCAAACAATTCCCTGACGAAAAAACCTGGCCGCCACGCTTACGGCTAGAAGAAGGTCAGTATTACTTAAAGCGCCAAGCTTTTGACAAAGCGCTAAAAATCTTTAATACCCTAGCCAAAAGTAAAGATCCCAATGCCGCCAATGGATCTTATTACCGAGCTCTAACCTTAGAGGCACAAAATACTGCAGATCCCAGCGAGGAGCGCTGGGGCCGGGCATTAGAAGCATTGACCAGTTTTGTTAAACGCTATCCCTCTAGTCTTCACACTGCCGATGTCCACCTACGGCTGGGCGATTATTTTTATCAAACATCCCGCTCCTATTTACAAGCAGCAGGCTCCTACAAAGCAGTAGTGGATAACCACACGGCAACGCCCCAAGCAAGACAGCAGGCCATCTGGATGCTTTTACGCAGCTATGAGAAAGCCTACGAATACGACGCCGCGCATCGCACCGCCGAACGTCTCCTAAAAGAGTTTCCTGACCATCCCAAAGCGCGAAATACCCGATTAACCATTGGCATTCTCCTAACCGAAAAAGGGCAATATGCCCAAGCAATCAATCACTTAGGAGAAATCCTAGAATGGGCTAAGGGAGACCAAGCGTCGGAAGCATACTTCTATCTTGGTCTAGCCTATCAAAATTTGGGAGACTACCGCAAAGCAATCGAAACGTACTACCGCATCAGCTATTACGGAGCCGAAAGCTCAACCGGTTGGATTACTAGTGCTGATTTCCAGCGTGCCCAGTGCCATGAAGCACTCCAAGAAACAGCCTCAGCCCTGAGCATCTACCAACGCATTATGAACCGGGAAGGTCGTAAGAGTCCGTTCGGAGCCTCCGCTCAGGAACGCATAGCTTTTTTACAACAACGATCTGTAGAAGACTAAATTACGTTTAGTTTAACTTTGTTTTTAAACGAAAGGAGTGTAACGGGCAGACCCTAGTGGTCACAAACCGTAGATTATGGATACTTCCTTTTTGCGTAAAGTACCCCTATTTGAGGGGCTCAAAGACAACGAGCTCGACGCTCTGGCTCAGGTGACCGTTACCCGAACCTTCTCTAAGGATAATGTCATCATTTTAGCCGAAGACGAAGGAGACGCCTTGTTCATAATAAAGAATGGCCAAGTGAAAGTTAGTATTGTCAGCGCTGACGGCCGTGAAATTATTCTTTCACTGTTGCGCAACGGAGCCGTTTTCGGCGAATTGTCGTTACTGGATGGCAAGCCACGTTCGGCTAATGTAATTGCCACAGAAAAAACCGATTTGGTCATGTTGCGCCGAGCTGATTTCTTACAATTGGTTTCGCGCACGCCCAAAATTGCCATTTCTATGCTGGCTGAACTGGCTTCTCGATTACGCAAAACAGACCGCAAGATTGAAGGTTTGGCATTATTGGATGTGACCAGCCGCATTTCTGAAACTTTATTACAATTAGCCAACGAAAGCGGCATTGAGGCTGAAGATGGTATTATCTTGGAGCATCGACCGACCCATCAACAACTAGCCAATATGTCTGGCACCACGCGTGAAACCGTTTCACGCGTCCTAAAACGACTCGAGAGCCAGGGCTACATCAAGTGTAACGGCCGTAAGATCAAGATCCTACGCGAAGAACACTGGGCTTAAGAGCTTTAAGACCAAAAAATATGGCCCCAACCAAAATTCGTTTACTGCTACTGACCCAAAACCCAGGTCTGCTGACCGACCTCAAGAACATCTTAGAAGGTGACCGCCGCCACGTCGTAGAAGTACGCGATGTTGACCTGTTAAATCCACTCCTTGAGCGCGGCGCTGACCTAGTACTTATAGATCTAGACCTGCCTGATAAGTCCCTAGCTTTAGCCGCTCCTTGTTTGGGGCGGTACCGAGATTTACCCGTGCTAGCATTAGCACCTACTTCAAGCGAAACTTGGAACGGTTTTTCACAGGCCAATCCACTTGAAGAAACCCTATCACCTCCCTTTGACGCCAAGTCCATCCAGACAATTGTCGATCGCTTGGTAGATAAAAGTCACTTTTTACGCCACCGGCTAGTTGGCGTCTCTGCTTTTATGAAAGACCTGCACGAACGGCTACCAAAAATAGCCTCTACCCCCATAACAGTATTGATCACTGGCGAAAGTGGTACCGGTAAAGACGTAGTCGCTCGTGGCCTGCACCATTTCAGCGAGCACTACCAAGGCCCTTTCCGCGCTATTAATTGTGCCGCCATTCCTGAGAATCTGCTGGAGAGTGAACTCTTCGGCCACGAGCGCGGTGCCTTTACTGACGCCAAGACATTGCGTAAAGGTCTCTTTGAACAGGCCAGCGGCGGTACGGTCTTCCTCGATGAAATCGGCGAGATGTCTCCTTCTGCACAGGTACGCCTACTGCGAGTACTAGAAGAACGAGAAGTAACCCGCGTTGGTGGTGCCGCAGCAATTTCTGTAGATGTGCGCGTCGTTGCTGCTACTAACAAAAACCTACAAAAAGCCGTAGCTCAACATGAATTCCGCCAGGATTTGTACTACCGCCTTAAGGTCGTCGAACTAGCATTACCCCCCTTACGCCAGCGCCGTGAAGATATCCCGGTATTGATAGAGCATATGGCGCAGGAACTAAATAACAAAGGAGCGAATAACTTTGTTGGCTTTACCGCAGCAGCCATGGACATATTATCACAATACCAATGGCCCGGTAATATTCGCGAGCTACGTAATTTAGTTGAGCATTTTACATTTTTAGGTCCAGCTGGACCAATCCAGCCCTCA
>JACLAC010004147.1_pt1 | contig 14597 bp, 14 predicted proteins | sample 8027881 | NCBI WGS metagenome assembly JACLAC01 (sample SAMN15725517, study PRJNA655200) | protist metagenome | isolation source: fluorescence activated cell sorting (FACS) single amplified genomes of... | place: Spain: Blaines Bay Microbial Observatory, Mediterranean Sea | collected 2016-01-19 | reverse complement strand
CTGAAAATCACAAAAGATATTGCCCGTGAAGCTGGTAGTATTCTAATGGTTCATTATGGCAAAATACATGATATTAAATATAAAAGTCCTGGGGATGTTGTTACCGAAGCGGATGTAGCGTCAGAGGAATATATCACCGAAAGGCTCAAATCTGAGTTTCCCCGTTACACTGTTTTGGGTGAAGAATTCGGTCTCTCAAAAACAGAATTGGATTTGGACTGTTGCTGGGCAATTGATCCACTAGATGGGACAGCGAACTATGCAATGCACTTTCCGGTCTTTGCGGTTTCAATCGGACTATTATGCAACGGTAATCCAGTTGTTGGGGTTGTCTATGATCCCAATAATAACCGAATGTTTTGTGCGGCTAAAGGACACGGTGCAACGATGGATGGTAAACCTATTTCAGTCAACTCGAATGCTAAAATATCATCCGATGGACTTTTTGGATTTGCCTCTCGCATGTTACATACTAACCATCATTTTATCGGTAATTTTCTAAAAGGACGTAGTTTGGGGTCAGCAGCTTTGCAGATCTGCGCAGTTGCATCTGGGTTCTTTGATGGTACAACTGATCTTGGTACCAAGCTATGGGATATTGCTGCCGGAGCGATAATTCTCGCAGAAGCTGGAGGGAAGATTTCATCACCACATGGTGCTTCAATCTTTCCGTTGGCCAAGGATTCGTTAGCGTACGATAGCCATGCTGTCGATTTCCTCGCGACTAATGGCGCTCTTCATGATGAATGTGTGGCTCGTTTCAGAGAAGAAGGAGGTCATTCTGTAGCTTAAACTGTTTTCCTTGACCAGTGTCTTTTTGTAGTGATATGATTAACAAGTTTTGATTTAGACTAAGGGAATAAAGTTGATGGAAGATAACCTTGCAGAGGAAAACAGAAAACTCGAATTCCATTTATTAGAGGATGATGAGGTCTACCGTATTCGGATGTATGGAGATCCGGTTTTACACGAAAAAGCTTTGCCTATTGAAGCAATTACAGAAGAGGAGCATCAAATAGCAAAGAAGATGCTAGCAACTATGTACAGTAATCCGATTGGGATTGGCTTGGCTGCAACTCAGGTGGGAATTCTGAAGCGGCTGATTGTTATTGATATTGATCGTGATGATCCTGATAATGCCCCGATTGTTTTGATTAATCCGGAAATTCTAGAACAGGAAGGTGAGTCTGTTATTGAAGAGGGCTGCTTGAGCATTCCAGAGTTGAAGGCTGAGGTGAAAAGACCGGAAAAGGTAATAGTTTCTGCTCGTACCTTGGATGATGAGGAAATAATTATTGAAGATGGTTCGCTTCTTTCACGTGTCCTTCAGCATGAGATTGACCATTTAAATGGTGTGTTATTCGTAGACCACTTAAGTCGAAAGAAGCAGAAGCGGCTGAAAGCGAAATTACGTCAAATCAGACAAGAATACGCTGAGATTCCTGCGTAATCAGATAGTTGCTTTTGATGTACTCGCTTGGGGTGGTATTCAGAATAGTATTTAAAACTGACTTTCAAGACAATCACTATTTTAATCATGACTGGTATTATGTATTATTTGTTGATAGTCAGCGTTTATGTTTGTTATTATCTAATCTTAGTTATATTATTACTAAGAATTGCGTGGCTAGGTGGCAGCAGTTAGTTTTAAGTATGTGATAGGGAAATTTTATGTCAACGTTCGATCAAAAATTGGAGCATCTGGATGAAATCCTAAAATCATATGGGAAACTTATTGTGGCTTTCTCAGGTGGGGTAGATAGTACCTTTTTGGCAGAAGCGGCAAATAGGGCGGTTGGTGATAACGCAGTAGCTGTGACCGCGATTTCTGATTCGTATCCTGAACGTGAGATGGAGGCTGCACAAAGGATTGCTGAAGAAATTGGCATCCGACTTGAAACGGTTAGTACTGGTGAGCTTGAAATTGAGGGCTATGTAAGTAATTCAGTGAACCGTTGCTACTTTTGTAAAAGTGAGCTGTTTGATAAGCTTCAAGTGATTGCGGAGAAGTATAATATGGGCACAATAGTTTATGGGGCCATTCCGGATGATATTGGGGATCATCGCCCAGGCATGGATGCCGCGAAAGAGATGGGAATTCGGGCTCCACTAATTGAAGCTGACTTAACGAAAATGGATATTCGTCAGGCCTCAAAGAAATGGAAGTTAAAAACGTGGGATAAACCCGCCTTTGCTTGTCTCTCATCCCGTTTCCCTTATGGGACTAGAATCACAAGAGAAAATTTGCGACAGGTGGATCAGGCGGAACAATTTTTGTATGATCTTGGTATCCACCAATTTCGAGTTAGGCATCATGATAACTTTGCTAGAATAGAACTTGACGAAGATGGCATTGATATGATGAGGCAAAAGAACATTCGAAGGCTGATTGACCAGAAATTTAAGTTACTTGGTTATCGTTGTGTGGCGCTTGATTTGCAAGGATACCGGTCTGGAAGTCTGAACATGGGTGTTACTACAGTGATTAAATTGGAATCCAAATCCAATGCAACAGTTGAAACTTCGTTGAACGGTTAGGACACAAGTGGGTAAAAAAATTATTGCTGCTATGAGTGGTGGTGTTGATAGTTCTGTGACAGCTGCCTTGATGGTGAAAGCAGGTTATGACGTAATAGCTGTGACCATGAGACTTGGTAACCATGATACTGTTGAATTTGATACCGATAAGCCAAATTGTTGCTCGCTTGAAGGTGTGGAAGACGCACGTCGTGTTTCACGATTGTTGGATATTCCTTTTTATGCTTTTAATTATACGAATCAGTTTCGGAAGAGTATCGTTGACTATTTTGTAGATGAATATACTGCTGGTCGTACACCGAGTCCATGCGTGATGTGTAATAAGGATTTAAAGTTTGGAAAACTGCTTGACCAAGCAGATCAACTTGGCTACAACTATGTGGCTACAGGCCATTATGCACGTATTGAACAAGATGTAGAGAACGAGCGTTATCTTTTACGCTGTGGTGCTGATCTGCAGAAAGATCAATCATATTTTCTGTTTTCTTTAACCCAAGATCAACTTAGCCGTGCGATTATGCCACTAGGCGAACTCAACAAAGGTCAGGTTAGGGCGATTGCGCGTGAATACAATATGTTGACAGCTGATAAACCCGAGAGTCAAGAACTTTGCTTTATTGCAGATGATAATTATAAACGGTTTCTGAAAGATCGAATTCCTGAGCAAATTCAGCCAGGGGCTATTGTTAATCAGGATGACGAGAAACTCGGTGAGCATCAAGGAGTTCCGTTTTATACAATTGGACAGCGTCGCGGGCTTGGGGTTTCTGCTAAGACTCCGCTTTATGTTACGCAAATTCGGACAAAAGATAATAAAATTGTCGTTGGTGAATCACAAAGTCTGATGCGAGACAGCATGCAGGTAGAAGATTTGAATCTAATCTCAATTAGTAAGTTGGAATCCCCTCTCCGAGCCAAAGTCAAAATTCGCTACAAAGACTCCGGGGCAATGGCAACAATTCTTCCATTAGGTAAAACATCAGCCAAAGTTCAATTTGATAGTCCACGCAGAGCTATTACTCCCGGACAGGCAGCCGTTTTTTATCATGATGATTTGGTTATTGGTGGAGGGTGGATTTCTAAGTAGTGATGTAGATAATAGATAATGAAAACGATTATCGTCTTTGCCTCTGTATTACTTGTTTTTGTAATAGTAGCGGTTTTCGCCGTGTACTATTTTGCCCGAGATTCCAATAGCGTTTTCACCAACCAAAAAACAGAGGTGGATCAAGTATTCAATCTGTCTGATGAAAATAAGACGATTTACGTTTTCGATGAAGCTCGTGGTAATATTGCTAATCCAGATGGAGATAGTGTTCGGTTCTTTATGGTACAAGCAGTTGGGTCTATACCTACTGGCAAACATATATTGACTCAAAAAAAGGTGGGTTCTGCGATGGTCGCTCGTGCTAAGATAAAGGACTTGATGATTACGGTTATTGGTAATAAAACAGCTATTGAACTCCAAAATCCTTTAGTGAAAGAGGAAATGCGATCGTACTTCAGGGTGGAATTTAATCGGATTACGCGAGAGGAATTTTCTAGAGTGAATCCCCAAGCTGATCCTAAAGATCTACTGTTATCAACTTATATTGAAGATTTGTATTTTCGTACATATAATGTTCAATAGAGGCCGCTGTTGTGATCCCAATTACACTTCGTACCCGAAAAAACATTTTCCTTGGTTCAGATGATTGGCAAGAATTTCATTTCAAACGGCGTTTTGATCCCGCTAAGACAGCTATTTTAATCTGCGACATGTGGGATCTTCATTGGTGTGCAATATCCACGAATCGTTTTAATCGGATTGCCCACCAGATGTCAGATATTATTGAGTCTGCTCGGGATCAAGGTTTTCGAATTATACATTCTCCATCTGACTGCATGGATTTCTATAAAGATCTACCGCAACGACAAAGTATGATCAGTCTGTCTCGTGTTCAACCACCCAATTCGTTACATATTATTGATCCTCCTTTGCCTATTGACGCGTCTGACAATGGTTGTGAAGATGACCCTTCACCAGAACCTTATTCTGCTTGGATCCGTCAGCATGCTGCTATCCGGATTGCGGAAGGCGATTTGATTTCTGACAACGGTGGAGAGGTATATAGTTTTTTTGCGGGTGCTGAGATTAAAGATATGTTCATTATGGGAGTAGCTGTAAACATGTGTGTGTTAGGTAGAACGTTTGCTATTCGCCAAATGACAAATTGGGGCATTAATTGTGTCTTGGTTCGTGACATGACGGATTCTATGTATAATCCAAAGATGCCGCCTTATGTTAGCCATGACAAAGGTACTGAGCTGGTTGTCCAGCACATCGAAAAATATTGGTGTCCTTCCTGCCTTAGTGAGGAGTTACTTTTCTGAATTAAGTAGTATGTTTTCAATTCGACCTGCCAGCATTTCGATGAAAAGTGGGTGGTTGCCTACTGTTCCCGATCGAGTCATGTTTATCCCACACGATTGTGCTGTTTCGTTGGCCGCGATATCAAGATCGTAAAGTACTTCAACATGATCACACAAAAAGCCAATTGGTGATACGATTATATCTCCGACATTTTTTCCTTTTTTAAACTTAATCAGATTTTCGATATCTGGCTGAGTCCAGGGGATAGAGGGATTATCAGGCGCACTTTGGTAGGCAGTTTCGTAGTCTTTATCAAGTTTGGACGCGATCAGCTTTGCAGTTGCGAGGAATTGTGTTGTGTAAGGCGACCGTTCCGCAGCGACCTGAGGAATGGCGTGTGCAGTTAGGATCAGATTTGCTCTTTTAAATCGTTCAGGCCCCCAGTCTCGGCATGATGACCGGATTAAATCAGTAATAGCATCGACAAAACCATTTTCTTTGTACCAAGGTTTTATATAGTGTACAGTTAATGATCCATTCGTTGAGTTTTGAACAGCATCCTGTACTTCTTTTTGATAACGTTCCCAACTAGCATTGGATTGGAAAGATGATAGTATAATTCCAATGACATTCCTAGATCCGTTTGCGACCATTTGTTTTATAGCTTCCCCAAAAAATGGTGACCAGTTTCGCATGCCGACATAAACCGGAAGGTCGAGTTTTTTGGTTTTTAGAACGCCTCTCAGGGTTTCAGCTTGCTTGAGAGTCAGTTCGTTGAATGGAGAGAAACCACCAAAGTGGTTGTAGTGTTTAGCTACTTCTTTAGCTCGGTTCATGTTTTTATCCCCAACGATGCATTGAACGAAGCATAGTGCTTCGCTTCCTGGGCAGGGATTTAACCGCTTACAGCAACCTGGGGTTGGTCCTCCAAAGCCAATCAGAAATACGCCGTCGTATTGATTCACAATTTGCTACTCTGGTTATGAACATAATCAACTAGAGCGGCTACTTTATCAACAGACATAGTTGGTAGTATGCCATGCCCAAGATTGAAAATATGACCGTTTCGGCCTTTAGTTTGGTCTAATATGTGTTTGGCACGTTTCTCGATTTCTGAGTAATCAGCATAAAGGACGCATGGGTCCAGGTTTCCTTGTACTGCGACTTGTCCAAGTCTGTCCCATGCTTGTTTGAGTTCAACCCGGAAATCTAGCCCAATTATCTGGCCACCTGCTTCTTTCATGAGTTCAAGTAGCATTGAGGTTCCAGTACCAAAATGGATTAATGGCGTTCCGTCGACAATAGCATCAATAACAGATTTTGTGTAGGGTAATACGAATTCGCGGTAGTCAGATGGGCTAAGACAACCCACCCAACTGTCAAAAAGTTGCAATGCTTGTGCGCCTGCGTTAACTTGCCCATTTAGGTATTTGGCAGTAGCAGAACTGATCAATGACATCAAGTCGTGCCATGCGCTTGGTTCGCTGTACATCAGGGTTTTTGTGTTTTCGTAATTTTTTGAACTTCCGCCTTCTATCATATAGCTTGCTACGGTAAAGGGAGCTCCTGCAAAACCGATTAATGGAATATCTGGTTGGAGCATAGCGCGTGTGGATCGAACAACGTCAAACACAAAGCTCAAAGATTCTGCTGGGTCTACTTCACGTAGATTCCTAATTTGGTCGAACGAGCGAATTGGATTATGTAAGACAGGGCCTTCATTTTTGATGTATTCCAAGTCCATACCCATTGGTTGCAGAATGAGCAGAATATCGGAAAAGATAATCGCTGCGTCAACACCAATACGTTCGACGGCTGTTATCATAACTTCAGCTGCCAATTGTGCGTTCTTGCATAGATCTAGAAAAGGCACTTTTTCCCGAATGTCACGGTATTCTTTCATGTACCTTCCAGCTTGACGCATTAGCCAAATCGGTGTGTAGTCGGTAGGTTCACATCGGCACGCTTTCATGAACATTGAGTCGTAGAGTAGGTTAGGCGTTTCTGTCTCGATCATACTGCTCCTCATTTTAAATTTTTTTGCTTCCTTGGACGAAAGTAGCACATATTTTGGCACCAACCGTATGAGTGTAGAACGAAATTGGTCCAACCCATACGATTTCACATCGAGGATATCCACGTTGTTTCATGTCTAGTAAACAACGTAATAATAAGGCTTTCCCAATTCCTAAGCCTCGTAATTTTTCATCAACCCCTGTTGGGCCGAAGCCTCCACGAAACATAGTAACATCGTAAGAAGCAAAACCACGGATTGCTTTATGTTTATCCCGTGTGATAAAAGTGGTGATTGGGTCATTTTTTAGTCCATTACAGGATTCTGCTGCCCACCCTTCTCCCCAAGTATCTGAAACCCATTGGAGGTATTCCGCGTGGTTTTGTGGGGCTAATCGTTCGATTGTCACCTCTAGGCTTGATAATAACTTGTTAGATTGAGAGAAGTCAAAATCATTTTTTTGTAGATCAACGCTCATATTATGAACATAGTTATCTAGTTGGTAACCGTTCGAATGTAGAAAGCAAAACGCGTCGGTATAGCGTACATCTAGGCCAGGTGTTAAATAATAAGGTGCTGCATTGAGAACATGGATTTGATTACAACCTTCAGATTTGAAAAGTGCCTCCAGCTTTTTCAGCATCGCTTTGCCAAACCCTTGACGTCGATAGGTTTGATCTATTCCAAATAGCTTGAGCCAACCTTCTTCCCTTCGAGTGACTCCAATCATACAACCTATTATTTTTTTATTATCGAATAGTAAAAAACCGTGTTCGTTTCGGTGGCTTGGATCGTCAAATATACGCTTCTTGAGGATTTCTGGTTCAAATTGTCCTTGGTGGAGCTCACAATTGGCATTACAAAAATCCGAAAGTGCTTCTAGGTAATCTTGGGTTAACTCAGTATAATGCGCCATTTTTTTCCTGATTTTAACTTGATTCCAATTTTGAAATGTCTAGGAGTTTTAGTACTATCGATACATGGTCTTTGAAATGGAAAAATTGGAAAATAGATCTCATTCTATCACAGGGGGAACAGGCTGGGTTAATAAATTACTTAGCATTTCTGTGCAGAATTATATCAAACTAGGCTGTCGAAACTAATGTGAATTTCTAGGTCAAGTTTTGTTCAATCAAAGCTAATATTGGTTGTATGTATCCATTTTATTTCTAGTGGCTTTAGGGTAGTTAATGTTACACTCGTTCTTTGCTTCCGGGGTTTGAATTTCGAGAACAGTTTCTGTGATTTTATGAGTGATTTTAGTGGGTGTGAAGGTTCAATATTACTGTCAATCACTAGAGATGTGATGATTTAATTTAGCGTCTGTTTTTACTGTATTCTTACTGCTTGATCTATGAAAGGAGATTGGGTATAATCTCAGAAATTTTGCAGGATTTCTGATTGTGCAATAATAAGGTGTCTTACAAGAGGTCTTCGGTTTTTGCAATTGATGAAAAGTACGGTTAAGAAAGAATCAATTGTGTTTTATTGATTTAATTTAGCCTGATTTTTTATTTTAACTAAATACATTATTAAGGAGAGTAAAGTGCCTGATTTTTCGGTAGTAGATACCCATCTCCACCTGTGGCAGGTTGACAGATTTGATTATCCTTGGCTTAATGACATACCGCCATTAAATAGATCGTTTCTATTAGAAGATTTTCATCAGCATTCGAAAGAAGTTGATATCAGTGAGATGGTTTTTGTCCAATGTGACACTATTGCTTCACAGGGGCTTGATGAGGCAAGATGGATTGCTTCGCTAGCTGATGTGGATTCCCGGATCAAGGGAATTGTTGCTTTTGCTCCTATTGAGGAAGGTGCTGGGGTGAAATCCTATCTTGATGAGTTGGTGAAAATACCAAAGATCAAGGGCGTTCGCCGTTTGCTACATGTTTTGGATGATAACGAATTCTGCTTACAACCAAGTTTTATTGAAGGTCTGCATATCTTGTCTGATTACAATTTAAGCTTTGATATTTGTATGAGACATGACCAACTCTCAAATGGTGTGCGGATGGTTCAGCAATGCCCTGATTTACAGTTTATGTTGGATCATATTGGTATTCCCGATGTAGAGAATAAAGTATTTGATTCATGGCGTGATAATATTGAATCTCTTTCTGATTTTGCTAATGTGTGTTGTAAAATTTCAGGGGTTGTTACAACTGCAGATCATCAAAGTTGGACGGTTGATGAGATTAGCCCTTATATTAGTCATGCAATTGATTGTTTCGGTTGGGACCGTGTAGCATACGGTGGCGATTGGCCGGTTTCTACGTTGGCAACAACATATCCACGTTGGGTGGAAGTGTTGGACCACATAGTTAGTGGGGCCTCGGATTATCAAAAACGTAACCTTTACCGTGAGAATGCTATCAAGTTCTATCAACTTGAAAAATGACTTAGGAGAGAAAATGAATGAAGAGGAGCGTTATCTCTTTGATTTGTGGGGATATGTAGTCATCGAGAATGTTTTAAGCATAAGCCAGTTAACCACACTCAACCAGTTGATAGATCAGCGCAATTTTCCCGTGCCAACTGAAGATATCCAATCTCAACGCTTCGGTGGTTTTTTTGATTGGGAAGAGGATGCTTTTCGTCGTTTGCTAAACCATGAAAGAATTACACCATTACTCAAAGAGATTATAGGCTCAAAATTCCGGCTTGATCATGCTTATGGTATCCTGATGACCAAGGGTAATATGGGTGGGAATTTACACGGAGGAGGTGAACCTTATGACCCTGCGCAATACTACGTTTTTAAAAATGGGCAGATGTATAATGGTTTGACAGTTGTTTCTTGGGCTTTAACCGATGCTTTATCAGGGCAAGGCGGTTTTTGTTGTATTCCCGGTAGCCATAAGAGCAACGTGCGTCGACCACCTAGATTCACTCCTGTCAATGGCAATCCAAAATGTATGGTTAGTGTTCACCAGAAAGCTGGAGACGTCGTCATATTTACTGAGGCACTGACTCATGGCACTTTACCTTGGAGAGCAGGTCATCCACGTCGTTCAATTCTGATTAAATATAGTCCTGGGCATTTGTCTTGGGGACGTGGCCGATATTCTGATGATTTGCGGCAAAAAATGGAATCTGAAGATCAGAGGTTGATGCTTGAACCTCCATATGTGAGCAATCGTAAAGTGGTGACTGAATAAGGAAGAAATTGGGACAACTGTTTTTTTGCAATAGTTGGATTAGGTTGCAGGAAGGCTGAAATTTACCCGAAATATTATGTGTACTGCCACTGGGAATTCTAGGTCTTTTGTTCTTAACTGATATGGCTGATGGTTTTTAGATAAGAAAGTTGGTCAGAGAAGGAGCTTGGTAATTAATTAGTATTGTGCATGCGGATGAAACGAGAGTGGTTTTTTTAAGTTGCACTAGGCAATATGAAATAAAAAGGGAAAAATTATGGCAACAGTAGGCCAAGAAGAAAAATTTATCAGAATTGAAACGGATTGTTATCAAGCATCTGTGCAAACAGAGGGGTATGTTAGCGGGGTTAGTGCAGGAAGTTTTATCGATAAACGAACAGGTGCTTCAGATCTTAGTTTTGGCTTGTGTATTGCTGATTTTTTGCTTGAACCAGGTGTTGAGGATAGCGACACGTCTGCAGATTTTTGTTATCATTGGGGTGATGCAGTGCATGGAAATATTCCGAAACGCTATGTAGAGTTGCCACAGATATGTACCCAAGCTGGCAAGCTCCCATATAAAATTTTAGAGGGTAAAGATTTTGTGGCTGTACATCAGTGGTATAACTGGAACTCAGCTCGTTCTCCTTACAAAGGCGGTTCATTGTGGGAGCAATGGTTAGTTTTTCCCGATGGTGTCCGTTGGTTCTTAGCTTACGATAAAGTAACTAGCGTCAATACTGTAGACAAACTGATACTACGAATGGATATGCCGGGGCATATTAAACATCAGAAAGGGGATGAGTTCGATCGGATCTACTTGAGTTATTATGATTGTATATCATCAAAAGCATTTGTTAAGGATTTCTCTCCAGATGTGCATTATTTGTATCAACGCCAAAAGAATAAAATTCCGAAACGTTATATTCGTTCCTATCAATTGTCAAGTGGGACTTGGTTGGCAGGTATGGCATTGGATCCTTCTATTGTTTATGAGGCTTGGTGCCACCAGCGTGGTTATGTATGTATGATTCAGGAGATTGGCGGTATATTGATACGTGAAGGAGAAAGTTTTGGGGCTGTTCATCTTGTTGGTTTCTTTGAAAGTATCGAAGAGATGGAGGATGTTTTCGATACATATCGAGGGACGAAAACGATGCGGGTTGAAGCTGCTGGTTGGTCACTAGAAACTTGAAGAAGCTGTTCGGGTAGAAATTTTATTTAGGCTAAAGGTTTGGTTTAAGGAATTGGATTGTAAAAATGCCTGTTAACAAACAATATTAACTAACTAGTATTCGGAGGTTGGGTTCAAACATGGCTGAAACTATTGGTGTGGGTGTAATTGGAATGGGATGGATGGGGATCGTTCATAGCCGGTGTTATCTTCGTGTCGGTCAGCATTTCCCTGATCTTAATTTGCGTCCGCGCTTAATTATTTGTGCTGATGAGGTTGCTGATCGCAGTCGTGAGGCTAAAGACCGTTTCGGCTTTGAACGACAGACGTCCAATTGGCAAGAGGTGATTGCTGACCCGGATGTGGAAATTGTAAATATTGCAGCACCAAATAGTATGCATCTTGAAATTGTGCAAGCGGCAGCTGAAGCAGGAAAACATATTTTTTGCGAGAAACCAGTTGGTCGAAACCCTCAAGAAACTGCTGATATCGAATATGCTGCAAGACGAGCGGATGTTCGAACCTGTGTGGGGTACAATTACAGGTGGGCACCCTTAGTACAATACGCGCGGCAGTTGATCCAAGAAGGCCGCTTAGGTCAAATCACGCACTATCGAGGACGGTTCTTTGCTGGTTATGCTAGTAATCCTCATACGGTGTTGTCGTGGCGTTTTCAGCGTGAACTATCGGGTTTAGGAACTTTGGGAGATCTGATGTCTCATGTAATTGATATGGCACAGATGATTGTTGGTTCTGTCAAACAGGCGGTAAGTAACAGTGAAACTTTTGTTCCTCAGCGTCCATTGTCAATCCCTGGCAATGGTACTCATTTTACTGTTCAAAAAGGGGGGGCTGTTGGTCAGGTTACTAATGAAGATTATGTTGGTTCTCTGGTTCAATTTACTAATGGTGCGCAAGGTACATTAGAGGCGTGTCGAATAATAAGTGGACTAAAGTGCCAAATGGCATTTGAAGTTAACGGAACTGAAGGTGCTTTGAATTGGGATTTTGAGAGAATGAATGAACTTGATCTCTATTTGCCAAATGAGAACGATTCTCATGATGGTTATGTTCGTGTCCTGAGTGGGCCTGAGCATCCCTACCACTTGCAGTTTAACCCTGCTCCTGGTACTGGGCTTGGCTACGACGATTTGAAAGTTATTGAGAACTACAATTTTTTGAAAGCAATTGAACTTGGGAAACAAATGAAGCCTGGTTTTGCTGAGGCTTTGTCGGTTGCGAGGGTGCAAACTGCGATGCAGGACTCATGGGGAAGCGAAAAATGGGAAATTGTCGATTATGAGTCTGTTGCAGAATAAGATATATATATGGTTGATGTTTCTAATTACACTACTCTTTCTGTATAGTTGTCATGTTGATGATTCCGCGAAGACTGCTGATATTGCTTATGAAAAGGGGAAGCAAGCAGGATATCATGAAGGTTTCCTTGAGGGCTTAGAAAAAGGGAAGCAAGAGGTTATTAGTCAGGAGGAAACCAAACAATCGAAACCGTTAATCGTTGAGATTTTAGAGACTATTTTAAAATCGGGAACAATCCTTTTTATACTATTTTTCATCGTTATGATTATTTGGATGACTAGTTCTAAAGAGTACCGCAGAAAAGAAATGGTTCAGATTCGTCGCGATTTGCAAGCAACACATGAGGAGATCCAGCTATTACGGATGGAAATGAGTAAGATTGAATCGACAATCTCAGATGTGTCAACAGAAGTCAAAGAAGCAATGATTGGACTTTATCCCAGCCGCTTCGGGGCTACACAAAAAGATAATCAGGAAAAATAAAACTCGGAAATGTTATTTAACCTAAATGATTTGGTTTGGTTTGTAGGTCACGGTATGCAAGATGGGGATTGGGAGTGAGAATGAAGCGAATTGCTAATGTCATTGGTGGCCATGTTCATCCTGCAGTTTGTGTTACCGATAGTGGTAAGATACTTGTTGTTTATAACAAAGAAGGTGGGGGAGGAAAAGAACTGCTGTTAGTTCATTCAAATGATGTTGGGTTAACTTGGAGTTTCCCTACTTCCATACCCATCATACAAAATTGCTCGATTTACCCTGGGTCTCTGACAACATTAAGTAGTGGGGCAATAGTGCTCAATTGGTCATGTTATCGGAAAACGAGAGAAACTCTTTGGCGGGAACCACAGTTTTCCTTGAGTTATGATGAAGGTCAAACTTGGTCTGATCCAAAAAGTTATCCTATTACCGATCACACAAATTACACTTGTTTACGGCATGCTGTAACCGAACGGTCAGTTTCTGAGTGGGTGTGTCCTTTTTATGATAGGACAGTTTTATATGATCATCAGAGTAATCAGCTAAAGCCTTTCGGTGATGGTCGTAATCATGGTATGGTCCCTATTATATGTACAAGTAATGGTATTTGGATCAGTGGAGCCCCACAAGCTAATGCCCCTGTGCCTGTTGGTGTACCAGCAGAAATGGTAGGTGGCTTACGTTCAACTGATGATGGTCTTACTTGGAAGGCAATGAATGTCTTTCCTCATTTTGGTGTGGCTGGTTATGATCTTACAATATTGGCTAATGATTGGGTGATTTTAACGTACATTGCCTATGGAATAGGCCACGATGGTGAATTTAGTTATAACTTAACTGTCTCACGTGATGAAGGAATCACTTGGCAATTTGATAATGTTGTTGAAGTTTATAATCCAGGACGGCGTATCATGGGACGTGGATGGCCTCGAACTGTCCAGCTCGATGATGAAACTATTGGCACAATTTTTTATGATCTTGACCAGGAACAATTTGGTGGACCAGGAATATTTATTGTCCGTACATCATTGGATGAATGCTGATAAGTAGATGCCTTTGCAATTTGAGGACAATGGGCGTTTACTATCTGTTGGTGTTTAGATAGAATTGTTCAGGTGAAGCCTGAAATGACGGTCGTATAAACCTGGTTTTCTAGCCCTAAGTTTTTGAATGTTTCACTTGATAAATGAATAGAAATCACCAAGTAAATACCTTATTTCTAGTGGATTAGGAAGGACTAATAATATACCCTTCTTCGGTTTTTTGATTTGATGGCCGGGTAATGTATGGGGCACGGAGTATCTTTTGCTGAGAGTTGGTGTAATCGTAAGCTTTAGGGTCATAGTAAGTTCCCCAGAAAGAAACATATCGGGGGGAATATTTATAAAATAAGGTTCGACGTTGGGTTGTTGCTGTCCAAGCAAGAGTGCCGTGCCTTAATGCCTCGGTGAAGATAATTGCAGAACCTGCTGCACAAGGTATTTGCTCTATACAGTCCGAGGGCTTTCCTACGGAGGTAATACTGATGGGAGGAGGGAAACTGCTCTTGTGGCTACCGGGAATGCAACAAAAGCC
>JACLAC010004146.1_pt1 | contig 14603 bp, 14 predicted proteins | sample 8027881 | NCBI WGS metagenome assembly JACLAC01 (sample SAMN15725517, study PRJNA655200) | protist metagenome | isolation source: fluorescence activated cell sorting (FACS) single amplified genomes of... | place: Spain: Blaines Bay Microbial Observatory, Mediterranean Sea | collected 2016-01-19 | reverse complement strand
AATTGATACTCGTACTGGTGACTATATTGAAAGGTTATAGCTGATGGCAGACAAAAAGTCCAACCTAAAATTGATTGAACAAATTTGCGATATCATGGACAAAAGGAATCTAGCCGAGGTTGAATTGACCGAAGGACAAGTTTCGGTTAAAGTGCGTCGCGCAAATACTGATGTCAGCCCAATGGTTACTATGGCAACAACAATACCAGAACAACAACCCATTGGAGCTGGTGAAACCTCAGAATCAATCCCACAGGGGGAATTAATTCGTTCACCCATGCCTGGCATGTTTTATCGCGCCTCATCCCCAGATGAACCACCTTTTGTACAAGCTGGGGATTCGGTTTCCAAAAACGATACTATTTGCTTAATCGAAGCCATGAAGATCTTTAATGAAGTTCAAGCCGAGTTTGGTTGCGATATTACCGAAATACTTGTTGAAAACGCAACTGCCATTGAGTTCGATCAGCCCCTTTTCCGTATCAGAAGGAGCTGACATGTTCAAAAAGGTTTTAATCGCCAACCGAGGTGAAATTGCCCTCCGAATCATCCGTGCATGCCGAGATCTTGGAATAAAAACGGTAGCTGTATACTCAACAGCCGATAGGGATTCCCTACACGTCAAATATGCTGATGAGTCTTATTGTATTGGTAATCCCGCACCAAGTGACAGTTATCTGAAGCGTGCTAATATAATTACTATTGCCGAACTGACAAACACAGATGCTATTCATCCAGGTGCAGGATTTCTAGCTGAAGATGCTCAGTTTGCGGAAATATGCGAAGCTCACAAAATCACTTTTATCGGCCCCTCCATTGATAACTTAATGACTATGGGAGATAAAGTCGAAGCACGCGAAGCAATGTCTAAAGCTGGTTTAAAGCTGGTTCCTGGCAGTCGAAACACAAGGCAAGGAATACGTAGGAGCCGAAAAAAAGGCATTATCGAAAATGATAAAGATGCGTCTGCACTAGCCGAGAAAATTGGATATCCAGTCGGTATCAAAGCGGTAGCAGGTGGTGGTGGTCGTGGGATACGTATCGCGCATAACAGCATGAGTTTAATTAACTTATTTCACACAGCTAAAGCAGAAGCAGAAGCATCTTTTGGTAACGGAGATGTTTATATTGAAAAATGGATCGAAGATGCACGACACATAGAAGTACAAATTTTAGGTGACCTTCAAGGAAATCTAGTACACCTTGGAGAACGGGAGTGCTCCATTCAGAGGAAGCGTCAAAAATTGGTTGAAGAGGCCCCGTCCCCATCAATTTCAGATAAGATCAGACAAGAACTGCTAAAAGTTGCAGTCAAAGCAGCTAAATCAGTTGGATATGTTAATGTTGGGACCATAGAATTTGTCGTCGATGAAAAAGACCAATTCTATTTCCTAGAAATGAACTCTCGTATTCAGGTGGAACATACCATTAGTGAAATGGTTACCGGCAGAGACCTTGTGAAAGAGCAAATCCGTTTAGCTGCTGGAGAACCTCTTGGCTACAGTCAATCCAGCATTACCTTCTCTGGACACGCAATTGAATGTCGAATTAATGCAGAGAACCCTGATAACGACTTTTCTCCGTCTCCAGGTAAGATCAATCAGTGTTTGTTTCCAGGGGGGATAGGAATTCGCCTAGACTCACACATTTACAGTGGTTATGTTGTACCGCCTTATTATGACTCATTAATTGGGAAATTGATAGCTTATGGCAAGGATCGGTCAGAATCAATTACACGCATGCGTCGCGCATTGGCCGAATTCGAAATTGATGGCATCCATACAACAATCCCACTTCATGCTAAAATTTTAAGGAATGATCGCTTCCTTAAGGCTGACGTCTATACAAACTTCCTAGAATCTCCGATCTAATCAGTTTCTAGTACTTTGATCTGATTTTTGACCATATTGTAATTAGTTTACCTTTTGGTTTAACAACCAACCCCTGGCTAACTGGGTATCCCACATCTCTCCAAGCATGAAACCCTCCCTTAAGCACTTTCAATAATTCCATGTTGAAACCAAAATTCTTTGCTAAAATTTGTGCCGCACGGACACTTGAGCCTTCTGCTAGTCAGCTACAGTAGAAGACAATAAGCTCATTCTTGGGAAGTTCCTTATGCCGTGAGGAAATTTCGCCAGATGGCATTGATATTGAAGTCGGAATATGTCCAGCTTTGTAGGCATTAATTCCACGGACATCAACGATTGTAACCACCTTTTTTTGATCGAGCATCTGCTTTACTTCTGCATTGCTAATCCGTTTAGGTTCAACTTGAGCAAAAATACAGACTGTAAAACCCCACATCAAACCCAAACAAAAAATTGTTTTTTTCTTTATCATGGAGATCCTCCATTCAACACTTGATACTTAAATATAACTTCCAGTGGGGAAAAAACCTAAAAAAGCACAGAAGGAATGAGCTAAAATCGGTACATTCAGTGATTCCATAGACTCTAGAATCACAAACTAGGTCTGAATTTCAGCATCAATAGCATGATAACCAGTCGCTCCACCATTTTCAGCATCAAACCCATTTACTTCTTGAATAGTCCCGTTGTTGGCCGTTGATCTGGCACATATCTCGATTTCACCTAGTTGTTCAGCTACTTGCCAAGTATATTTCCAGAGATACCAAGTCAAAGGTGAATCCTTGGCCCAAATCTCGGCGGGTTCCCAGTTAGTTCCCCCATCAACGCTAACTTCAACAGATTTGATGCCGCCGTGATTTCCACTATCAAATGCCGCGCCACTAACCGTACAAACTGATCCAGCTTTAATTTCGGTACCATTCTCCGGAGACCTGATGACGGTTGCCAGCTTAACCCGTGCGATTGGATCCCAACCCTGAGCTTCCCAGTAACCAACATGTTTCTCCGCCAACATGACATTCATAATCCATTTTGGATTCTTGACACCATAATGCCCTGGATTGAGAAGACGCACTGGATAGCCATGTTCAACTGGCAAATCCTCACCATTCATCTTGTAAGCTAAAAGGACTTCTTTTCGCATTGCCCGTTCAAGTGGTACAGCGGTATGATAACCATCAGCACAACGAAAAACAACGACTTTCGCTTTTGGTTTGATGCCCGAATCCTCGAGTACATCTCGCAATGGAACACCTGTCCATTCCGCATTGTTCATTTGTTCAGTACCTATCGGATCTCCTATGCATTTTAGTGTTCTTTGCGTAGTAACTGGTTCCATTTTCAGGAGTTGCTGATAGTTTAGAAAAACCGGCTTAGTAACCAAACCAGTTACAGCCATTTGCCAATGATCTACTTTGATTTCAGGGGCTTTATCGATTTGAAGAATATAAAAGTCATCATTTTCTGTAATCATAGTAGCCGGATTCAGATCAAATTCCGGGAGCCCTTCTGCATTAATATAACGAACCGGCATAACAATACCAGCAGTCGTCACACCGATAATTTTAACGAACTTTCTTCGTTTCATTATTTTCCTATCTGATTGTCAAATTTATACTTCGAACAAAAATTCGGGAAACTGTTGCCATTCATTCAACTCAAATTCCCAGTTTCTTGCGAAGCTGTAAATAACCAAAGAAAACGAATATAGCTAGGATAACGATGAGAACAACAACTGTGATGACACGATTTCGATGTCGTCCTACCCAAACAGACCGACTGTTAAGAATCAATAATACAATGGCCAAGAATGGCATAAACATAGATCCAAAGACAGCATAAATTTTTTGAACTTGTTTAAAACCAAAAAATAGCCCTAACATCGGAATAATTGCAATCGCAAACAGATACCCACGATAAGAGAAGCTACTTGTATCTACTTCCCTAGCATAAGTCAGGTCTCGATCTTTGGCTTGTATCAAATCCCAGAAATCAGCAAAAACATATGGGACTGACTGCCAAACACCAAGCAGACTACTGAATATTGCTCCCCAAGCGCCGATTAAAAACAACCATCTACCAACAGTTCCCAAGGATGCCTCCAACTTGTCGGCCAAATCGATAATAAGACTGGCACCTGTTCCTTCAACTTGAATTGTACTTCCAATAATAACCATGGATACACCAAAGATGGCTGTTGCCGCATAAGCAAATCCAAGATCTAATCGACAGGTTCGCAATTCTGATACATCTGTTCTTCCTTTCTCACGCATCCAGTAACCGTAGCAGAGAACAGTTAATGTTCCTCCAACACCACCCATAAGTGCCATTGTCCATCCAAGACCACCTGATCCAAGTTGCGGTATTCTTGGAAGTAACAACCCTATGACAACAGCCTCCCAGCTTTCACAAACGATCGCCGCAGTTAGGAGCGCACAAAAAAACATGAAGATAATACAAACATTCATAACTTTTTCAAATAGAACGAACCCACCAAGAAGCACCAACACAACACCAACCACACTGTGGATAATACCAAAGAAAATCTTTCCTTGTGAAGCTTGATCGAAAACAGGAAAGATCGCATGCATAGCCACACCACAAGCACTTATCAGTGCTGACCCAACAAAGAAACTCCATAGTAGCAGATATGGTAGAAAGACAAATGAAACCACGGGCCCCAAACGAATTACAGCACCTTCAAGAAGTGTCTGCCCGGTTGCTAGCTGCCAGCGAGCAAGTCCTTCATTCAAGACAAACTTCAGAAACGCCCCTAGAAGAACTACCCATAGAATAGTTACCCCCAGCTTGTTTCCGGTAAACGCAGCTGTACTTAGATCTCCAGCCCCAACCCCAGTTGCCGCCACCAGCAACCCAGGGCCAATAATTATCAAGAAAGATCTGAACGGAGGATTACTTGATCTATTCATACAATTTACCTTCTCTTTTCGGTGATTGTCTGCTCAAAAACAAGATAAAAAACAATTAGACAAGGCCTAATAGTCGTCGGGCATCATCGGTGGAAGCTACTTCCCGTTGAAGATCTTCAACCAATCTGACTGCCATTTCCACCATTTGAGCGTTACTTTTAGCCAGTACACCTTTTCGCAAATAGACGTTGTCTTCGAATCCTACCCGAATGTTCCCTCCTAAAAGGATCCCAAGTGTAATCATTGGGAGTTGCGTTCGACCAACGCCCAAAACCGACCAAGGAATACCCAATGGTAGCTTATTCTTCATAAACAGCAGATTTTCCGGAGTTGCTTCAATTCCCCAACCAACTCCCATACACAATTGAAAATACGGCGGAGGGCCGATTAATCCTTCTTCAATCCAGTGTATAGCTTGACGGATATGTCCAGTATCAAAAACCTCGATTTCAGGTTTGACTCCACTTTCACGCATCCGAATAGCTGCGGATCTTCCCCATTCAGGAGAATTAACAAATGCGCGATGCGGAAAATTCACCGAACCAATATCAAGTGAGCAGATCTCCGGTTGTAACGTTATAGGTTCAAGCCGTTTCTCAATAACGTTCGTATCCTTGATATTCAGTCCACTCGTAGTCAAGTTGATGATCATGTCGCACTCGTAGCGAATACGATCAACGACTTCCCGAAACAACTCAATTGATGAATCTGGTTCTCCCGTAATGGGGTTACGTACGTGAAGATGGGCAATCGCTGCCCCACTTTGATAACATTCTATTGCTTCCCTAGCGATTTCCTTTGGAGTATATGGTACTGCAGGGTTAATCTCTTTGGTTGGCATTGAACCTGTAACCGCTGCTGTGATGATCGTCTTATTCATGATCTTGTCCTCTCAATCATCACAAAAACTACCTCGCTATTCCTTAGCTTGATAACAAAAACTCTGTTAATTGAGTGAAGTTGCTAACAATTGAATCAGGTTGATAATCTGTATCCTCATAGGGAAGTTGGTAACGATTCACGAAAACGGCTCGGAATCCACAGGCTCTAGCTCCCATTACGTCAAACGAATTAGCTGAGACCATTAAACACTGATGTGTACCCAAGCCAAGCACCGAAGCGGCACGCAGATAAACACCTGGATATGGTTTAAAAGCACCAACAGTGTCAACCGAAAATACATAGTCAAACGCATGTGAAACACGTTTTTTGGTCAAATAATCCAAAAATTCTGAATCTCCATTTGACAAAACAATCAGCTTATACTGATTTGCCAGTTTCTTCAGCGCTGACAACACTTCAGGAAACGGCGATAATTCTCGCCATGCCGACATCAATTTAGATACCAATTCATCCATCGGTTCAATACCGTTTAGGTGTAAAGTATAAACCAATGCACGGCGTACAGTGGCTAGATATCCACTATGCCCAAGTGACATGATAGTATCCTGATATTGCTCAATGCGTTGACGGGCACGCCATTGTTCCCAAAATTTATCCCCAGACAGTCGAACCTCATGGGTATATAAGAAACGATTGATAGATGGCACCAAACTGCCACCAAGATCCAATATCGTACCGAATAGATCAAACGTCAAAGCACTAACTCTCGACAAGTCTTCCACTTCATTTTCCCTTCTGCTATACTAAGAAATTATACAGTACTTGGGAGATAGAAATGAACAAAAAACGAATTATCGCAGCTCGCGGAAATGGACGGGTTACGCTAATTGAAGAGACAATACCAGAAATCAAGCCAGGAAGTTTACTGATCGAAGTTCACAACTCATTGGTTAGTCCCGGAAGTGAAGTTGGAGGGTGGCGTAACTTACATAGTCAGCAATCGTCATCACCATCTGAATCGCAATTACGCCCATTTGGCTATGCCAACGCCGGTATTGTCGAAGAAGTGGGAGAAAGTGTAACTAACTTCAAGCCGGGAGATCGTGTAGCCTGTATGGGAGGAGGATACGCACTCCATTCAAACTATGCAGTAGTTCCACATAACCTTTGTGTAGCATTGCCAGATAACGTAACTTTTGCCCAAGGAGCTTACTGCCACCTAGCCGCCACTGCCGTGCATGTTTTTCGTCGTGGGCAATCAAATTTTGGTGAATTTGTTGCTGTTGTTGGGCTGGGAGTTTTAGGCCAACTCTGTGCTATGATTCATCGATTAGCTGGAAGCTTGGTAATCGGCTGGGACACAATTCCATTTCGCGTAGAAACAGCCAAAAACTGGGGGATTGACACCGTTGCCATCCCCGGCAAAGAAGATGAAGTTGAACTCACACGCACCTTTACAGATAACCAAGGATTAGATACGGCAGTGATTGCATTCGGTGGAGACGCCAATCTGGCTGTTCAGCAATTGCAAAAATGTTTCAAATGTGCGCCTGACGGACACTTAATGGGACGATTGATGATCCCTGGTGGTGCGTGGTTTGATTTCCCCCGTACTATCACCAACATGGATATTTGCCGTGTTGGACGGACAGGGCCAGGATATCATGACGAAACATGGGAGTTTGGTACTGATTACCCACCAGTTGTTATGCGTTGGACAACGCAAACCAATCTGAAATTGTGCATGCGTTTGATCTCTGAAGGTAAGTTCAATGTAGATGCGATAACCACACACAAGATTCCATTGGTGGAAGTAGAATCGCGTCTGACTGAGATTATTCAAGAACCCGACAAGATGTTGGGCATCATTTTCGAAATGGAATGATTTAAGTGTTTATCATTGAAATTAGTGCGAGTGTATTTTCGGGAGAGGTATTACCCAGATATTTAATCTTACTTGAAACGGACTAATTAGGAGGTCAACCCTTCAATTCAATGAGCTAGGAGCCAACGGCTTGGTGTAATCATCGATGGCATCCAATCTTACGTTTCCAGGTGGTGTAGCTTCAATGGGAGCAATTGGAAGATGAATAATCTGGTCAAGGAAAGTAGCGTCAGCAAAACGAGATTTTTCCAATTCTTTCCCAGTAGAAATAAAGAATGGAAACAAATCTTCACCCACGGCTATCGACATATCCTCTATTGATTCTTGCCACGTTAGTTTTCGATTGGGATCTTGGATCCATCGTTTAGATTGTACCCAACGCCAACGTGGGTACCATGTTGGGCCATAACGATCATCTAATTTTTGCCAAACATACCAAATCATCAACCGGTCCCATCCATCACGCCAATTATCCAAATGTGTCTTTTTGAAGATTTCCTCGGATGTCTTTTGTGTACCATCATATAATTCATGAAAAACCTCCTGACATCCACGGTTGGGACCGAGTTCTCCGTTGTACTTAGCCACAATCTTTCCCTGTAACCATCCTGCATGTTCTTCCCCTTGGTTTCCTCCAAAAGGATGGTTGGCAACAGCTCCACATGGCCCCGGCATAGTGTGCGCCTGCTCATGGCCAAAAATGCTTCGGATTCCTTCCGAACTGGTGGAAATAGTACCAGCCTCTTTAGGCAAATAGATATTGACAGCCCAACCACCACCACTGCCACTACAAAGAACGAGGTACATTGGTTCCTCCGGCTTAGGGGAAGGAAACCAATCGTATAGATCTGATGTAATTGCCGGAAAATCTTCCCTTAAAGTCACCAGGAGTTCATCTGTCTGGTTCTTGCTATAGTAGCAGACGATCCCATCGAGTCGCTCTTCAGATTCTTGATAGATTCCGCCACCTCCCCACATAGGGGTTGGCATTCGAGGCTCACCTGCGGCTGGAGTTGAACCAGCGGCAGCCCATAAAATTGTATCTGTCAGGAAATCTGATTTCTCCAATACATCGTTTTTGTCTTCCTGATCAAAACGGTACAATTCTGAAGATGCAAACAGAACCAATCGCCCCCTTCCACAGGTACGACGAGCATAGATGGGCTTTCCTGTGTCACCTTTGAAAACAACCTCCCAATCATTGGTGACTTTCATTAACGGCCACCTGCGTTCACAATACAGTTCTTCGCCAGGTAAAAGCTCCGCCCCATACTCGGATAACAATTGGTTAAAAGACCAATTTTCAGCACTACCTTCCTTTATCCAGTTTCCTGAAAGGATAACACCTCCTCCAGCAGAGAGGAACTTTTTCAACTCTCGAAGTTCTTCTGGAATGTAGGCGGGGTTAAGCACATCCCCTTCACTCAATACAACATTCCATTTTGGAGCTGGCCACCACGCAAAAGGGTGAACTCTAGGCGCTACAGGAATTCGAACCCTACATAGAGATCCAGGTGCCAGCAGTGTGTCAAGTGTAGCATGACTTCCTGCACTTCGAATTCCACGCTGGTGCAGTTGCTCACCCAAATTCCAGAGAAGGAAAAAATCACACCTGTGAGACATGTCTACCAAGACGTTGACCCCAGTATCATTGACAATCGGAATCGGCTCGAACGGATACTGAACAGCAACCTCAACTGGCAGAGTCCTACCCGATTTCCACCATTTTTTTATTGTTTCTGGCGTCATTTCTCTTCTTTAATTCTCAATTTTGATTAGCCCCCTGCATTCCAACGACGAAATTACACTCTTTTGGAATCTTTATATCAGACGGACGCAGGTTTTTGGTAGATCGTAATTTCTATTGCATCACGATTTACCCACGGCAGATCTATTTCGAACCAGTGAAGTTCTGTCTTGTATCTAGCTCTAGTATAATCGAGATAATCTTTCATACTATCAGCACCAATACCTACGTTATCAGCAACGATTGTTGATCCATTTGTAAGTTGCGGTTCAATCGCCTGAAAACAGGGAAAATAATTTTGGAAATCGTTGTCTAAAAGCAAGAGATCGACGGCAATATCAATATCATTCAGCACGTTTCTGGCATCACCGATTCTCGAATCTACCAAGTGATCAACTCCTGCTCGGGTGAAGTTAGATTGGGCTTCACTTGCACGTGCTGGATCAATTTCGATGGTTATCAACTTCCCAGTACCAATTGTTTGTAATTCCTGTGCAATCCATAGGCCCGAGTATCCGATGGCGGTGCCACATTCGATCATAACATTGGGTTGCACTTTCTGCACAATCTGCTTAAGGAATTCAGCTTTTTCCGGTCCCAGCATTGGAATATGCCGCTCACGGCAACTCGCTTCAACCGATTGTAAGACATCATCAAACTTTTTCATAATTGTGTTTTTTTCGATAGTAGATTTATCCAAAAGTCCGCTCATTATAGCAGAGCCAACAACGAAACAACAATAAATGGTGCTCAAAACATAGAATTATGTTCTAAATGGGGAAAAAAATTGAAGATATGAATTTAGCTTTTCGGCCAATAGACAAACTGGAAAAAACTACGGCTGGATATAATCGGTAGGGAATTTGGTTGATTCATCGAAATTAGTGTTATCCATTAACACTTGTGACAGATCTGTATTACTAAAATCACAATGGCGTAGATCAGCATTACTAAGATCAACGAAACTGTCAAAATTGGCATTGTTCAAATTAGCGTACCGCAAATCCGCATGTTGCAAGCTACAATTACGCAAATCGGCATTAACCAAATTAGCGTAGCGTAGATCAGCATTACGCAAATAGGCACTGCGAAGATCAGCCGACTGCAAATTGGTATTCTCGCCAATAAAATGAGCATCAAACTGACTAATATCAAAACCATTAGGAAAGTTAGTGTCTAAATCGTACAGAACACCTTGGAAATTAGCTTCAGATAAGAGTAAAACATCCATATCACCGAAGTCCACTCCTCGTAGATTTGCACCTCGCAGATTTGCACCTCGTAGATCAGTACCAATCAGGTTAGCCTGATACAGATTGGCATAGGAGACCTCAGCATTGTTTAATTTTGCATCGCATAAGTTTAAACCAATTGCATAAGAATAGCTTAAATCAGCTTTCTGCAAGTTGGCAGCGTATAAATTCGACTTGAAAAGCCCAGTTCGACAAAGGTTACTGTTAGCCAAATTTGTATGACTCAGATCAAGATTGGACAATTCAGCTTGAGTAAAATCCTGATCACTTAAATCAATAAAGTCCATTATGTTAAGTTTCCAGACAACAAAAACAAAAATCCAGTTTTATAACTGCACACTCAGGAATGCTTTGCACGGAAGAATATCACACTTTAACAAAAAATCCCATAAAAATATTAACTATATAGAAAATCTACTCGTAAACACATTAACGAATATGAATTATTAGAGACAAGATAAAATAGCAGCAACGAACTGTTAAAATTTGGATACTGATCATCCAAACCATATAATCGATCAAAGATAACGAAAAAGGGACATCTCCTCTGAAAATGAGATATCCCTTTTTTTGAATCGTTAATTGAAGAATGAATTACTTGATATTATCACCCTTTATACTTCCCCAAGCTGTCGCAATTTTTGCAGCGGGATCAACTGGCGTCCCTGAGGGACCAAAGAAGTTGTCGATAATTTCGCTGAACACCTTTCCTCTGTCAGGAGCGGCTTTAGGAGTTTGTCTCACAACGACAAATCGACCGCCATGGGTGGTACTTTTAACCACAACAGGATCAAGTAATTTCCCATCCGCTGTTCCTCCAAAGGCAACTTCGACTTCCCAATTCTTATCAGCTTTTATTTGGTCTGCCTTCATTGGTCGTGGAGAATTATAATCAGCGGGTAGACTTGGGACGTACTTTTTCCCAGCTGCTGTTGGCTTGAATTTGTCTGCGTCCTTTCCCCAACAGTCAAAAGCACTATTGGTGATGGTCTTTAGCCCATCTGCAGCATTTTTCCCACCACCTTTGGTGACGTAGAAAATATAATCGGCGGCATTCAGGACAATATTACCGCCTACAATGAATTTTTCGATCAACGAATCGTCTTTTTGGGAGTTACCTGGTGTGTACACTGATTCGGGCAGATAACCGAACAAAACTATAGCATCGACTGTTCCATCTGCATGATTTTTCTTAATAAAATCAGCTACTCCAGCCTGATTGTAGACTTTAACGTTATTTGCGGTTTTGACATTGGCCAAAATTTGGTTCGATGCTTCTTTAGCAGCGGCAACTGTTGTCCAACCAACATTTTCGTTAAAAACAGCTATTTGATCAATTCCAGCAAAGGCGGAAGTGAAAGTCAAGGCCAAGGCCATGACGGCGATGAACGCTAAACTCTTTCTGAACATTATGTTCTCCTATGACAGTTTAAATTTAAAATAAAAATTACTGTAAATGGTTATTAAGGTTAATAATTCACGACACGCCTTGCTGCTTTGCTCGTCGAGGTTTAGATTAGAATTTTTTTACTCTAGCCCACGTCGTTGCCAGCTTGCTGTTAGCATCAACGGAAAAGGCTCCTGCAATCTCTTTCTGGACATAATTCTCAAGAATCTCATACATGACATCACCTCTGAAAGGAACAGCAGATGGTGTTTGTGTTGCGATACAGACTCGGCCACCATGCTCTTTATGACGGATAATAACCGGATCTAGCATCCCACCCTTACCGCCATTATCGTCACCAAAGACAACTTCAACTTCCCAATTCTTATCAGCCTCTATTTGAACTCTTTTAAATGGTCTTTGGGCTGGAATCTCTTTGTAACTTGGAGTATACTTTTTTCCTTCCTTAGTTGGCTTACAAACATTCCCATCCCCCCACATGTCAAAGGTACTATCTGTAATGGTCTTTAGCCCATCTGCCCCATTCGCTCCACCACCTTGGGTGACATAGAAAATATAATCGGCGGCATTCATAAACATGTCACCACCTTCTAAGAATTTTTCGGCAAGAGAGTCTTCTTTTTCCGCATTTCCTGGTTTATATAAGCTTACAGGAAAATAACCAAAAGTGATAATGATATCTAATTCATTATCTTCAGTTTTTTTCTTAGCGAATTTTCCAATATCGTCGTCGTTGTAGACTTTGATACTTTTGGCGAACTTGGTCTTCAATATTTTTTCCGTATCGGACTTTGCTGCACCAACATTGGTCCAACCAACACTTTCATTAAAAATAGCGATTTCCCCCATCTTGGAAACAGCTGACCATACAGTGCTCGAAAGCAAGGTCAGCGAAAAAGAGAGAAGGAACATCAAAATTACCTTCACAAAACACCCCACTTTAATATCTAATTTAATTAAACTGAAGAAGTATGTCCTAAGAAACCATATCTTGTCAATATTAAACACAATGCAAACAGCAAAAAGCTAACAACACACCCAAAAAAACGACCAAAAACATAACAGACACACTAAAAAACGTCTTCCACCCTTAGCTCTTTACTGTAAATGTTTAATTTAAGAGCAAACCAGTAAAAAACATTGATTGTTTCAACCAATTAACTCAAGTCAATCAACGAACGGGCTAATATCATAAGGATCTCAATCTCAGAGTAAAGACCAGCTAAACTGAGTTGTGCCAACCAATTGTTAATAATCTTGATGTACTGAAGCACACATTGGGCTTAGTTTCGCCTTGAAAGAAATTATCACTGACTAAAAAAACTGCTGCTTGTCGCACCATACATAGCAAAAGAAGAGAAATCCTTGCCATCTAATTCCAACGTTATTGGAATCGTCGCCAGCGTTTTTCTTTGCAACTTAATTTGATGATATCTCTTACAATTCAGCACACATGTTTAAACTCCTAACTTATACAAAAAAAGTTCAACAAAAAAATCTAATGTATGATTTTAGCTTAGAGAAAATTTATTGTATTCATCGTTTAAACGGTCAGGATTACCATGGCCTTGATGCACAAAAATGCGATATTTCAAAGCTAATTGGCTAGTTGCTTCTAATTCAATTGGCCCGGTAAAAAAATTGTAATTTGGAGAAAGTGGGCCGTAATCACGAGCAAACCAATGTGCCTGCACAGGATTTGAAGGATGATCTAAGATTGCAAGCCCAATCAACTGGCCGTCTGTCTCAGCAGTTTCGTCTATCCAACGTGCGGGTTTACCAAACATTTCCTTCTCACCACGTCGGCCTTCGCTATCAGAAAGAATACCCCCATGGTTAGCAACAAGCCAATCAGCTGGACGAACCAACGGCATGCCAGACTCATTGGTTGGATGCAGCGTAACAGTAGTATCAACTGGCTGCAAAGTAATCGCTGTGTCTAAGTAGAGCTCTCCATTTTCAAAAACCTCCCAGCGGTAGGACCGTGTGTCCGTCATTAATGTGTCTCCTTCCGCCGTTACCCATTCACTATCATGTGATAAAGTCGCAACATTTTCTTGGGACTCCATCCGAACATCACCTATTACGTTGATTTTACCCAACTTATGCTTTTCTCGATAAAGATAAAAATCGAGATGATCATTTACAACGCCGTGCGAAAAACAAACACCATGATGGTGGAGATGATCGGCAGGTTGGTTTTCCAACACGTTTCGTTTACCCGGTCCCAATAAACACGTAACATGAGGATATAACTCTGAATACCATACATACCGTGAAATTGTTCCCACGCCTTCTGCTCTTACATTGACCACACATGGGGTTTCCTGCCCAAAACTAAGTTGCATATTAAACATTCCTTAAATAGTTATCAATTCTAATTGAGAAAGTCTAGCCAAAGTTCAACTGGACATCAAGCTAAATTTGATCATTTCAACCAAGGCTAACTTGACCAGAAAAGGTCAACATGTTTATACTTAAACCTAACATTCACATCTTCACTTGTGCTTACCTCCCAAGCTTTCGGTTGTAAATTTGTTTCTGATTCCCTAAGTATTGTGAAATTTAATTATAAAAATACCTGAAAATCATTACGGCTAAGTCAATGAAACAAAAAAATACAAATCAGATAACATGGCGATCCATTATTCTCGGGATATTGTTGA
>JACLAC010019066.1_pt1 | contig 14608 bp, 7 predicted proteins | sample 8027881 | NCBI WGS metagenome assembly JACLAC01 (sample SAMN15725517, study PRJNA655200) | protist metagenome | isolation source: fluorescence activated cell sorting (FACS) single amplified genomes of... | place: Spain: Blaines Bay Microbial Observatory, Mediterranean Sea | collected 2016-01-19 | reverse complement strand
TCACTATGTTTAGTTAGTGATTGTGTCAGTTGCCGTGTTCAGGCTCATAGGCTCGTGAACGAGAGTCAGTCGGGCTAGTGAAATGAATTCCGTAGTTGAGAGGTGCTGGAGGTATTGATGGTCGACTCAGTAGTGTAGTTAGTTCGAAGTGAAAAACAACATTCACAGACGCAGAGTTGAGATGGTTGATAGAGTCGTTGCACAGAGCGTGCTTCTCAGAGGAGGTGGGTCTACCGAATACACGAGGTTCGTAGCCAGTTGAGAGGACTGCTCGAGCGAGAAAAAAAAACATACTGAAAGCTGCAAGAGCGCCGCTCTTCCCGGAAGAGCAGTTGAATCTGGGGGAGTGGTCGTCCACTGTCTTCGTGTCAAAAATGATTAATGATATTCCAAACTAGCGGGTTGCCGTCGTTCCACATTTTGGGCGATATCATTACTCGCCTTGCCGGGCGCTTTGAGTGAGTGTGTTGGGTGATAGGTCCCTGGGGTGTGCGAGTGGTAGTGCGTATACTGAGTAGATTGTTCTTGGTGGGACCAAGCCGTGGTATTCCTTCTGGGGCACTAACATGCCACGCTTGGCAGGGCTGAGGGCGCTTGCAGCCCAGGCGCGGGCGGAAAACGACGAGGAGAATCGTCGCGCTCTCCAGCAACAGGTTGTAGTTAGTAATACGATATCCACAAAGCCTGACGCAACACGCGGATGACATCGATTATCACGCATGCATTGGGCAACATTTTCATAATAAGCGAAGACAGTTTCTTGAAAAGTGTCAGGCACTTGCAACAGAAAATGACAGATTATGCATTCGAAGTGTATTGGGCACAACTGAACAGCTAAAAGTGATTGCGTCAAAGCGTTAGCCGTCTTGCGCTCGGCTTTCGAATATAAATTATCCCTGGCACAGGTCAATGTTCAGATGATGGACGAGATCGAGACCGTCTGGCGGCGGCTACGTCGAAAGGAGCGATGGCAGTCGCCGGAAGCGCTTACGCTCTAGCTGCAGCTAGCAACGAGAAAACGAACGCCCTGGAGAAACAGCTGGCCGTGCTCCAAGAACAATTCGACATGCTGTCGCAGCAAAAGCAGACCGAGGTTCCCAATGTCCGACTCAATATGCGAGATTCCATTTTATTCGTGAGGACATCGCAGTGAGTGTCGAGTTTTCAATGTATGCGCGAACCTCATTCTTGCATAAACCGTGAGCGTTAGTTTCTTGTATTTATATTGCAGTTTGCATTTCACGTGCACAAACGTGTCCAAGAGTCTATCTGTGCGCGACCGATTTCATTGCGTCGCTGGCCAGCGCGACGAATTGTGATGCAAGCACATTCAACATTGATTCTCATGATGGCATCTAGTTGGCAGAGGACCGCGTGCAAATTCCTAGTTAGTAGCAGTCGCGAGCATGATTGACATGGGAGAAGCTAATACTGTGCTCATGCCGAGTGCCGACGAAAGAAGTTGGAGGACATGTAGTGACAGCACTCAGCAGAGCGTGTGAATGTGAAGCAGTTTCGGTATGCGTATTAGAAAAAAACGCTGAGTACGGGCACACACCGCATTTTTCATTCGCTGATATACGTACTAGAAAGTCATTCTCTGAAAATATTGAATATGCAGCTTGCGTGTTTTTCCTGGGCTCCATCGGGTACGTCGCGAGGGCGAAGTTGGACAATTTCACGAGTCTAGTGGGTTGCTTCTGTGGTGTGCCGCTGGCGTTTATTTACCCCGCGGTGGTGGATCTGCTGTATCAGCGGCGTAGCCGTGGCAGAGGGGGCAGCAACTCGGCGGGATCATTTGCCAGCGCGAGCGTGCAGAGGGTCAGTACTTCTTCAGCGCAATCCGCAGGTCGTCAGGGTGTGCGTCGAGAAAAGATGGTGGACAGTCATGAGCATCATCGTAGTCATGAGTCCCAGGCGGTGTCGGAGGTGACGCAGTCCACAGAGGCCGATAACTTGGAAGGCGGGCATGGCAGCGGGAGCGGCCTCGCTTCGTCAAGCGGCATAGCTTCCTGTTCACCACGCAGAGCACCATTTATGTCGTCGTCTGCTTCGAGTGACCTAGGTACGGTGTTCGCCGGTGACGTGGGCGCGGTGGGCGGTCTCATGGCGACGAACTCCGGCGTGAGTGCGTCGTCATCTGCAGAGGCAGTCTCAAGGGCTGGTGTTTTATCGTCAACGGTGCTCCGTGCACCGGTAGGTGCGGAAAACTCCGCGGTCGGTGCTGGCTTCGGTAGGAACCAAGATGTCGATGACAGAGGGCCCTGCGGTATGGCAGATCGGTCGTCGTCAGCGAGCAGGGACGGTGTTGCACGAGTAGTAGATGTTGATGCAGCGTGTGATGATGGTTGTGATAGGACGCCGGGCCAAAGTGGTGGTGACTCAGGCACCCCTCACCAGGAGGTTTTGTCGCCGGATAAAAGGAGGATCGAAACAAAAAACCCAGCGATAAGTGGCGTGCTGCTGATCGTGGGCGTGGTGGCGTTCGTCGGGAGCTCCTACGTAAACATATCGAGCATTCTAGCGGGCGGGGGCAGTTAGCTTCTGTGCTACTATGATGCGGTGAGCGGCTTGTGATGCGGCGAACGAAGCGCCAGCGACAACATGGTTGCTTCTGTTGGTTGTCGCTACGAGTAACGTCCTGGTTGTAGCCTGGTTGTCGCTGTGTCTTGATTGTATAGAGTGTGTTGAGGCGCAATCCCCCCTAAGTCGTTTTTACGCCGATGTAAAAGTGAAACTCCTCGGTGTGTGGGGGTTGAAAGATCGTAGTGGACACTAAATGTCGGCGATGCAAGTCAAAGATGGACGTGCCCCAAACCATGTCCCCATGGCCAAAGCTGAATGGCAGCTTTCGCACCCCCATGTGACTTGATTGGAGAAGTGCTCAAGATTGGTAACCGTACGCGAGAAGGGACAGACTCTACGGTGGGAGAGCCTGCTAAAGCGCGCGATGAAAGGACTCCTACGTGGCAAGGTTGCTAAGCGCGCGATGAAAAGTCGATGACGCATGTACTGTATGAATGAATTTTGGTCTACAAGAGTTCTGCTGTAGTCTGTGTTGAGGCAGCCCGGCGCCCCGCGGCGGTCCCCCTCAGGCTGTGCCGTGCGTCGGGGTGTCGGTGCCACGATGGAAAAGTTCAGATGCTCGGCTTGCCGGTAACTCGAAGCAAGCTAGCATGAGTTCTACAGCACTAATTTTCTTGGGGTTTCAGTGTCTGTGTTCGAGATGCAAGTATCCGCACAGTGTCAGAAAAGGTAGAGTAAGTGATAGAGTCATTACGTGTCGAGTTCGCGTGGCATCAGTTGTACGTCAGTGTATTAACGAGAGACCGGCGTATCTGAATTTTCGCGGAGCCCAATTGCCGCGAAGAGACGAGTTGAAATAGTCGAGAGAACGCTAGCGTTCAGATCTTGATGTTTTTTTTGTGGCGTGCGATGCCTGCATACGGAGAGATTCGTTCTACTTGTTGTTTGGCGCGTTTACTTTAGGTGTCGAATCCCCCGGAAAGAAATGGGAGACTGCGTGCGTGGTGTATCCATGTGGTCAAAACTGCAAAGAATTTCGAAGATCGGACGTCATGTAACGTGAACACAATTTCAAACAATAGAATAGTGTACAGCGTTAGGGTATGGTCTGAGAATAAAGAGTTAGATTATTTTATACAGAGCTTTGAGCACTGAGTTTCCGCTTGCTCATTATTTGACTTCGTCTTGGATGTCGACACTTGTTGGGCGGACGAGACATGTTTTTTGAGTATTGTGAAGCAAGTTTCACTCGTCTCTGGAGGAGTCCGGTCAGACTTCCTCTCGTTCGCTCTTGCGACGTGTATATTAGAGCCGCGTCACATCAAAGTCAAACGATACTATAGTGGCAGGGCCATTTCGGTTCGAGAGTATAGATTCGTCAGTGCTACTTCGATTTTGTGAGCTGCCATTGTTTGCAACGCATTGGCAGCAGTAGGATTTTGAATACTTTTTAGTTTTTATCAAGGGTTGCAAGTCAGTGCTAAACTCTGTAGTGCTCATCATCTCACTTCGTCTTGGTTGTCGACAGTTCGTGCGCGGGCGAGGTTGGTTTTGTGAAAGTGCTATGAAGCAAGGTTACTGCGTAGCCCAGCTGGATTTTCTGTCGCTGTGAGGTGATGCGGCGCGTATATTAGAATCGAAGTGTGGATGATCCGACACAAAGTGCTAGAAAAAAAGTTTCGGACAACTAGAGCTAGTGATACTAGTCGAGTAAAAGAATTGATTCATAGTACAAGTGGCCTCCTACTGATGTGTTAGCACAGTGAAGGCTTCAAATTTTATGAAATGCGCGGCCCGTCGGATGATTCAGCATTTGGGAAAAATGAATCGGCACGCGCGCAAAGACGACGCTTCGCTTGCGCAGAGCACACCGGTTCTCGTAGCGGTCTCAGTTCGGGCATGTTGAGCGCTATGATCGAGCCCATGCAGCCGAAGCAAACATCGTCGATATCCCGGAAGCTGATGACGACGCAGCAACGAGAAATGTCCGCAAGGGATGCGTGGATCCACGCTTCGGTCCACAGCCTCGAAGCAGGTGTCGTTGTTCTTTGTCCGAAAATGAATAATGGCGGTACGAGAAAAAGTAGGAATGTTGCAGGTTGCGCAGTACTGCAGTATGCCACCATGATGAACACTGAGCATTGCCAATGCTCAGTGGCTGGGTTGGAAGCAGTCCTATTATTTTGGTGTGATTATTTCGTTCCCGGCCTGCATACAAAGAATTTGACCCACCGTGAAGCGAAGGACACAACGCGCCCTATTACAGGTATCCACGTACCGCGCGCGTCAAGTGCAGTGCCCGGCGAAGCTAAGTGTACAAGCGCAGCTCTGACACGGGGTTGCACGAGAAGCGGTGGTTACGGCGGTGACTTGATGGATGGGTTGGCACAAACGATGTCACTGGGCATCGATGCGTTCAAGGGTTTCGTGGCCGCGCGGGTCGATACCTTCAAAGGGGTGCACTTCGCTACTGCGCTGCTAGCGCTTCTCAGCAAGAGCGGTAGAGCAGCACTCGGTGGACATGAACAAATGATGGTGCTCTGCAAATGTCTGAAGATGCTGTTGCAGGGGGTGGTGCGAAGCGGCGAGGCGATGATGACGGAGTGGCCGAGAAACACGCGGGCGGGGATCTTTTGGTTTAGCGTGGAAGCGGTACATGAGCACAAGCTGGGGCCGATGGGGTTGATCGATGATGAGCTGCGTGTACTACTGCGCGGCGTGGCGAACCTCACCGTGCGAATGCTCGAGAAAGATATCAAGAAACCGGCGTTTGCGCGGCACGACCTGCGTGACGTAGCGAGAATGGTGAAGGCGATCGCTATGTTGCCTCCACTCTTACTCCAGCATCCTGGCAGCACGGGTGCACCAGTCTCAAACGATGGTAGTAGCGAGCACGCCTCATCCTCCGAAGATAGAGTAGTGGCGCAGGAGGAGCGGCAAATGCACGAGATGGTGATACTTGCTGCCGTGAAAAAAGCGCGCAAATACAGAATGTGGGAGGAAGACATGGGTTGGAAAAGCCGAATAGAAATGTTCAAAGGCTTACGCCGGATGAATACTATCGCGGAGATGGAAGATGCGAAAGTACTCATGCAAGCATTGGCGACCGATGTGATGGAGCACTTCACCGAACTGGATTGGTGGGCTCAGGTGGAAGCACTCCAGGCTTTGGTCAAGAACTCTAGTGATGTGGCGCGAGCGCGTCCGTTGTTTCGACAGCTCGCGCTCAGTCCCTGCTTTTCCGACATGGTGGGCCGCGCTAAGGTCCGACACGGCTCTGTCAGGGAAAGCGGCGGATGTGGGGGGACGATGCCGATGCACCACGACTCGACGGTCAAAGTCGACGATGCCATTCGCATCTTGGGTGCCCTGGGCGATTTGGGTACATGGCTCTGGCGGCACGAAAACAGTGATGCCACCAACGATCGTCTCTCGATCGATGAAAGAAACCTGATCGGGGATTGCGTCACATTCGTCATCTTTCACTTCTACCATCCTCGTTGTGTTGGGGCGACAATGCATCATCAGCGGCTGACATCGGCGAAGATCGCGAAGTGCTTCTGCCATTTAGGGAAACTTCGAGCTGGCTCAGACGTTTTCTGCGACATTTTCGTGCAGACGATGCTGTCGGAACTGCACGTAGCAGCAGTGGGAGAAGCTGTGGAACTGTTGTCGCAGTGCGACCACACTCAGCATGCGAGCCGAGCCTCGGGGGCTTCGCCGTCCGTTGCAGAAGCTGAGCGTCTTCCGCCAGATCATCTGTCGTTGCTGTGCGACAGCTTCACACCGCAGCTTGCCACGGAGCTTGCCTGTGCATTTGTCACTTTGTGGGGCTTCATCTGTCTGAAGGATGTGTACATCCTCGGTTGGCATCTTCTGCTTTCTATCGTACGCACCCACTGGACCAGGTTCGACCTGCAAAGTAAATGTCGGTTTCTCTGGGCCTTGGCTGTGAACGTGCTTCTGAGTGACGAAAACATGGGTAGCGCTGTGGCTGGAGAAGTTTCGGGCATGGAGCGTCTTCCAGAACATTCTCACAGCCTGCACTCTCACATGTCCGCTTTTCTCAAGAAGCACTGTGCTTCAGTGAGGTCCGAAGTCCTTCGCCCTTCCGCTACAGAAACCCTCCGAGGCCAAGTTGCACTCAGTTGCATGGTAATGTTCTTGCCCGACTGAAATTTTGTTTTTCGATGGAAGCATCGTAGTAGTTCGTGTTGGGCAATCTATCCATGACATGGATTCATGCAGTTCGTGGGTTCGTCGTCTACACCATTTTCGGAACTTTTCAAGTCACAATGTTGTCATCCTGGCGACTTGCGAGTTTCAGGCACATGGTCATACTGCAGAGGTCCAAGAGCCTCGGGTCTGTAGTCGGATGCTAATGGCACGGGATTGTGGCGTGTTTATTTTTAACATCGTCGACCGCCCGCCCGGTGGGGAACTCCTTAGTCTCATAGCGGTGGGAAAAAGTGCAGAACACAACTTAGTGCACAGTGCACTAAGTTAGTGCACTGGGCACTAACGTTGCTAGTGCACTGTGCACTAAGTTAATGCACTGGGCTCAAGTTAGTGCACTGTGCACTAACTTAAGGCACTGGGCACGAAGTTAGTGCACTGTGCACTAAGTTAGTGCACAGGGCACTAAGTCCCCAGGGGACTAAGTAGTGCCCTGTGGCCTGAGTTAGTGTCCAGGCCACTACGTAGTGCCTTGTGCGCAAAATTTTGCCACGCGTTGTTCACGTCGCAGACGTTGTTGTCCTTGGACTTCTGTTTTTCATGGATACTTCGCTTTGTCGCATTGTACAGACGCTGTATGAAAAAACAAATATTAAAAAAAGAACATCCGGGGAGGTTGTTGGTAGTCTGTGCTCTTTGAGCGAGTTGTCCACTTAGTGCCCTGTGTGCTAACTTAGTGCATTGTGCACTAAGTAATGCCCGGGGCACTACTTTGTGCTCGGTGCGTTAACTTAGTGCCCTGTGCACTAACTTAAAATAATGCCCAGTGCACTAACTTAGTGCACAGGGCACTAAGTCGTGTTCTGCACTTTTTCCCACCGCTATGAGACTAAGGAGTTCCCGGTCGACGAACAGGCATCGTCGATTAGTCGATATTGCGGCATGTATTAACAAACAAAAATCCGTCCGCTTTAAAATGTTGCGATATTTCCGAAGTCAGCGCAAAGTATTGCATCGATTCTTCCAGTGAAAGCATTGACGCTACACATGAATTTTACAGGTCTTGGCTGATCTGGCTCCAGACGTTGCGGCGACGGTACAGTGCCCCTCAGACTGGCTGGCGCTAAAGTCATCCAGCAAGGTATCAGAGTTTCAGCATCGAGTGGTGTTGAAAGTGAAGGCAATGTTGCGCGACACGGCGATGCCGAATCTCCCGGTGGCGCAGGAGGCTCGTGTGGGGCATGGTCGGTGCGTTGACATTCGAATTGGCACTTCCCATGTGATAGAGGCAGACGGGCCGTCGCACTACTACGAGGCGTTCTCCTGGGATCCTGTCCGATCCGTATTAACGTTCCACAGTGAGACACTTTCTTGGCAAAACACCTAGGCTGAAGCGACTGCCAAGAATGATCGTATTTCTGAATCACAATGAAATGTTGTCGTCCGTGGAGGTCCCCCATCCAGTACTGTGACTGATACCACCTAGTCTTCTGCCAGCAAATCGCCATGCATGCGTAGATTTTCATCTGCCCCTGTGTGCTCCGAAAGACTCGGCATATCATGCATGCCTCTGGGCCATCATGCCTGCAATTTCGCGGCGCATCATTGGCTGGGAGAGCAGGGATCACTCCATGTGAACGTGAAAAAGGGAGCTGCGCAGTTCTCGGCAAACAATGAGCGAATACCCCCCGTTCCAAAGAATGACACTGACAATGAGCGAATATCCAATAAGGCGGTTATTCCTTCGTCGGGCACTGCCGGGTGGGGCGGACGCACTGGCCAGACGTTGTTACGGGATGTTCTTCTCCGACGCCATGGTCAGCGGCTTTTCGTGGTTTCCTACAGAGACAGGGACCGGCCCAGCGAGGGTTCGCGCAGCCAGACCTCGTTAGCAGATGCCCTGCGAGAATTCGTGCAAGAAGCTGCACTTGCCGCAGCAGAAAATCTTCGTGCCAGGCAGACGGCCGCCGCGGAAGAAGTAGGGGCACTATCAGGGCAACATGCCATCGAGGCACCGCAAGAATTCCAGTGTCGAACAGAAAGCTGAATGCGAGAAGCGTTCAGGTTTTTCAGATTGGAGAACTTCATGGACTAGCGTTTTTTTTTTTGAAACATTTGGCAAGGGCAACCTTTCTACTCTTGCAATTGCAGATGCCAACTGAAATTTATTTTACTGTTTTCGAAAGATATTTTACTGCAAAGGCGATCAGATGATCCCGACGTTGATTGCGCTTTGTTTTTTGGCTCTCACAGCGCGGTCGGTGACAGTCCTGCGGGCAAATGAGGTTCGTCCAAAATTCATGTGACGGCAGTCGACTTTCGATCCATCAAGGAATTCCTCAGGTCCACTGTCTTCGGTGATGGGAGGAGCGCGACGAAGCGTCATTTCGGTCTCAAGTACGGGAGCAGGGAGAGACGAAAGAGGCGTTTTGCCGGGTCGGCGAAAGTGCAAAGGTTGCTGCGTGTGTCAACAAGCATCGATCAAGAAGAAAAATGGACTGACTCGTGAAGCATGAGTAAACGGAATTTCAGTGGAGCAGTATTGTATTGCTAGATATACCAGAGAGTAACGATGAGAGCGCAAGAAAGTAAGTCGCATTTGTGCTATCAGGAACAGTGTCAACCAGCTTATCTTTCTCAGGAGCAGTGTCAGTGTAAGAGCAACCAGCTTACGTTTCTTCGGGACAACCAGCTCTCATGAGCAGTATCAGTTTAAGAACGCAAGAAGCCAAGGTATAACTTGTCATCTAAAAAAAGAAAACTTGTCATCAAAAAAACTTGTCTTATCTTTCTGAGAAGTCTTTGCTGTTCAGGTGTAGAGGATCCATGCTGTTAAGGACAGTATTGTTAAAGCAGTAATACCATGAAAATACTTCCCAGCCGCTCCTGACTTGCGTCGTTATATAACATGTTTCCGTAGGAAGGCCAGGGTCTGCTAGGTCGCTGAACTTCTTTCGCATGCCATTGGGGGAGAAGAAATCGCTCTTTTGGCGATGAGTCACTGGAACAAAAAGCTGATTCTCACTGTTCGCATTTGGCTGTATGTGCTTTCTAAAGTTGCGCGTTGCCATGCGATATAGTAGGGACTTCCGACACGAACAGAACTTTCGAAACAGCTGGCGTTCACTGAAGTATTCAGAATACCTGCAGATATGTAAAAGAAAAATAGACACAGACGTATCACGGAAAGTGAAGGGCGGCACGGCACTTGCCATCGGAAAAGAGTTCCCAGAACGCGTCAGCAGCGCGGTAGTTTCTTCACCGCTCTCGATGGCTGCAGACTAGGGCAACGCTCGTGTTCGATAGCGACACAGCCGCAGCAGTGCCGGCTCATATGAAAGTAGAAGAGAGAGGGCTGTAGAGAAAAAGATTTTGCAGAGAGGGAAAGCTGTTATCGAGAGTCTGGATCGAGCCATTTCTGCAGACATCATACTAGGTAGAGATAAGTCATTGCCTAGGCTGAGTAAGATTCTCTTGCTCGCCATCGAAGCAGTACGAGTTTGTACACAAGTAGGAGCAATGCGCCTCCAATGCCAGGATCGTGTCATCTTGCCACGAGAGAGGGAAAGAGAATGTCGCACGACAGCGTGAAAGAGAATGTCGTGACATCCCATCTGAAAACGAGTAGTTTAATGGGTTAGAAGGAATTTCTTAGTCCAAAGAAGTCAGTACCACAACGTGGGTACGATCGCAGAAAGCGAGTAGGGCAGCAGGGGCGGGCTTGAAGAGACAAAAAACGGAGCAGCAGGGGACACCCATCCAAATGTGGCATTTGGATGAGGAGGCCAAGGAGCCTCCGTGCCCCTCACCAGCGACCACAGTATATGCAAATTGAGTTTCAATATCAACCTGGAGTTCCGCATTTGTAGTGTGACAGATCATGTGGCAGTTTCGCAAATGTGAAACTGAGACAACACGTCAAACTGAGACCGCAAAGTCGGCAGCGCAAATTGTTGTACTTTTTTCGCGTTGTGCGTTTTTTTTCACTAATCCGGTGCTGGAAGGCATAATGCCGTTCTTTCAGTTCGACTTTTGTGTGCATGTATTGTCAGTGAACAGCGCATTTTGATTTTTCCAGGCTCCGTGTGGATCGCCGGTTGATGTTGATGCGGAGTGGCACTGGGGGGACGTTGGCGACTGGTTTGTTTCTACTTTTTCCGGAGTATGTGAGACGGTGTTGTTCAGTTCTGCATGAAGCACACGTGCGTCGTTGCAACCACATTCACGGGTTCTGTTTTCGCAATTCAATCATGTGTTGCGAACATGTTTGATTGTTTCCATGACGCGACAGTCGCGACTGTCGGAGCTAAGAAAACAAAAACTGAAAACAGGATGGTGGCGACGGCCGCATCAGAGGAGATTGCCCCGCATGAGCGCAGCGAGTCCGACGCGGCCGAGATGCCGCCGCAGCAATTCGCCGAATCCGAAACACAGAATGAAGGCGAGGTATTGTCTATGGGTTTGAACATCTGCAGTAGCATGGACTGTGTCTGAAATTGAATGTGTCAGACTGAGTGGCTGTCTGTTTCTGAGTGTATCAGTCATAGTGTAAGTGAAGAGCGATGCTGTGGTGTGAGTGTAGATTTTACTTTTTAGGAATGTTGTATCTTGGGAGCGGCACGCGCTGCCATGCATAAAACAGTCAACTTTCTGCAAGCTGTGGCATTAAAATACAACATTATGCAAAACACACCACAGTTGCAGCAACTCATAAATCATGGGTCCAATGTGATTTCGAAGGATCCGATGGACAAGTACCACATGTTCGTGGCGAACCTGCACGTGACAGTGGGGTTGATGAGTGGGCGCACGTTGCTTCCGCTTCCCCCGAAGGAGGCGACGAACGATCGCACGAGCAGTAACAACAAGGATCGTGTCCACGTGTTGGAGAGCGCGGTGATCACATGGACGAAGCAGATCTCCCACGTGTTGCAGCAAGACCCGGAAGCCTTGATCAAGGATGGGAACAATCCGGACCCACTGGCGGAGCTCGCGTTTTGGCGGAACAAGGCGACGAATCTGAACGTGATTCATGCGCAGCTGCAAAGCGACCAGCTCAAGAAAGTGCTCAAATTTCTGGAGCAGAACAAGTCCACCTACACCAACCCATTCTCGAAACTGCAGAAAGAAGTCGAGCAGGCGCGAGATGAAGCGACGGATAACGACCACTTCTTGAAGCCCCTCAAGTCGCTCTTCGACAATCTCGTTTCTGAATCCGCAGATTTCGAGAAGCTGGATGAGTATATCGCATAGACAGCACCCAGAAACTCATTTTTTGAGAGTTGTTGCATTTTCATGGAGGCTCATCGTCTTCCGCTTGAGTGGCACCTTTCGTGCCACAGGAGAAATGTTTGCACCCCCCAATGCACCATGAGCACTTGCTGAGAAACGGCAAAAACCTACGCGATCGTTTTTGACAGCCAACACTTGACTTACGCTACCACGCCCAAGCACGACTACGTTCCTGTGGTGGGATCCAGTGCGAAATCAGCTCGGTTTGCGCTGGATAGTTGACACCTTCCATAAGCCCCACGATCCCACGGCACAGACAGACGATCAAGATGGACCCGCCACCCATGTAATATCCCGGGACTACGATCAACGTTGACAACGACCACAGCAAAACTGCAGATGCGAGCACCTGACCGGACAAGGAGTGATCGATCAATGAGTCCGTGAAGTGACGGAAGACAAATAGCTGTCGATACGACACCACAATACTAGAGCCGCCTAGAAGGCGATACTGTTATACTGACCTGTCTTGCTGCAATTTTTCTGCAGCTCCGCGTAGTCTGAGTGCCAAGTGATCATTCCATGAGGGAAAGAAATGAAGCACAGCTGCACCTTTTTGCCGCCGAAACGCCTCGATAGATAGCCTCCGAACAAAACCTGCAGTATCGGATAGCCGACGTAGAAGGCCATCAAAGTTGAGTTCTGCATTTTTTCGTCCGAGTACCTGAAGAACGTTTTCAACATTTTTCGATTTGGTTTCGCATTCTCAACGTCAGGAACCACGGCTTCAGTTTGGCATGCCATGCGCTCGGACTTTCTGCCAAGTGGTGGGCTCCAGGACTGCCATCGCTCACAACCAGAGCGAAACTTTTTTGCCGATCGAGTGATCAATAAACAACAAATACGTTAGACTTCGTAGCTGCAATTTATCCAGAAGTCAAGTGCATAAAGGAAGAGAGGAAATGCTGAAGGAAATGTAATTGTGTACATCCAGACGACAGCCACGGACATGTTGGCGCGATTGATGTAGAGGCAGACATTGCGAAGGTGGACGCATGCTGTCGATACGCACAACGGTGGTGTGAGCGAAGGTGGACGTCTTTGTCTCAACGGTGAGACGTCTTTCATTGCGCGAGCGGAGTGACGTCTTTGTTTGGTCAGATGCAGCCAACCGGTAATAGTGCCGAGGACGTGACCACACTGACTAGTAACGAGTGCTGCGACCCACAACAAGGAATACTGAATGGTCGGCGACTCACGTACACGAAGTAATACTGAATGGAAGTGCTGATTATCCTATGCCTTGCCAACTTACAGTGTCGTTGCCAACTTACAATAACTTGCAACTGAAATCAATATTACCAAGCGTCTTGCAGACCGGCACGGCCTGCGGAAGCCCGTCCCAATGAATCTGATGACAAAGATCAAATAGTAAATACTGTCTGCAGACTGCAGTCCGAACCTGGCAGGTTGTGCCCAATGTTTACAACACTCACTGTCTGTGCGAGAGGACCTCTCTTCCTTAGAAGGACATAGAGGACCTAATATCACTTTTGTACCATCCGCAAGAAGGACGCGAATATGAATCTTTCCAGTTTCATTCCGAGAGTAGAGAACTTCCGCCAACCGAACGAGGTGTGATGTCTTCAACAAGTCTCTCCCCGATAGTCCTAACTCGAAGCCTGTGCAACTCCACGAGATCCTGACAATGTGGTCCTGCGCTTTGCCACTAACCCTTGGAAAATCTGGGAGGCAATACAAATCCTCAATGCAAAATCTACGATGCGAACGAAGATGGGAAAATCATCACACTGGAAAAACCTTGAATGCCTAGAGATAAAACGAGCGCAACCGAGCCCCGAAACAATGTACTCCTCGTAGCCTTCTTTCAATACATATGTGCTTGGGAAGCACTTGGACTGGGCCGCGTGGGAAGCAGCTCTCCGCCAAAGAAAGGACGAAGACGTGAAGCTCGGACGAAGGAGTCAATCGACACAATACTCGCTAGTATCACAACACAATATCCTCGTACCAGGAAATACTATTCACAAAATATTTCCCATGAACAGGAGTGGATATGCTAGCAGGAGTGACGATTATTCAATCACGAGCCAACGATCGGATCCGGAGCCAACGATCGGATCGAAATGATCCCAAGCTTCGCGATCGGCTCAAAACGGTCATTGGCCACAACACACAGCACTTAGTCCTGCCAGTCATGATCCAAAACTCCCGCCGACACCTGCTCACACCCACCAACACAACCGCTGAGGGTTTCTTTAACCGCAGCGAGACACAACGCATTCGTGAGCAACTGGATTGACGTCTCACGTAATCTATGACCTGCCCAATGTTCTGAAATGAGGATTTGTAGGGCGTTTTCTTCACGGGCGACTGCTTAGGCCCAGGCGCAACCGCAGGGTCGCTCATAGGCGCGTCGCGCACATCGAATTTAGCACACGTCTGAGAACCCACGCAAGCCGTATGCACTTCACTAGCCACCTTCACGAGCTCTTTGCGCATGTCTTGGCTCAAGCCGCCGTGACTACTGACCCCACCACGCAACTGCATACCACCCTTTCCCCTATTGAGCGCGATAACGCTTTTCACATCATCAAGCTCGCATCCTTCGAAACACTGCATCTCACACATGGGCCCATGCCATGCTTTCAGA
>JACLAC010004145.1_pt1 | contig 14608 bp, 12 predicted proteins | sample 8027881 | NCBI WGS metagenome assembly JACLAC01 (sample SAMN15725517, study PRJNA655200) | protist metagenome | isolation source: fluorescence activated cell sorting (FACS) single amplified genomes of... | place: Spain: Blaines Bay Microbial Observatory, Mediterranean Sea | collected 2016-01-19 | reverse complement strand
ATGGTATCACACTGACCAGCAATGAAACTCAGGAAAGGGAAATTATGCAGAATATACGAAATCTGGCTCCGAAAGCAACATTTATAGCAATCAGAGACCTAACTATAGACCTTCTCGATCTTGATTATCACATCCAACAACATATCCGGGCAAAAAAACATACGATTACACGGCAAATTTTTGTCACGGAAACAAATCAATAACCACTGTTTATGCGTCTACTCGATATCGTCCAAATATTCAGAATCCAAGTGACTATCTTCATCATACATCTCGTAATCATCTTGATCCATCAAAGATTCAAATTCAACACTACTCTCAAAAGCAATTTTCAGAACCCAGCCATCACCTTCCGGGGATTGATTGATAACATCAATATTCTCCTCAACCAACTCATTGGTCCCAATAACCTCACCAGTAACAGGCATATGGATGGGAATTGTTTCCCCACTTCCCACATTAAGCTGGCCAATTATTGCCTCAGCTTCAAATTCATCACCTACTTCAGCCAACTCAATGAACACGATATCACCATGAACTAACTGAACACGTTCAGCAATACCCATCGTAGCAACCCAGTTAGGCTCATCTGTTATGATAATCCATTCATGTGTCTTAGTATATTTAATCTCACTCAACAGAGCCATCCATAAAAAGGCTTTCAAGCACCTGGCTTAATCGATTTGACAAAGATCGTAGGCCTGTTGCAAAGCCTCAACGGGATCACCTTGAGCAATAAATTCATGCCCCATATAACCATCATAACCATTCTCAACAATCGTCTTTATAATAGGAGGATAGTATATCTCCTGATTATCATCGAGATTATTACGGCCGGGATTCCCTGCCGTATGAAAGTGCCCAATAAAATCGATATTCTGATCGATCGTGCGAACCAAATCACCTTCCATAATCTGCATATGATATATATCATAAAGCAACTTAACATTCGGAGAATTAACTTTCTGACAGACAGCAACCCCCCAACCTGTCCGATCACATTGATAATGAGGATGGTCAACCTTGCTATTAAGTAGTTCAAGAACAAGCGTAACATTATTTTCTTCAGCAGTTCTAGAAACCCGACCTAGTCCTTCTGCAGTAATCTCAATTCCTTCCTCATCCGTCAATCCATCATAACGATTTCCTGAGAAACAAATTAGATTCGGAATTTTGTGTGCAACGGCCAATTCGATATTAGCCAGAATCTCATCTTCTATCCGATCATGATTCTCGCGTTTGTTTAAGCCATCAGTCAATGAATCATGACCACCACTTGTTGCAAGAACCAATCCAAGATCAAAAGCCAAACTCCAATAATCAGTATCAATCATTTCAACACCAGCATAACCAATGCTGGCAACCGTATTAAGAAATTTTTCGGAGGTAAAATCACCTCTCACAAAACTCCATCCTGTAGCCGTCTGTTTAATCATAATTCTGCTCCCTTCTACATTTTTTCTGCCACCAAGTTTATGATATCTAACTGCTTTTGAAAATGTTGTATCTTCTGCTGACGCATTCTAAATTTAATATCAACAAACTTATTGTAACGCACATCTACCAATTCTGCATTGAAACGATCCAAAAGTTTAAACAAAGAACCAACTTGTTCATACTCTACCTGAACTTGTAATTCACCACATAAAATCTCGGTCTTTCTATTAGCAACACTTAGGCAATTCCGTGAACATTCGCTGTATGCTCTAATTAATCCTCCAACACCAAGTTTAGTTCCACCATAGTAACGAACTACAACACAAGTAACGTTCAAAAACTCTGAATTCTTCAATACTGTAAGGATCGGAGCCCCAGCACTATTCCGTGGTTCACCAGCATCATCCGCATATTCAAATAACTGGCCTACGAGTTTAATCTTATAGGCGTAGCAATAATGAGTTGCACCAGGACACCGTATCTGTACAGAATCCAGAAATTCTTCAACCGACTCAAGATTCTTCGTTGTAGTCGCAAAACCAATAAATCGTGACTTCTTGATGACTAATTTTGACTGAGCAACTCCAACAATCGTCTCATATTGATCAGCCATTTTAAAGGCTTTGACGAATAGAAAACATGTAAACGCTTCCTCCTCGATCAACTCGAACTCTCTCACCAGATTCTACTCGTGGAAGCGCTTGGGGTTCAAAACTAATACTTATTACAGTAGAACCTAACCGAACATTGCCCCCCAAAGTTATTCCTTCAATAGCCCAGATTCTGTTAATAACTTTTAACTCTTTGGACTCAACAATCTCAAACAGATAAGCACGCCTATCAGTATATCGCCGATATCCAACTTGCCAAGTGAACATTTTATAATTGATGTCACTACGAACCTGAGCACGAACCCCGTTCTGAAAAGGAGGATTCACATCAACCAAAAGCGAACAATTAAAGTCTTGGAATCTAAAACTATACAATCCCAAAACCAAAATATCCCGCTCAACCTGATCAGGAACAGTGTCATCGGCAAATGATAGGCCATTACTCATATTTCTCAACACCAAACCCATCCGAAAGTTTCGCGTAAAATCATAAATTGCGCCCAAATTATATGTATAGCCGTGCCCAATTTGCCCTTTTTGTTCTAACAACAGTTTTGAGCGTATCCATCTAGCATCTCCCCTTATCAATACTTGGTCAAATTGCTTGCTGTAATGTAAACCAAAAGCCATGTCCGTTTTTGGAAAAGCATTAACCGATTTCCCCTCAACATTTACACGGCTGAAATGCCCCACACGGTCAAAACCGAAATCAAGACTCAGTCGATTTCCCTTAATTAACGAGACTAACTGAACAAAATCTAACCTTTCCGCAGATAAATGATAAATTTTCTTATCAGAAAAATAATCTGTTTTATTCTTTCTAGCTAAGATAGTCGTTATTAATCGGGGATTTCGCACACTATAATAGGCCAAATGAGTTTTATGGTTTAAACCAGCAGGTATTAAATAATCAGATGCTTCAAGTAAGGTAAGCTTTCGTAGAAACAGATTAGCGTTCGATTGCGGGACATTGTCAACCTGAATTCTCTGGGAAAATACCACATCACTTATGACAAAAAAAAGAAAAACAAAGCTTAAAAAAAAACGGATAAACTGAATTTTCAATCTATTATCCCAAGAAGTATAACGTTTGCAATCGCATAATTCTCCGTGTGTGAAAGAGAAAGAAGAGTCTGTGATACACCCATTTGATTTGCGACATTTGCAACACTACCGCTAAGCTGGAGATGCGGTTGACCTGAGGAACAAGATATTACTTCCACATCATGCCATCTCATATCACCTATTAATCCTGTGCCTAATGCCTTCAAAGTTGCTTCCTTCGCAGCAAATCGGGCGGCAAACCGCTGAAAACGAATTTCTGCTTGGCTGCAATAATCAATTTCCAGCACGGTAAAAACACGCTTTTCGAACCTTGTTCCCCACCTCTCGATTGCTCTCTTGATGCGGGTAATTTCGACCAGATCAATACCAACTCCAAGAACAACTTGATGACAAATTGGGGGTTGCGATTGCATAAGATTTCGCCCGCTAAAGAAATCAGCACCTAGAAATTGCATCCGTCATTTGTACAACACGCTTCATCAACTTCACATCGTGAACACGTACAATATCAACGCCCCTCGCAATTGACCAAGCTATAGTGGCCGCAGTTCCTTCAATTCGGCATTCAACTGGTAGATTCAGAATCTCACCGATGAAAGATTTTCGAGAAGTTCCAATTAACATTGGCTTGCCTAATTTTTTGAATCGACCAAGTTGCCGCAAAATTTCCAAATTATCTTGAATTGTCTTGCCGAAACCAATACCTGGGTCAATAATAATTCGCCCTGACGCAACTCCGTTAGTCTCAGCGAACCCAATACTCTCCTGCAAAAACAGACTAATCTCATCAATAAGATTAGTATAAGTTGGTCTTTCCTGCATCGTAAACGGATCACCTTGCATATGCATCAGTATTATACCAGCATTAGCTTGAGCTACCACATGAACAATCTCCGAATCCCCACGAAGTGCAGTAATATCATTAATCACATCCGCTCCTGCTTGAAGTGCCTGATCTGCAACAACAGCTTTGCATGTATCAACGGAAATAATAGCTTCAGTTTCATCTGATACACCTTGAACAACTGGAATTACACGTTCCAATTCCTCATTAACCGAAACCGGGCTTGCCCCAGGTCTAGAAGATTCACCACCAATGTCGATAATATCTGCACCATCTTCAACCATCTTCTTTGCATACTCAACTGCACACTGAGGAGAAATTAAACGGCCACCATCTGAAAAAGAGTCTGGTGTTACGTTCAAAATACCCATGATAAGCGTCCGCTTACCAGGAAAAACAACCTGTTTGGGCCCCATAATTTACGTGATCAAATAAATATCTGTTTGGGAAGGATTTTGAAAAGGAAACTAGTAACAGGTAATTGGCTTCAGCGAACTATAACCCCGCAAAGCCGATTCGAATATTTTGGTAATTTACTCTTCTTACATTAGGCTACGACGAAAGGATTCACTCTGAGGGCTTTAATATATTGAAAGAGGTTAAACAAAAAAATATCCATAATTCTATAATCAATCTTTACAGATTTGCCAACTATGACGACGGTTGCGGACGCGGTCCAAGAATCTCTTCAATCTGAGTCAGAACCAGTGTTTCGTGTTCAAGTAAACCTTCAGCCAGCTTCTTTAACCCATCAAGATTAGTTTCAACAACTGTCCGTGCCTGATCATAACACTCGTTAATAATTTGCTTAACAGCACGATCAATTTCAATTGCAGTATGCTCACTATAATCTTGGTGGTGTGATATTTCTTTACCGAGAAAAACTTGTTCATCTCGTTTACCAAACGCCAATGGTCCCAACTGACTCATCCCCCATTGCATAACCATCTTTCTCGCCATACTAGTGGATCTTTCAAAATCGTTCTGGGCACCGGTTGTTTGCTCACCAAACATAATCTCCTCAGCAACACGACCTCCAAGCAGAACAACAATCTCACTCAACAAATACTTTTTGCCATAGTTATGACGTTCCACTTGCGGAAGCTTTACCGTTACTCCAAGCGCCCTTCCACGAGGAATAATAGTACATTTATAATTCGGATCACTTTCAGGCAAGAAGTGGTTTAGTATCGCATGCCCTGCCTCATGATAAGCTGTTATTTGTCTTTCCTCATCAGTAAGCGTCATACTCCGTCGTTCTGGCCCCATCATTACGCGATCTTTCGCTTCATCTAAACAAGCTTGATCAATAGCTTCTCTATCCTCTTTCGCGGCTAAAAGAGCAGCTTCATTTACCATATTCGCGATATCTGCACCAGAAAAATATGGTGTAGACCTAGCCATAACTGACATATCAACATCATCTGCAAGTTTTACCGGCGGAGCTGAGTGAACTTTAAATATTTCCTCACGTCCCTTCACCGTCGGTAGATCTACCACAATCTGCCGATCAAATCGTCCTGGGCGCAACAATGCAGGATCAAGAACATCAGGCCTGTTTGTCGCGGCAACAAGGATAACACCTTCAGACGTATCAAAACCATCCATCTCGACAAGGAGTTGATTTAACGTTTGTTCACGTTCATCATGTCCACCGCCGATACCAGCACCACGATGCCGGCCAACAGCATCAAGTTCATCAATAAAAATAATACAGGGTGCATTCTTTTTTCCTGTTTCGAAAAGATCCCGTACACGTGAAGCACCAACCCCAACAAACATTTCGACAAAATCAGATCCACTGATCGAATAGAATGGGACATCTGCTTCGCCCGCAACTGCACGAGCTAGTAGAGTTTTCCCTGTACCAGGAGGCCCCATCAGCAAAACACCTTTAGGAATACGTCCACCAAGCTTTTGAAAACGTTTGGGATCTTTTAAGAAAAGAATAACCTCTTCCAATCCTTCCTTTGCTTCATCACAACCAGCAACATCCTTAAAAGTTTTCTTAGTTTGACTTTCTGAGTGCAAGCGCGCACGGCTCTTTCCAAATGACATCGCCCGATTACCAGCTCCTTGCATCTGTCTTGATATGAAAACCATTATGCCAATAAAAAGTACAATCGGTAGGATTGTTGTCCCAAATATAACAAGCCATTGAGGAAAATTTGAACTTGGCTCATTATCAAACGGAATCCCATACTCAATCAGCTTTTCCTGAAGCGGATAATTTGAAAACATGTCCCGTGATGTCTTAAATTTTCCTTGCCAAGTATCACCAATATTCAAAATTTCCGGAGATTGGTTGCCAACACGATCGATGATTTCCGCAACATTTCTAAATTTACCTTCGATTGCCTCTTTTCCAATTTTAATTTTATACGTCACATCAAAAAGATTCCGACTATCTTTTTGCTGAATAAGACTGTAAAAATCAGAAGCAGCGAGCGAATAAACTACTTCTTTGGACACTATCATATTCCAGGCAGCAAAAGCGATGATTGTAATAATGACCAACCAAACCAATCCACTTTTGGCATTCTTGCTCACGAAACGTTAACCTTCCTAACACATATTTGGAGTAACAACTAAAGTAAATTCAAACAAAAACCACACTCGAAAAAATGGATAGAAAACACCACTCCACCAGCATTCTAGTCTATAGTTGAGTATAACAGATGGACACCGAAATATCAAGCTGCAGTCTCACTCAAACTCAATTGAAAACGATAAACTTCACCCATTGAAAAACAAAGAATCTCTAACCACAATAAGTTTAACTAAACAAACTATTTAAGCATAGAACCTTACGAATATTAACTCAAGGAAAGCCAGAGAACAAAGGGAATTTTAGATACACTCGAAACATTGTCGCTACTGGCAGGCACAATCGACACTAAGACCATCACTATCAAACAATTAAAGTGACGAAAAAAGCTACGTATCAAGGCTAAACCATCTCAAATTACTCAGCTTCATCCGTCTTAGAATCAGCAATAACTTTCTGGGCTAACTCATCCGGCAACTGCTCATAACGAGAAAAGTCCATGGTGAAACTACCACGAGCACTGGTAATTGATTTAAGGTCAATCGAATAACGAAACATTTCTGACAGTGGAACAGTAGCCCCAATAACTTGACGCTTCCCTACTTGGTCGACTCCCATTACACGGCCACGTCTACTATTTAAATCACCAATGACGTCACCCATAAACTGATCCGGCACGGAAATTTCAACATCCATAATTGGTTCGAGGATTACTGGTTTTGCATCAAGAGTAGCCTCCCGAAGAGCTTGGGACCCAGCAATCTGGAAAGCAAGGTCAGAAGAATCAACCGGATGATGCTTCCCATCATACAAAGTCACCCGAAAACCAACAAAAGGGTAACCAGCAAGAACACCACTTGTTCTTGCCTCACGTATTCCTTTTTCAACTGCAGGAATATAATTAGTTGGAACAGAACCACCAACAACCTTATTCACAAACTCAAATTCATCGTCCTCACTTCCCTCAAGTTGTGTCGGTTCCAAGTTAATCCACACTTCCCCAAACTGGCCACGACCACCACTTTGCTTCTTCAACCGTCCCCTTACACCGTTAGCACGGCCACGAATGGTTTCCCTGTACGCTACTTTCGGATCTTCTACTGCCGTTTCAACACCAAATTTATCCTTCATACGTCCACGTATAGCATTGAGATGAACTTCACCTAATCCAGAAACCAATAATTGTCGAGTTATCTCATTACGCTCTATACGGAAGGTCGGATCCTCTTCAGACATACGCTGCAGAACGGTTGACAATTTCTCATCGTCCCCTTCACGAGCAGGTAAAATGGCAAAAGAAATAACCGGCTTCGGAAAATTAATTTCGGGAAGCTGAATGATATTATCCGCATCACAAAAAGTATCTCCCGTCTGGGCATTGACCAGTTTGATAGCAACACCGAAATCCCCTGCAGCAACTTGAGGAGTATCAATAAGATCCTTACCATTCATGAACGAGACTTTCCCAATCTTTTCATTTTGACCTTTAGCCGAATTAAAAACTTGAGAATCACCACTCAAAACCCCTGAATAAACTCGGAATAACGTCAATCGACCAGCAAAAGGATCGGCTAGGGTCTTGAACACTAATGCAGACATTGGAGATGAAATATCTGGATCACGGGTTACTTCACCATCCTCACTTTCGATGATACCGACATCTTCCGGAGAAGGGAAACATTCAACAACAAAATCCATCAAATTTTGGACCCCAATGTTTTCAAGTGCCGAACCACAAAGTACAGGAACAATTCTTACTTTGTTACGGAAAGCACCTTGAATACCAAGCAGAATCTCCTGCGATGAAAGTTCCCCTTCTTCAAAGTATTTCTCGATCAAGTCATCATCACTTTCAGCCACAACCTCAACCAATTCCTCACGGATCTCTTCAACATCATCCTCCATACTGGCGGGAATATCAGAATCAGGTTGAGGTTCGTTACCATTAGGTCTTAAAGACGATTTCATTTGAACTACATCTACTACACCCGAGAAATCTGCTTCTTGGCCTATCGGTAATAGGGTGGTTGCTGTTGACACTTCGAGAGTATTCTTGACACTTTCAAGAGCATCCGCAAAATTCGCATTTTCCTTATCCATTTTGTTAATAAAAACAGCAGCGGGGAGATTATATTTCTCTATGATTTCCCACACCTTTTCGGTACCACCTTCAACTCCAGTTGTTGCATCAACGATGACAACTACACCATCTACAACCCGAAGCACACTTTCAAGGTCCCCATAAAAATCGTCCGCTCCGGGGCTATCAATCAAATTCAATTTATGATCTTCCCATTCTGCAACACAGATAGAACAGTTGATAGTTATTTTCCGTTCGATTTCATCATCCGCATGATCGCTGGCTGAAGTTCCTTGATCAACACTGCCCATTTTTTCAATGGTCCCACCGTTAAAGAGGATCGCTTCTACAAGCGAAGTTTTGCCAGCGTTGGAATGTGAAACTAGACCGATATTTCGGATATTTTTTGGTTGGTATTCCTTCATAAATTTAGTTAGATCTCCTTTATCCTTCTGCGAAACAGATCTCGGCATTCTAGCATAGGCAACAACTAAATTCAAGAAAAAGGCCGACAATACAGCACATCCTTCTAATCATAGGTTACTTTTTACCTAGCAAGTCAATCTGTTGCCGAGCATAATTTGCCATAACGCTATCAGGATAATCTGCAATCAGTGACACATAATTTTGCCGAGCAAGTTCTGAATCATTTTTCAGCATATACAGATCAGCAATTTTAGCCTGTGCTTCCGGTACAATTAAAGATTGAGAAATATTTACTATGTTTCTCAGAGACTCAATTGCTTTACCATGAGCCTTCTGACGCACCTGAATCTGAGCAATTAACCACCAAGCATCATCAACGACGGATGCATTTGAGAATTCCTCAATCACACCTCGGCAAATCTGGATTGCCATTCCCATTTCGCCCCGTCGAGTTGCCGCGACCGCTTCAAAATAACGCTTAAGCGGCAATTTTTCAAAATCCCCATTAGATTGAATAAGTACAATCAAATCTAATACGTCATTACTCAAAGAGTTAGACTTCGAGATTTCGAGTGCTTTTTTATAAGAACCAACCGCTTTATCAAATTCAGCATTAAAAAGATAGGAATCCCCTATCAATTTCTGAGCGCGTAATTGAAACTCACTGTATTTATCTGCTAATGGAGCAAGAACACTTTGTGCCGCAACTGATCTGCCACGCAAAATATAGCATTCAGCAATTAACAAATTTACCTTCTGCTGCAGATTATGCACTAGCTGTTGAGTGGAAAGTTGCTCGAATATCCTTTCTGCTGCACCAAGATCATGTAACCCATGTAGATAAATTTTGCCAATTAACAACAGACTCGATAAATCCGAAGTTGACATTTGTTGCAACACCGCAATTGCCTCTTCCCATTTTTCGGTTTTCTGGTAAATTTGGGCAAGTTTTACCCGAGCACCTCGCGTTAAATGACTGCTTGGATAAAATTCAGCAATTGCCCAGTAAAATTGGGCCGCAGAGGCAGAACCTCCTCTCGCAAGAATTTGCGCGCATTTTTCGAGTTGCTGCCCTTGGTCAGCAGGGTATAAGTCACGTAGTCGTTTGAAACTGTCAAGCGATGCCTCATAATCTTCCAGATGGAAATGGATTTCCGCTAATGCCAATACCATTTTTGCATTTTGGGGATCCAGCTGGAGCGTCGCTTGAATACGAATAACCACATCACTAAGTAGTCGGTAACGTCGATCTCCTTGGTAAATTTCCGACAGTTCTGTAATAATTTCACTGCGTCCAGAAGCACCAATATCAACGTTATTCAGAGCTTGCAGATGAGTCTCAACTACCTTGTTGACTGCTCCTTGGATTTTATATACATTCGCCAATTGAATGTATAACGACGTATACTTAGGATTGAGGTCAAGAGCCGCCTTATAAGCATCAATTGCTCTATCATACATCTGATTAGCCAAATAAATTTTGCCAAGCTTCTGGTAGCGATAGTACTGGTTAGAACCACTACTAATTTTTGCCCACTGTTCAATAGCTAAATCCTGTTGTCCTGACTCTACATACAACTCTCCCAATTTCTCCAGTAAGTTCGTATCCCCAGGATTTCGTTTAAGAACACTTTGGTAAAGCTCTAGTGCCTCCTTGCGCCTACCTTGAGATTTATAAAGATCTGCAAGTTGCTCGAGAAGCCGTATATCATCGGAACTAATGGCAAGTTGATCTTGAATCAGCCTCTCTGCCTTTCCATACTCTCGACGTATTCCATAAATGCGAATTAACGCTTGGATCACACTTACACGATAAGGAGAAGACGAATAATTATTCAAATAATCACGATAACACTCTATAGCCTCATCATATTTTTGGTCGTAATACAGGTACTGTGCTGTCAAGTAACCAGCTATTGAAGCCGTCTTAGTATCAGGATATTTCTCAGCAAGTTTCCTGCAAATTTGGGATGCTTCACCATATTGGTAACGCCCCGCATAAAGATTGGCAATCTGATAAACCGCCTGTGTTGCATAAGAATCATCAGGTTTGTCGTCGATTAGTACTCTAAAGAACTGAATAGCGTTCAAATCATCTCCCAATTCCCCATAACAACGGCCAATATTGAGTCGAACTAAATCTTTAGTATTAGTCTGAAGTGGGCCTTCCAATAAAACCAAGTAAGCGGAAAGAGCTTGGGAATATTTCTTATCATAATACAAATCGTGCGCTGCTTGGATAGCACTGTAGTCTTCTTGAAGCAAGTTTTGTGAACGCCCCACCGACAAGCAAAACAAACATGAGTATAATGTCATACTAAACCAGAATCTTTGTAAACACTCCATTCCTCCACTCCTTAGATACGATTTGACACACAACAATACCTATAACTCGAGATTACGCCGCAAAATACTACGGTGACCCAAATCGTTTTCGAGGCGATAAATTACGGTATAGATGCCAGACTCTTTCTTAAAACTTTGCAAGTTAATGCGTGGTGAAAACTTAATAGACACCGAATCACCATCAGGTATCAGTACCCATTTGGTAAACACACCATAACATCTTTCCCCAACAGGATTGAGTACCTTCCAGCTAATCTTCACCGATTTAGGACGAGGTGTTCGGCTAAGCCACACAACTAACTCATCCTCATAAGACTCAGCATCCGATATAACAGTCCCAAATTCAGATAACATTTTTTCTGTTAGAAATGGTAGTTGGCGCTCCATATAACCCTTACCAGGAATAGCTTGCCAACTACCACCAGTTGCATAAGCAAGTTGCCTAACAGGCAAATAATCAACACCAATCACATCTACACGAATACTATATTCCTGTAGAGATGCAATAACCTGGTCTTGACTATACTCAGAACGACCATTGTAATCAGCATCATGGAACACACCATCACTAACCATTACAAATATCCGTTGTGTTAATTCTCGATATTTGATTTTATAAATCGCCTCCATTAATGCATCAAGCCCAGACTCTGTCAAGTCGCCCCCACCTTCAAAATCAATCTTCTGGAACCATTTTTTAAACTTGCGACGATTATCCGTCACACCATGCCATTTAATCTTGTGATTCTCAAGATCAGCAAACGTAACCAACCCAACAGCAATATCGTACCCTCCGCGATCATATAAATCGAAAAAATGATCGATGTACGCTCGAACACCACGTACGTTATCTACCATACTGCCGGTTTTATCAATTACAAAGACAATATCAACTTTACTCCCTGATAAAGTGAGCAATTGACGACGAGCAAGATCTGACATCATCTTAGGATAATTGGATGGGGGCGATGTCATTCCTCCTCCGCCCGAACTATTAGCAATCGAAGCAAAGCGCAGCGCTTGCCCACGACGACGATTTTTTTGTGCTTGCTTTAGCTCTAAGTTAGGTGAATTTTCAGCGAGACTGTCTTCTACCCCCAAAGGAATGCGAGAAGGAGTTACACTCCTAAGTGCTATATTCCCATCATCTGAAGACCTCCTAATCAAGCGAACACCAGGTCGCAATTTAGGAACCTCTTTAGGAGCAGATTTAATTGGATTAATATGAGACATACTACCATGCAACACCCGTCCATTAGTGACCGATGACCGACTCTCAATTGATTTGATACCAGCCTTAAGCCGGTGACTCTCCTCAACCTGATTAATCTTAGTCCAATCCAAATTGGAAGGAAGAGAAGGTTTAGAAATTTCATGTTTCCGCTTGGGCGATTCAGCTTGAGAAACAGGCGGTAACGAAATGGATTTAACCAATTTAGGTGATTCGTATACCTTAGGCGAAAAGCGAAATATATCAACTTTAATACGGTTTGCAACCAATTCTACAGGTTGAATAACGACAAATTTGACAACTAATAATATCAAAACAAGATGACAAATCGCAGAAATAGCGAGTGAGGTATGAAGACGCTGGCTATGTAACATATCTTGAACATTACAGGGTAAGACATTAACTTCACAACGACATTCCCACTAAAAAACCAAGTGAGATCTCTTCAGTGCATAACCCACAAAGGCATACGGCCAAATTCTACCCTAGCTATCCTCCAAAGGCAACCGAAATAGTTAGTCTTGTCGAAACCCAGTAACCATGTTAGAATTAGCTTCACATGCCGAGGATTGGAGAGACGTTTGGATCAAAACTATTTCATTCGAGACAAAAGTAGAATTCCCAGTCCCTCTTTGATTGTCTTCTTAAACCTAGTCAAAGAAAATATTAACCGCGCGATTGCAGTTGTTAACGGGGATACCTCAAAGCTGCGACCTCACACAAAAACGCACAAAACAGCTGAAATCATAAAATTACAACTCGACGCAGGTATCACTAAGCACAAGTGCGCCACTCTTCGTGAAGCAAGAATGTTAGCTGAAGTAGGCATATCCGATATCGTCATAGCTTACCAAATCATAGGCCCCAATATAGAGCATCTAGTGAAACTCATACAGGACTTCCCTGAAGTTGACTTTAAAGTAATAGTAGACCATCCTTTAGCTGTTGATCAGCTATCGTCAGCAACCAAGCAAAATTCCCTTCAACTAAAAGTCATGATTGATCTCAATGTTGGCATGCATCGGACAGGTATCGAGATTGGTGACGCGGCAGTCGAACTTTACACAAAAATCGATCAATCCAAAAACCTCCACGCTTGGGGACTACATGCCTACGACGGCCACATCCATGACCCAACCCCTATAGATCGTGAGAAATCATGCCAAGTAACGCTAGAACTAGTCTCCAATTTCAAAGCAATGCTTGCACAGAAAGGACTTGAAGCACCAATAGTCGTGCTCGGAGGCACACCAACATTTCCGATCTACGCAAAGATTCCAGATGTTGAAACATCCCCTGGGACCTTTATCTTTAACGACTACGGCTACTCACGAAAATACCCTGATCTCGGTTTCATTCCAGCAGCACTCCTGCTGAGTCGTGTGATTAGCATACCCACGTCAGAAGTATTCACACTAGACCTAGGCCATAAAGCAATCGCAGCAGACCCAAAAGATATCCGAGGAAAAATAATGAATTTTGAACAAGTAGAAGTCAGCATCCACAACGAAGAACATTGGACAATAAAGATCGACGATGCACAAAAACATATTAGTATCGGGCAAGACATCCTCGTTATGCCAACGCACATATGCCCAACAGTTGCCTTACACGAATTCTATTACGTTATCGACACAGATGGCAACTTGGTTGATACATGGCAGGTAGAAGCCCGAAACCGAAATTAATTAAATTATCTACAAGAATGAAAATCATAGAAAAACTGAAGAAAAAATGGGGAGTTGGGATCTGGGGTTTCTTTGCTATCATGACAGCATTTTCATTAGCAGGGACAACAAGCGTTTTTTTAAGAAAAAAAATGAATTTCCTACCAGCAGACTTGCCATTTATTGCAAACATGCTGATTTTTTTCTTAACCTACCAGATACTTCTACTTACTTACGGAACTGCCGTAGGAAAGTTCCGTTTTTTCTGGGAAAAAGAGAAGAAAATGCTGTTTTTTCTTCTACGCCCTTTTACTCCCAAAAAGGACCAAAAGACATCACATGTCCAGTAAAAT
>JACLAC010005529.1_pt1 | contig 14610 bp, 15 predicted proteins | sample 8027881 | NCBI WGS metagenome assembly JACLAC01 (sample SAMN15725517, study PRJNA655200) | protist metagenome | isolation source: fluorescence activated cell sorting (FACS) single amplified genomes of... | place: Spain: Blaines Bay Microbial Observatory, Mediterranean Sea | collected 2016-01-19 | reverse complement strand
GGCAACCACGTGTGGTTGTACGAAGGGGGAAGGATCCAATTGGATAAGTGGGATAAGACGGGGCAGATTCAGGGCGCTCATTGGCAGACTGCCGCAGTCGTCTGTGTGGTGGGCTAAAAAGGAAGGTAGAGAGAGATGCCCAGAAGATCACGGGAAACAGCAGGAGGAACAGGATGCATAGGCGCACGGCATATGCGAGGTCGAGCCTGAAAACATACGGTGCGATTTTGCACATCGCCCAGCGGAGGATCGCGTATGCTGGGCGATGTGACACCCGTCGCCACCGCAAGTCCAAGTGAGGTCCAGTTCCCTTTCCATCCGATGATGCTGACGAACGTACCGATGGCTATGATGATAAGCATAAAGAAATAATGCGAGTTCCACGCCGTCGATCAAACGGAAAACGGCGGAAGAGTGCAATCTCGCTCAACGAACCAACTGGCTAATACTGCCTCAAGTCGAAATGGTCGGTTTTAAGGTGCGTGCGTTCTGCCGCAGGTGCCTTTTTGTGGACACTAAATCTAGCACGGAATTCTAATCAAAAGCATGATGGTCGGTGCAGTGTCGCGCATCTCAGTGTAGTCCAGGACGATTTCGCTAGCTTGAGCGTTTTGGTTTGCTTTGGTAAGCGCCTACGTCCGAAGGAAGCTATCGAAGCGGCTGAAGAGGTTGCTCAACGTTAGTGTGTTTGTCAGATTTAACGTGTGACATACACTTGCTTATTGTACGCGCGTCAGTGGCGTGTCGTGCGCTGGCATTGATCACTTTGGGGGGGCGCTACCCCCAGCGGTAAGTCGGCATTTCACCACCATTTTCATGATTTCACCGCCTTTAATCCATGGGCATCAGGCCTTCCCATGTCCCGACAAGGCTCCTCATCTGCTCAAATTCGGGCGAGCCGACGTGAGGCTCCATGTCAGTCTGGGTAATGTACTGGAAATAAATAGGATTAAAGAGCGCGCTCAGTACCATTCTGATCAGGGTATCCTCCAAGGCTAAGGTGTTTGCTATTTGGCTAACCTGTGTCAACTCTCTTGTTGTTAGGTGATCCACTTAATTAGTGATTCAATGCGACTATCCCAACCGTGGGTATGCTTCTCCACGTTTGCCTCTGAGGCTAAGTGGCTGTGGGTCAGGTAGGTTGAGGTATATTTACCTTTTGTGCTAAAGAGTACCGTAACCAGAGAGGTGGGTTCGTCGGCGGGATCTTCTTCTTCTCAGGACCAAGTTATGCGGATCTCTGCGTTCTCCTTAGGTGATTCGATTTTCCCACGGACAATATAATTCTCGCCGTCGGGGCACTGCATCTCAATGTGGTAGGCGCCCCATTGCGTGCCCCCATAGTGACCTATGGTACGCTAAACCCAACTGGAGCAAACGATATCCTTGATTTGCTCCAGTTGGGCAAGGGAAGGGGGTTGCGTGGGACGGACTCTCGAGTTAATTCCCGATGGATAAATTACACGGTGAGGTGCTTGAATTCCGTTACTCTGGGTGTCGAATCGAGGATGGGGGTAATGCATGAGGGGCATCGGAGGAAGCGGACTCAACGACGGTCACCGTGCGCATGTGGCGCTGGATGACCAGATCCCAGTTGACGGACCAGTGTCGACCGATATCACCCAATATGAGCAGGCAATCAAACAGGTTTTCGGCTGTCGTCTGGGTTTGTAGGCGTAAGTGCCGACTGGTTTCGGGGCCAATCTCACCAATGTCGAGGTGGTGCTCTTTCGCTAGTGCGTACCAAAATTCTACGCTAAATTCAGTCTTTTCAGCCAGCAAGACCCATTGTTTACTGGCGATCGATGCCGGCACAGCAATATCCCTCGCAATTACGAGCGTGCAATGGGGCCCGTCATGCCATGGTGCCCATTGCAAACTCCACCGTTCGCAGATTTCATATAGCGCATAGAGTGCGTCGAAGAGGCGGATTCCGGTTGAAGATGCGTTCAGTCTAAGACGACACTCCTGGTTTTCTTGATGTATCGTGTCTAAGTCGTGTGCGGTGGCGAAGGTATTCCAAAAAACATCGTTTAGCGAAGTCGCTTCCGCAAGATCGTACCAGAGGCTAAGTAATGTATGTAAATCGTCGTCATCCATTCGTAAGATACATTGTTGTAGACCGGGGGTGGGGTGGCTTGCGCCATTGTGTGGCGCTATTTCGGAGCGCGTTGCCTCGATGGCCCTAGATTTTCGTACTGGCGCACAGACGGTAACGTATCCCTGCCCTTAGAAATGTGAGATGCGGTAATCCCTATGCCCCGTCTCATATCACCAGTCTTGGCGCATTTTTTTGATGACTTTTGCGGCCGTATGACCACCATCGTCCGAGCGGAATCAGGGCTGTATCCTGCAATGCATGCATAAACTTCGCTGAGGTCGCTGGGGGATCCTTTGGCGTGACAAATCTCCTAGCCACTGAAGTGGCAGTCGGCGTATAGACCATGTTCCACGTCGCGCATCAGATGTAGGAGCCAATGCGCCTTTGTTGGTGGTGCCGACGGGGATACGTGTTGTGCCCATTTATTTGATAGCGTGATAGTCTGTGAGTTTATGTGCTACTATATCTATGTGTTACGAATAATGCGTCGCGTTCCTCCTGGTCGATAAAGTGGCCGTTGCGTCCTGAACCTTGTAGGGCATTATGCAACGGTATCAAGTCTTGGTGGGCAAATGAAGACAAGATCCGGATATGGGCTTCTACAGTGGTGGCGTCTTTGCGTGCGCTACGGTGTGCAAGTAGCCGTTCAATGAGTGGGGGAGGGACGTCCGATTGCCCTCTGAGTAGTTTCTTGAGATTGGGGGCTAACTGCTGCACTCGGCGGATACCAACAAACCGGGAGCCTCGTATCTGCGGGTGCGGTGGTAGACTCGATTTTTTATCTAGATGGCCTACTATGCTAAGTAGCGCGGTGAGCGATTCGAAAGCTCCAAGGGTTCGGAGCCGTGATCGAAATACGCCGTAAAAATCAAGAGACAGGGAGGCCCAAGGTGCTATGTCGGTTGTAAAACACAATAGAAGTCGGTGTTGATCGGTGGCGAGGCCAATGGCTGGGTACAAAAAATGGTAGGCGCCATCTATGTTGAATGGAGGACGGTGTGTGCGAATGAGCTGGTTTTCGACGAGAAGAGCGGTGTGCTCAGAGGGTTGTAGCTGAATGTCGATCGTGCTTGATTCTCGCACGATCATCTTCATTTTTCGGTGAACCTTTCGTTGGGTAGCATTCCGATAGGCGCTTAAACGCCGCCTGATATTCTTTGCCTTGCCGGCGTACAATATTTCGCCCTGTTCATCTTTAAATAGGTAAACACCCGGTGAGGTCGGTAGTCCCGATAGGAAGTACACACCGAATTTCTTATCAAATTCCTTCATGATCCTGTCCTATTTTGGGTCGGATTACTCGTCCCACATCACCCGGCAATTACAATGATCGTACCTTAGTGGGCTGGGTAGAATGCCGGGCTTCGTTCAGATTCTGAAGCGGGAGCTGATGAAAGTCGTATCCGCTCCCGCCGCGGCGAGAGGCTACGATCCGTATGCCGCTGCGTTCTCTCGTCTGATGATATCGTGCCAGGGTCTTAGATTCAAATGGCTTACGATGTTACGCTTGCTGTACAGATGGCATCATTGATTTTCAGCGAAAGCCAGTTCACTGTGTCGGAGAGCAGTGGGTTCATCCGAGTGTGCCGACGGCAGCAGCAGCCGATCGCGCGCAAGGTCAAAGAGAAGCGTATCGATTGGTTTGTAGCTCCAGCAATTGCTTGATGTTCATCATGGACATAACTTTCTGCAGATAGATATACTTATATACGTTGGAAAAATATAGGGATAGGTCTGTGGTGAATACAATACTAAATTAGGGAATTCTCACGAGGTCATCGATATAGTGCAGGCAGCTGCTTTGCTATTATTTAGTGTCTCTTCGGAGAAAAGCCGACATTCTGAGTATCATCGAAAGGATCTTCTACAAAGCGGAGTAAAATGTATGTTGTTCCGATTTTCAGATGGCGATCAATTCAACATAGGTGGTTCGCTGAGAACGGAGCATCGACATGGCGGCTGTGTGTGGTCGGCGCAGGGAGCCTTGTGCCAACGGACGACCAAGTCGATGCTAAGAAAGATCATGGTGGAGATGGGGAGATACGTAAGCCGAGTAGTACAACGGAGATTGTAGGACGTAGAGTCGAATAATGGGGTCAAACGTGAAACTTGCGAGGTGGGTGTGAAGCTAGTTGTAGTAGAGTCAAAGGCAAAAGCGGTCAAGATCCAAGGCTTTTTAGGAGGCGCTTACCAGGTCGAGCCTTGTATGGGCCATGTGCGTGATTTGCCCAATGTTTCTGGGAGCTCGATGGGCATAGATGTAGAAAATGGGTTCAAGCCAACATACACGGTTTCCAAAAGCGATATCGTGACTAAACTTCGCGGGTTATCGAAGAAGGCTGATATGTTGTATTTAGCCACTGACCCCGATCGTGAGGGAGAGGCGATCGCTTGGCACCTATGCGAGGCGATCAAACCTGATGTGCCTGTCACTCGTATCGTGTTCGGTGAAATTACCAAAACAGCGATAGAAGAGGCGTTAGCTAGTCCGCGTACTATTGATTACAACCTTGTCCAGGCACAGGAGGCACGACGGCTAACAGATCGGCTCATCGGGTATATTCTAAGTCCCTTGTTTTTCAAGCGCGGCGCAGTTTCGGGTGCTAAATCGGTTGGCAGGGTCCAGTCGCCGGCGTTGCTATTGATGGTCGAGCGTGAATATGAGCGTCGTTATTTTCGCTCGGGGGGCTATTGGGAACTCCCAGTAACGTTCAAGTCGGGGGCAACTACGCTAGAGGCAGAGTTGATCAAGGTTGGCGATAAGCGCATTGCTTCTAGTAAGGATTTCGATTCCGATACCGGGAATTTGAAGAAAGATGCTTCCGTAGTGCTTATCGGCGAAGAGCAAGCGCAAGGGTTAGTGAAGGCGTTGTCCGAGTCGTTGTGTATTGTCAGGCAGATTGCGTCCCGGGAGGAACAGCGCAAGCCTGCTGAGCCATTCCGTACGGTGACGCTACAGCAGGCAGCTGCATCGCAATTGGGTTGGACAACGGATCGCACGATGAAGGTTGCTCAGCGTCTCTACGAAAATGGACATATTACCTATACGCGTACGGACAGTGTCTCGCTATCGGACGAAGCACTGGGGGCCGCACGCAAAATAGCAGCCCAGTTTGGGGCTGAATATGTACCCGATAAACCAGTAATCTATCAGACATCCGATGCACTGGCACAGGAAGCACATGAAGCGATTCGTCCGGCTGGCGTGGACTGGGTGGCGGCGGAGGATAAGGATCTGCCGGACCACGAGCGGAGGTTGTATGAATTGGTATATCGGCGCACGGTAGCTTCACAGATGACGCCGACGAGGTTGAGGCGTACGTCAATAGATATCGTCTGTGGTGAGGCCACATACCGCACTCGGGTGACAGAAGTATTATTCAACGGTTTTCGTGCGATCTCTAAGGCGGGTGATGAGGCTGATGAGGGGGCTGCGGAAGCAACAGCCGTTGAGGAGGGGGCGGTATTGGATTTTGTCGGCGGCGAGCCACAAAAACATGAGACGCAGCCACCAAATCGCTATTCGGAAACTAGGCTAATCGGCCGTCTGGAAGATGAAGGGGTTGGGCGGCCCAGCAGCTATAGCAATACGATCAGCACGCTTATTAGACACGGGTATATACGTCGGGTGCAGCGTTCGTTGGTGCCGACATTTTTGGGGATGGCGGTTGTCAGCTTTCTCAAGGCCGAACTCGCTCGTTATGTGGATATGCAGTATACGGCAGAGATGGAAGATGGTCTTGATCGAATTGCGAAGGGTGGGGCTGAGCGCGACGCCCTCCTAGGGGATCTGTATGCACATCTTGAAGAGCGGTCGAATGCCATCGTCGAAAATATTTCCTCTACGCGTGTGCGGGAATTGAAATTCAATGATCTAGATGACAAGATTAGTTTAATGATCGGACGATATGGTCCATATCTAGTGGCCGACGGCTATGAGAAAAATCGAAACATACCGGAAACTATAGCGCCAGCGGATCTCGATACAGACTTGGCCTTCGCGCTCCTAGAGGCTGCGAATGGCGAGCCATATGAGCTGGAAACGGGGAACAAAGACGAAATTCGGGTGAAATTTGGACCGCATGGCGGATACCTAGAGTTGATATTGGAGAGCGGAGTGAAGCAAACCGCTAGCATTCCGGCCGATGTGCTGGTGGGTGAGGTTACGCTCGAATTGGCCGAGTCTTTGTTGCGTCCAATCGCTGTTGCCGGTAACGTGGACATCTTCCTCCGGTCTGGAAGGGGGTGGTACCTTTCCTGGATGAGCGATGGTGAGCGGGTGACTCGGAGTCTGCCGCGTTCGGTCGACCCGTTTGAGTTGACGCCTGATCAAGCGCTCTACTTCTATCGGATGCCCCACAAGTTGGGAGAATATCCTGAGATAGGTGGTATGATTTTTCTGGACTGGGGTCGCAAAGGACCGTACGTGCGGCATGAAATGGAAGGGCGAAAGAAGCACGTTGTCGCCCGGGTTGATATGGAGGATGGATTGGTCGAAGTGACCTTTGAAGATGCAGTAGAGCTACTACAGCCGCTTATTGACCGCGCGACGGAAGCTAGTGCTGTGAAATCGGATAAGTGATCGTGTCGAGTGTGTCAGACGAGAATGTGGATTTGAGCGAAAGTGCCGTACTGCAGCGAATTTTGAAAGAGGCGGAGCAAATTCGGGATAAGGTGCTTAGGGGGGAAAGCCGTCTATGTGTTTTCCCTTGCGCAACTTGGGCAACGTTCGGTTTGATACCAAGGAGGAGGAGTTTAAAATTGGGCGTAAAACCAAGGAGCGAACCGTCTGTAAATACTGTAAAGACATTTGCGCAATCGTTCAACAATGATTGCACTTGCGAATCGCCTGATCGAAACTGATGATATTGCTACTCAGTGGGAAGCATACTATGTAGCGAAGGGGGGCCAACTCGGGCTACGCGGCGTTTTATACGTCGGATGAGTGAGGAGTTGGCTGTTGAAGTATACGTCTTTGTCGACTGCGATTCATACGGTATATGTAATATTTACCGCACGCTCAAGGTCGGCTTTGGCAATGTGGCACACATAAACGATGCGTTCTGCGTGCCTAAGGCGCGATATCTAAGAGCCAACCCCATACGATATCGAGACCTATAATCTACCAACCCATAGGATGACGGAGGCAGATATCAAGCGCATTGATAATGCGCGAAAAAATGATCGATTCATTCAGTACCACCTTAAGCCGGCAGCAGGCATTCGAGCAACTTAAAAACGGTGGCCGCAGGGTTGAACAACAGGCGTTTGCGGTACATGACCTGAACCATGTCATTGGTACCTATTTACCGGACAAATTAGCGGCAGTAGGAGGTTTTTTGCCCTAGCAGTGTCAAAAAGGCAAAAGACTTTGTAGACCTCCTCCATAGAGCCTGCAGAGCAGGCGGCTGCCACGACTCCCCGAAAAATATCTGAGGCAGAAGCGTTCGAATATTATAGGACGATAAGCGGACCGTCAAGCCGTCGGCTGGGCGAACAAATAAAGCACTGCAGGTCTTGGACCCGCAGTGCTTTTGCTGTTTCCACTAGACGTTGTACCATGGGGAGGTAGAGCGGAAATGGCGCCGGAGAAGCTATTGTCTTGCGTAGGGATAGTCAAGCCATGTTGGTATGGAAATTACGTCCGGCTAAGAAAACGTCAGAGTTCCGAATTTGCTTACTGAGGGTAGAGTGCATACAATTTTCAAAAATGTTGGTACGGAAATGGGCAGTTATGGATATGCATATCGGTCGTTTTGCGGCTACGGTAGATGAATGGATCATACTCGACACATTCAATCGTCGCCACGCGAAGCGGGCTATACGGCAAGGCTCTGCAGTAACGTTACAATGGCTATATGTCCCCGTCGTTCGGCCCAGGCCAGCGGCGTCGCCTAAGAGGCCCAGCTCCGTGCGGATTGGCCCCTCGCCCGAACAGTGCTTCAACCAATGCTATGTGACCCTCCCGAGTGGCCAACCCGAGTGGGGTAGAGCGATCGGCCTCATCAACGGCTTCAAGGTCGGCGCCGTAGTCGAGAAATAGTTGAACAATCTGGACTGCACTTTCTACATGGCGGTTGTTGGCGCAGATGTCGTGAATGGGGGTGCGGCGCTGCCAATCGGGAAGATCTGGATTGAGGCCGTGCTCTGGTAATTGGCGCGTCATCTGCGGTACGTGGTATAGGTAGGACTTGCATTCATTCGGTTAGTGTCTTTGGCATCGGATGCTGGCGTTGTATGAACATCTGCAGCATCGCCTCGTGGGCTGCCGGACTCTCGCCATTGCTCGTCTTGCGTGCGTGCCCGCCGATGACCGCAGTGTAAGGGGTCGTTTGAAACTCATATGTTTCTTGGGAGACCGGATCGTCGGTGTGGCGTAGAATTGCGGCTACTGTCTCGAATTCGCCCCGCTGGACGAAGCCCTAGGCCGGTGAGTTCTTTCCGCCGTAGCTATCGAGAAGTCCGCGCATGGCGTCGGACTCGGCTCGACTTGTGGGGGTGCCCGATGAGTCGATGGCGCCGTTGGGATCTGCGCCGTATCTAGTAGCCAGCGGGTTATCTCGAGATCGTCGTTGACCGTTGCCGTCATCAGTGCTGAACCGTGTGGGCAGCACGGGCCTTCCGCGAGGGTCGGATCGGCCCCCTAATCGAGTAGCAGACGAACAAGGGCACGATGGCCGCCCTCAACGGCGGCCGACAGCGGTCGTTTTTGCAGTGTGCCTCCTTCGTTGACTAACGTGGGATTCTCCTTCACGATGGCGCGCACCGCCTGCACAAATTGCGGCAGTGACATATCGACCGTAGTGTAGTATGGAAAGACTACATGTAGTAGTGGTGTATTGTGGTGGACTATATGTGGCATTGTAACACTAATTGCTGTTCGATTTTACCACTGGTTAGTGTTGTCGGGCATCGGGGCCTATTTAGTATCGTGTAACCTTTGGGATCCCACTCTTGAATAAGGGAATTCCACATGGCTGAAAGGCGTCGAGCTGTGTTGGGCGGTCACTTAAGTGGTATTGGTGGCCTTGACTTGGGTAGGGATTGAGATTGTATGGGCCAAGTGTGTTTCCGCCGATGACCCCTATTTTCCACGATAGATCGTGCGAATCCGCCGCTCCTAAGGTTGCAAGTACAGCGCCTCCCGAAATGAGCAGCATCGGCATGAACTTTGCTAAGTTATATTGTAGTATGCCTCAGCTGACCACTAACTAAGAATAAAGTCCGGTGAAGTGCTTGCTATCAAACCTCGTGGGGTAAAACTACACGAGGTTTTTGTTATGTGGCACGTCTAGATATTTGTGGCGAGGAGTGGTTCCGAAGTGCGGTCACCGTTGCGTAGTGTGCCTCATAATCGCCTCCGTATGGCCGGAACTTAATTCCGATGACTCGTTTCATATATGGGTCGGCAAGTTCTGGCAGTGATTCCCGCTAATCGCTGATCGGCCATCAGGGTTAGCCGCTTTTCGCCTTGTCTGGTGCCGGCAACTCATTGCCGCAAGTAGTGCGAAAGATCGGCGAGTACGGGTGATTCAGTAAACTCTTAGGGCGTCCTCTTCCTCGCTTTCATTCGCCAATGTCAACAACAGAGCAGTCGGCGAGTTCTTTCGAGGAGAGACGGATGCCGCCTGCGCGTTCGTTGCGTACGGGGTAGTCAGCGATCGCAAACGAATCCTCGAGTTTTCTCAGGCGCGGTTTCGGTATGTAGGACAAGTGGATCTGGCCGTTTGGATCGGTTGTAAAACCCTCAACATGGCAGTGATCGGGTACAAGCTGGTATGGTCGACCGAGGATGTATTTTCCAATGGCGCAGCGCTTGATATACGTATACTGAAATGGATCCGTATAGATGATATTGAAGATTTGCTCGGAATCTACTATACCACAATAAAGCATGTCCCTGCCAGCGAAGAGTTTATCGGGTGCTTCGACGACTGAGTACGAGCCGTCTGCGCGGATCAGCAGTACTCTATCGTAGGGTGATATCTCGCACAGGACCGTACCGCTGGTAATAGTGTGACCGACATAGCCGGTTTTTTTGTCGAAGCGGAACAACAGATTGCGCTTGGCGACCTCGCGCTTTTCTGTACGCTCAAATGACTGGAGTTCCGTGCGTCTTGGGTAGTCGGTTCCGTGCTGCTTGTGAAGTTTCTTGAGGAAGGCGATTGCCACCTTCGTCATGTCCGCGAGGCTCTTCTCGATAGCCTCAATCCGTCGCTGAATCTCTCGCATTTCCTTCTTGGCCCGATTGATGTCGTAAAGCGAGATGCGACGTATGGGAATCTTGAGTAGATTCTCAATATCATCATCTGTGATTTCGCGTAGTAGCTCTGCGGTAAACGGACCCATGCCCTTGTATAGTGCACTCGTTATGTCGGACGCCGATTTTTTGTTTTCGATCACCTTATAGATCCGATTCTCTATAAATATCTGCTCGAGTGTTCGGGCATGGAGTCGGTCATTCTGATGCTCACGCTCTATTTCGAGCTCTAAGCGGAGTAGGGTCACTAGCCGATCCGTATTGTGCTTTAGGACGGCCGTGGCGCCAAGGACTTCGGGCATGTTCTTTGAGTTAATCACTACGAGATTGGGGGCAACTGAGACCTCGCAGTCGGTGAAGGCGTAGAGGGTGTCAATAACGCCCTCGGCCAAGACATCGTCTGGCAAGAGGATCTCGACCTCCACTTCTTCCGATGTGTAGTCTTCAATTTTCTTAACTGCGATTTTTTTCTCGCGAGCGGCCGTCTCGATAGAGTCGATTAATTGCTCTGTGGTCGTACCAAAAGGCACTTCACGTATCACGATGCGATTTGTATCGACGACTTCTAAACGGGCCCGTACTAAAACCTTGCCATTGCCGTCTCTATAGGCGGATATGTCTGCTACGCCACCTGTGGGGAAGTCCGGCGCTAAGGCAAACTCCTTGCCTCGGAGGTGGCAGATTTGCGCCTGCCACAACTCGGCTAGATTGTGCGGCAAGATTTTGGTGGCCATACCAACGGCAATGCCGTCTGCGCCGTGGGCGAGGAGCACGGGGATCTTGGCAGGTAGCACTAGAGGTTCTTGGTTGCGGCCGTCGTATGACTCCGTATACGGCGTGGTTTCTTTATTGAATACGACTTCACGGGCTAACGGGGTAAGGCGGCACTCAATGTAGCGCGAGGCAGCGGCCGCATCGCCGGTATGGATATTGCCAAAATTACCCTGACGCTCGATCAGCAGGTCCTTATTGGCAAGGGTTACTAGTGCGCCATAGATTGACTGATCGCCGTGGGGATGAAATTGCATGGTTTGCCCAACGACGTTAGCCACTTTGTGGTACTTGCCATCGTCGATGCGGTGTAGCGCGTGTAGGATGCGGCGTTGCACCGGTTTCAAACCATCGTCTATGTGCGGTATGGCCCTTTCTTTAATATAGTACGATGCGTATTCAAGCCAGTAACTCCGAAATAGTTCATCGGTGTAAGCCATATTTTATGCTGCCTTTACCTTTTCTTAACTGTCCTGACAGCCCTGTTGAGGGTAGTAAGTGGAGGAAGTGGGAGGCCTAATTTAGAACGAATGAGCAAGCCTGCAAGTGTACATATGGTCACATGTTCTGGATCTGCTAACTGCATGTTTGCCTCTTCCACCTCAAGTGCAATCGATTCGGCGACTGACTTAGACGGCGTGTGTCGATGGGCGTCAGAATTATTCGCCCTCGCGCCGTGCTTTGGGGACCAGTCGCTAGTCGGTTCAAGTGTGGGGCTTGGATCGGCCGCTAAAAAATATTGAGCGTGCATTCGAAGCTTGCGCTCGTTGCTCAACTATAAACAGGCCGCGACCTAAGCAACCGTTCGCGATCCGGATCTTCGAGCACCTGAGGAGCTTGTCCAAGCGGTCCAGCGGGCGGATGTCAGTACCGTTCGGATTATGTTGGCTGAAAATTCGGCACTGGCGTGGACGGATCATCTTATTCACTGGGAGTGTCGCGTACCGGGATACCACGGTCACGGTGGTGCAATTGCGCAAGGGGACGCCAAGTCGGAGGAGCGTATTGCCATCATTCGGATCTTTTTGGAGCATGGCGCAGATCCTTCAACTAAAAGAACTCCACGATACACCGTGGGGGACATAGGAGTTCTCTATCGCCGGCAACTAGAGCCATGTTGTTAAATGTAGAATGAGATAGGGCTGGCAGTGGCTGCGTGCGATACGCCCAAACGATGTAGCGAGGTAATAGGCTTTGGAAGGTTTGAGCATGCGTGAAATTACAGAGGTGAAGCAAGGATCTCCGGGATCAAAACGGTGCAAAACGACCACACCGCGAACGTCAGTCCCAGCGAATGAAGGCGATCGCTGGATAGTTGTTCGAATTTTTAGACAAATTAACCAATGAAAAAGGGGGGTCCCAAGCCCAGTCTGGAGGAGGATATATGAAAGAAATTGCGCCCACTATGCCGGACAGGGACCTCGAACGAGCCATAGCATTCTACCAAGACATGCTGGGATTTGCCACAGTTTTTCACAACCCAGCAGTTTTTGCTTTGTTGCGGAGGGAAGGGGTGAGAATCGGGTTATAGCATGCGAACAAGCGTCCTCCAGGTACGGGAAATTGCTATATTGGGGTGGAAGATATTCGAAGCGTCTATCGCGAACTACGTGACAAGGGGGTATCGTTTGAGGATGATATTACGCAACGCGATGAGTGCGACCTAACCGATTTTGTCATTCACGATTTCGATGAGAACTTTATCGGCATCGGCGGAGAAGAATAGGTGCAGCGCACGTACCCCGGCCAATGACGCTAGCGATATGCTATGACGGCAAGTGGTCATGGCTGTATAGATCTTATAAGGGTTTGAATGCGATGAAAATTGTCAGTTGGAATGTAAACGGCGTTCGAGCGGCACAGAAAAAAGGCTTTGTAGAGTGGGTGTTGACGGACCAAGCTGATGTCGTGTGTATCCAAGAGACGAAAGCGCAACCCGAACAGTTGCGTGAAGAGATCACGGAGATTGATGGGTACAGCAGTTACTGGTCCAAGCCTGAAAAAAAGGGCTATAGTGGAGTGGATGTATATACGCGCCACCAGCCGGTGGAGGTTTCGACAAGCTTCCATACTCGATTTGATGCAGAGGGACGCATTCTTGTCATGAGATTCGACGCGTTTACCTTGTTCAATATCTATTTCCCAAACGGAAAGCGGAGCCAGGAGCGACTTAAGTACAAGATGGCGTTTTACAATGCAATCTACAAAGAGTGGCAAGCACACAATGAGCCGCTTATCATCTGCGGCGATGTGAATACTGCCCATAGAGAAATCGACCTTGCGCGACCAAAGGAGAACTCAAGTGCTTCGGGCTTCCTGCCGAAAGAGCGCAGATGGCTCGATAAAGTTATCGCGGGTGGGTATATAGATGTCTTCAGAGAATTCAACTAGGAGCCTGGTCAGTATACATACTGGGACATGATGACTCGGGCACGGGATCGAAATGTGGGGTGGCGTATCGATTATTTCTTGGTCTTGCAGTCGCTACGGCCTCAGGTGGTAGATGCTTGGATTGCAGCTGAAGTGACGGGTTCAGACCATTGCCCCTTAGGGTATTGAGTTAGATGTATAGGTTTGAGGTCCAGTGAGATCCAGTTCTCCATATAGTAGTCGAGGGGAAATCCGTCGCCATATGTAGTATGTACTTGACGGAACCGAAATTACATAGCTTATTGGTAATACCCCTTCCACAAAAAGAGCCGCGTATACATGAGTGTAGCCCATTCGGCCAACGGTCCGTCAGAAATATCGCTGAAAGTAGATGCCATCGCACCTGTGGATCCGGTTTCGATCGTGGATCTGAATGTTATGGTGCGCATGGCTTTAAATCAGGCGGCCCCTCACATAAATTGGTCAACGGTAGTCGGCGAAGAGGCGTTGCGGTTTTGCCCTGAATGTCACGGGATTGGTATTCAGCGGGTTGGGCCGGCCACGTTTGGCGGATGCAAAACTTGTCTTGATGCTGAGGTCAAAATCTGCATCGTGCGAACTGTTGAACATCCAATTAAAGACACGCCTGATTCAAGCCTTATGCAGTTTCTGTCGCACGTACCTGAATCCTCAATATCGGAGGAAATGCAGGCTGCGATTCTTCGTGCAGCACTCGATACTCCGCGACATCTATCCAGGGATACGGAAGAGGGATGGGTAGCACTTCGCGGCGACGGCACCTATGCTCAAGGTGCGTCGCCAATCGAAGCTTTTCTCAACTTGGAACGGGCGTGTGGCGATCGTGACAGCGTGCTCGCTCTGCTTGCTCGCAAGGCTATAGCTATACCCGAGGAGGTTCATGCGAAGGTGGTTCAGATCGTCGCCAGGGAACTTCACTCGGCGTAGTCGCTAGCTCGGCGGCTTTAGCTTCATCGTTTCGAGAATTTGTTTAATTGCCGTCCACTGTTTGTCGTTTATCGCTTCAACGATGGGGAGTAATTTCAATATCTCGCGATTTTTTCGTGCTTTGCGGGCCCGGATAGTCGCC
>JACLAC010021695.1_pt1 | contig 14612 bp, 1 predicted proteins | sample 8027881 | NCBI WGS metagenome assembly JACLAC01 (sample SAMN15725517, study PRJNA655200) | protist metagenome | isolation source: fluorescence activated cell sorting (FACS) single amplified genomes of... | place: Spain: Blaines Bay Microbial Observatory, Mediterranean Sea | collected 2016-01-19 | reverse complement strand
GGCTGGTCAACGTATTTTGTTTCAGACGGGTGGTATAGCATTTTTGACTTTAACTATAAATGGAACCACAACGGAATTTCTTATAAAATATTTAGGTATGAATACAATTTCAGCCGCAAGTAAGCGCATGAAAATCCGTGCAACTGTACGCCTTCATCGCAATTTAAAGGCTAAAGCAGACTCTTTACACTCATCTCGCTATTATCCATACTTTAAGCAGCTAAACGGAAAAGAATGGACAAAAGTCTGGTATAGAATGCCGATCCATTCCCAAGCAGTCTACTTACTCCGCACGGAGGATAAAGGGCGCGTTATTCCACAGTATATAAAGAAAGACGTACCACGTATGTATCGCCAAACTTGGAAAAAGTATCGGAAAAACTTTGAAAATGAAGAGAGTAAAATTGCTGCTAGGGAAGTCTTGCACTCTATGATTTCTTACAATTCATATAACCCTACAAATGATCGTCCAAAAAAAATGTCAGAGGTAAAAAGTGAAATTGATGAAAAATTGGAGATGGAAGAAGCACGACGACGTTTTGTTCAAACAGCCAAAGGTTTGTACCATGAACAATTTAATAAAGGCTTTATATCAACAGCGGACGCATTTAGTGAACTGATGAAGGCCGAGGACATTGCGCTGGATGAAGCACACACGCCAATGGACCAATATGATTCTCACCTGAAAGACTCCGTAGAAATACCAGTTAACACGTCTTGCTTGAATTGCTTATTGAAAGGGCCATTTCGTTTTCTTGCCTTGTACATCCTTCGTTATCATATCAAAATTGCATACGAGATATTATCTAATTTTATTTTCGTGCATGAACATGTCATTTCAGAATTAAAAACATTAAAGTCACATGAAGGTGTTTTGGGAAACAAGGAAGCACTGCAACTATCATATGAAAATAAACGTGCACTGGACGATGCATATTGCGATTTACAAGAATACGAAAATATGTTTCCAGAGATCATCAAGGATCTGTCAACAAAGGCAGCAGCTAGAGTATTGTTAGAGCATGAGCGATCAATGACATTGGAAGAATACGAGGAGGGTGAAATCATGGCGAACGAGATGAAAGAAATGATGGAAGAAACTAGGAAATCAATGATAAAATTAAGACTCGAAGAGGAACCGTGGCAGCCATGTAATTCTACAGCCGGCTTGCCGTCTATTTTAGAAATCATTCAACAAAACAACCGCCAACACCCGTACCGGACATTGGGTGTCGTAACCCCTGATGTATTACAACATCTTGTGAATATTTCAGAGGAAAAAATTTTTGGTCATGGTGATATAGTATTCAATAGAAATGATCCTTATGATGGCATGTATTATATAGGGCGCGGAACGGCAATACTGTGTGCAGTTTTAAAATCAGTTCATGGGAGTGATAATAGCACTCGGGATATTATAGTAAAAATGGAAAGCGACTACAATGACAAAATAGCGGAGCATAGACAGCGGCGCGCTACTGCAAATCCAAAACGAAGGAAAAGACTGAGCCTACCGACAAACCAGGACTTTTTACAAAGAACGTCGAAAATAATGATAAACGACGGTAGCAATATAGAACATGATTCAATTGAACTGATCAAAAGCGATAGTTCTGTTCACAGTAAATCAAAGTACAGCCACGAAGTTAAAGGATTTAGCTCTATGAAAGAAATTGGGAAATACAATGATGAAAAAGGTAGATCCATCAGCGCGGAGAATATTGCTAAGATTGCAGAAGAGTGTGGCGCAAATGCTGATAATGAAGGTATTTTAACAGATTTCGAATTAAAAACGTTTATCAATGTCCAAAAACTGTTTACATCTGGGACAGTATCGATATTGCGTACATTGCAATATGGCGATATTTCTGGTGCATGGCAACTATTGGACAGTGTTGGTTCAACTGGTAAACACCATGTCTCCATGGAAACAGAAAATAAATTAACTGCAATTTTTTTCCCAAAAGACAAAATTGAAAAAATTTTATTAAATCATGCATTGTTACAAAAAGCTCTTTGGAAGGAAGCAGCGATTGAAATTATATGTTTATATGGCATATTCGATAGTACTGAATCTGGGAGATCACATCACTACCATAACATTACAACAATGTGCCATGAATCTTCAGTCATTCTGTCGAATGAAGGCAAAGAAAATATTTTCATCCCGCATGGTTATGGTGCTTTTGTTTTGAATGGGAAAGTTCACATCAACGACGAGACGAAGGAAAAATATATGTATATTTCCGCTACATTAGAAGATTCTAAAGTTACATTACCGGAAAACGCTGTCTTGTTAGTTATACCACCGACTGCACTTGCTGTGATGAAACTAAAAAGCCCATTGTTGGAGACACAAAAAGATCCGCTTGGACGAGTGTTACAATCCTTAGCCTTCTCATCAAAGGAAGAAAAAATGGAAATATTAGAGGCAGTAGTTGGTAGTTTGACTTTAAAAAAAGTTCAGGAGCTCGTTGATGATGATGAAGATTTTACAAAAACACCTGGCGACCAAGCTTTTGTAAAACATGTACTCAAAAAAAAGAAAACTGCTTTGTTGAATGTGGTGAAGTCATCGGACAAATCTCAAAGGCATTCGATTGATGGAAAAGAAGACATAAAGAATAAAATGCCAGGAAGATCACATAGTGTAGATAATACTTGAAAGTAGAAGGTATCATCCCTAGTATCATATTGGATAAATGAAATATTACTTGTGGTAACTTTAAGTTGCATGTTCTGCATTTTCAATGCTGACTTTTATATGCTTTCAACACGCATCATGCACTATAATATCGAAAAAAAATGTTTTACCTAATTTAAACTTAAGTATAAGAATGTAAGTGCAACATAAAGTATTGACATAGCATACTTGTATTTTGCTTTTTCTCCCAGAATATTTACTTATTAACTAGTCCGCCTAGGCCATATTCAACAGCTGTCACAAGTCTCTCTTTCATCATAACTCTTGTGGGATATTTTGGCAATTCTATTTGAAAAAAACACGTGTGTGCTAGTGGCAAATTTGTTATAGGGGCATTACTAATTGTTAACTTAAATTTCCACGGCTCCCTTGAATTCCGGCTAGGTAACCTAGATCTACCCCATGCAAACTTTATAAATGCAACACGTTGTTGCTGAGAAAATTCACGCATCGCATCCCAAAAACGTAGTGCCAGTGGATGAGTTTTGCTAAAACCAGCACCGGTGTACTCTGCATGACTTTGCCAGAAGTTTATATCGATTTCTGGATCGCCACAAACACAAATTTCCAACTCCTCTGCCGTTAAATACTGCAATGATCTAAACGGCACTATGCATGATAATCCACGTCGTATTGCGGCAACCTGATCGTCAAACTCATGGAGCCGCTCTTCATCATGTAAATCACAGTATTTTAACCGATTTTTGTATGTTACTAATTTGCTTCCACCACCATTGACTAATGGTTTGGATTTGCCACTGCTTTTTCTTACAACAAAATACATTTCATTTCCTGGACTTGAATGTGCCGAGTCAAATGCATTTTTGCTTTCCATTCGGCGTATACGATCCATACGACGAAATTTATTTTCTTGAGGCCGACTTTCTTCAAATAAATCAATCGAAGCTAGGTCAGATATATCAATACGCTTAGTCAACAACAATTTATATATCATTAGAGGAAATTTGAAAGGAAAAAAACCCTCTGTACGAATAGAGATACCCATTAATTTGCCTAATGTTTCGAACATACTGAGGCATTCCGGCGACACACATTCAGAGTTCGGAATGTAATTTCCTTGATTAAAACCCTCCTTTGATCGCCCATTTGGCGTCTTGATCAGCAATGAGAAGTGTTCAGAAAACAAATCATCAATTATCGTATTCATTGCATCGCGATAAAGACCACCCCAATCTAAGCCTTCCCCCAATACGTATTGAACTTCAAATAGAGTTTCTTTCCCCCGCTCATTTAGCGTCTTTAATTTTGAACGTAGCAAGCGAACCTGGGTCTTCTTAAGCTGTTTATGTATTTGCACAAACATTAGCTGCGCGTCTCTCTTTGCATATTGTCGCTCGGGATCCTTTATCCCTAGACGTTTCGCACGCTCGGAAGACATTTGATCAAGTGCGACTATTAATCCACTTCCTTGCTCATTACCCCAAGTCATATCCATTGCAACGCGCAAGAAATCATTTTTTACAGAGAAAAAAATGGTATGGCTGATAGATTGTAATTTGAAGCCGATTGACCATTTATTGGATACGTTTTTGACATCAATCCACGCCAATAATCCATTTATAAGATGATTCAACGTTTTTAACAAAGCAAAACGTTGGGCTATCACGCTGTCTTGAATCCCGCGTAATTGCGAAAAATCTCTTTTATCCCTGCTAGTAACTTTAAGAGACGTAGGATTTACTTTCATAGGATCAATTCCTTCTTTCTTCATTTTTAAATTCAAACATTTTACTAGTTGAGAATCCATTTCACTGGTCCATCGTGATAATTCTCTTACCATTCGTTCAATCGAACGGTTGGTACGATAATTTAAATGTGATTTATAATTTGACGCCGTTAAGCCACTTGCATGGCACCAAATACTTTTAGCCAAGTGATCTGGTATTCTAGCGTTGACATACAAACATGATACAAGATGAATTAAGTCGGTCCATGCTTTTTGTCGTTGTAACTTTGTACCATCTTCCAACAATTTAAGATATTGTAGCGTTTCACCTTCATTGTTACTTAATGGTGGGTCTAGTGGAATAGTTACATCTAGCGTTGGATTCATGGGTTCCAACGCTCGTCTATCGTTCATTTGTTGTGACATTGCTGATAATCTAGCGGTCATAACCAATTCTACGAGGGATGGTAAGGGTTGAGGAAGAAACAAATTATCAGCATGTTCTTTCTCAGCTCTTTCCATGACAACTTTTTCGACACCAGCCAATAATTGAAAATTTGGCCGATTTTCAAACTTCCATGGTGATTGGCATAATTGTAACAGCAATGACATAATTTTATTTTTAAACGGTGCATTTGGGCTCCTTAAATAATTTACTAATGCCTCAAACACTTCAGGATCATGTATTTTTGCAGCAGTACTTCCACCACAACTAAGCACAAAATTCATTAACCAACATGCCCAGTGCATACTAGGATCATTTGCTACCTGTACTTCATTTCTCCACAGCCCCCAACCGCGAATTGGAGTCGCTTTGAATTTAAATCCTTTATAGATGAACTTTGCATGGTCCCGTATTTCTTTCGGCGTTAAATAATTGCTTGTAAATTTGAAATATAACTGACTGACCTCAACGATAAATGACTTCGGTGGATTTGATTCATTAAATTTGTGCACAACAGATCTATAAGATTTATCCGTATAAAATGATAGCTCAATGGTTTTACTTCTCCATTGTAAATCAGTCCAAGCATAGTCAAAATCTACACGCATTGCACCTGCATCTTTTAAAACTATATCTCCAGAATATGTGCAAGTAGGCCAAAGTGGATGCAACGTTTCCTTTACACACAAATCATCATTATCGGTATTTGAATCTGTCAAAGTGCACGAATAAATATTTTCGGTACAATCAAGTACAAGTTCGTTAGACAAATTGCTAACATTATTTTCACTCTGGATAGCGTTCACATCCCTTTCTTTTGCCACATTCGATTCTAAAATGCACATACTGTTTAACAGATTTTTTAAACGCTCCAACTCTGACTTTGAATCCATTTTAACATTTTCACCAGATAAATACCCCATATTGAAGTTATTATCAGCTGCCGCAACATATTTTAATAACGAAAGCAAATTTTTTCCACCACCAAAATCTTTTGCTAAAAATTTGTCATCAAAATCTAGCATCATGGATAAAAGTGCTTCTCTGGCAAAAAGTGTGCTCAGTGCCGTACATGTTCCAAGAATTTTCAATTGAATTGTAGCCTTTCCTCTTAAAATCGACCCAAACAACTCCACGGGGCGACGCAAACGATCGATGGGATACCATCGAACTGTTTCAATACCTGTTGATTGATCGATGATTCCCAACTTGACATATTGAACAGGACCATCTTCTTTTCGTTTGGCATCCACATCAACGACAATACCTGGATGACCTTCCATTATCTTTTCATAACCTATACCGTCACTTATGGTAAGAAGCATTCCAGGCCATATAGGAGTGCAAATGTTCTCTATTTTCACCTGGTCAACAGTAGTTGCAGAGTCCCTTTCATTTGTATCGTAATGGCTTGCATCGCTTTTTTCATTCACTACTGCTTGCCTTTTCTTTAGCTTAATTTCACTGCTTGAGTCCAAAACTAAAGGTTCTACTTCTTCAACTATATCTTTCAGTGGAGCATTGTCAGATATACCATATTCATTAGCAGGTACCAAATCCTTTGTACTCTCAGCATATGAGAAATTAGATGATATAGCTTTTTTAATCCCCTCTCTATTTGATTGGCATTTCTTGCAAGTTTCTTGTTCCATAGGGTTGGTGTTACCACAGACGATACAAGGCCACGTTTTTGGATTCTCTGCTTTTTTTGTTTGGCACATTTCGCAACTGTCTCGAGAGTTTGGGTTTAGAAATGTGCATATAGAGCAGCTCCATTCATTTACTTCCTGCATAATAGGCGGAGGCGATGGTAACAATGATTGTTGTGACGAATCAACACTATTTCTTCGTTGATCAGGATTATACTTCTTAAAATTCATGGAATCTTCCCCATCTTTAGCTTTAGTATTATAATAATCCAATTTTGAGTATAAATTTGTTGCTTCTTCAAACAGCCAATGCCCAGCCTCGGCTAGATCATCGTTACATAACTCCAATGCATGATAGCATAACTTTGGCGGAAATCCGCATTGGTTCGTTAAAGTTGCAGCATTTTGCCAACGTAGGACATTTGCTTCTGAACCGTCTGATTCTTCAAAGCGCAATGTTTCTAATACCTCCTCTGCTTCTGCAGTTTCCAACCACGCGCTTGCACGATTTATGTTATAGACACCGTTATGTGCTGTCGTTTCCAATGCTCGATCGCATAGCCTGAAAGAGTGGGATCGCCCTTCAAAGTATTGTTTTAAATACCATAGCTTGATTGCCATGTCCATTCTTCTACGATTTTCCACCAGTGGCAATGAAACACTTCTTGGCACTTCCACCTCAATATCATTTGAGTCGAAAAAGTTTGTCTTGGTTTCAATGTTAAGAATCATTTGTTCTCCATTCTCGCAATTAATTTCCCATCCCCACTCCAGCAGCAGCCTTAATCTTCCACTTAGTTCCGCTGCTGACACAAATGAAGTCAAACTCAGTGGCCGCAAGGCTACATCAAACATTTGGCTAAGCAACCCACTGTTTTTTGCAACAATAGCAGAGTTTCCATGCCGTAAGATTATGGATAACGCACGAATAGCACTTGTACGCAAGTATGCCAACTCACAATAGTAAGGCATAGCTTGGTATACGGCATGATTATTTGAAAAAGAGCTCCTTCTTTGTCTTAAATTCTGATTAACAATGGATCCAACGATTTGCGAAAATGTGTTTATAAGCATGCCACCAGCTTCTAAAGTAAACGTGCCTTCTTTTGGCAAGGTATCATCTATTGGCAAGATGTTATCAGCAGGAACTGGCTGGGGCACACAAGTAACAGATTCTCTAAAGGCTACCAATGCAACTGGTAACCCCCGATGGTATTTGACAATACGACCGACACCACTCATGTTCACAACCCGTATACGAGCCCCGACACGAAGCATGTCTTCAATACCTCCCATAACACCAAATGCAGCTATTGAATAGGCCAAAATATATGCATCTGTCAAGTCATCTTTATACAAGTTGGAAGACATTTTTTCTAAGAAAGAGGTGCAGCTTTTTATTATACGAAGAAGAGTTGTTTTTATGTACGTTTGCCATTTTTTCCAATTAATCATATTTCGCAGCAAGTTTACACAGGCGCTGGAAATGCAACCGTTAATGTATCCTGCACCCGCACCGCTTGACATTTTTAAGGCGGCATTTTTACCAAGTTCGTTAAATATGTTATGCTCAATTTTCAACCCGCCAGCTTTACCTGATATATGTCCTATTCGCCACAATAAATATGCAACAAAACTTGAGTCGTTTCTAATGTCAGATGTTGTAAGTGGAGAATTAGAATGTGTTACTTTAATACTTTCCATTTCACTGAGTTGATACAGCGCGGAATCAAAAAGATCTGGGGATACACGAAATGCAAATGATTGAACAATTTGTATGGCTAAACCTATTATTCTGGGCGAGGCACTTATAATAAGTTTACATAATAAAATTACTACTTCTGGTTTTGACAGAAATTCTCTCACAGGGCGAGAGGCTGATGTAGACAATAAAAATAACAGAACAGAATGCACGTGGGCTTCTACTTCTAGACTTTCTACATGTTTTAGTTTTTCTCGGTTACCGTGTAACAGGTCGGCACCAACTTGCAATTCTGTGTATAAAATGTTAAAACATTTTGATTGAAGGGCACTGGTATCTATTAAATATTTCCCCGAAGACTTCATGTCGTCATTTAATTTTGGAATGTGGTCTGTATCGACGTTACTTGAATTACTTTCACTTACATTCTCTCTTTGCACATCGCTATCTATGCTGTAAAAGCGGCTTCCGCCAATTGCAAGCGTTGTTATAAATCGAAACAAGGCCCACGTTCCTTTCCGAAGCTGCCGAACTTCGCTCCCAGTTCCATTAAGTGATTTAAATAAAGTTGTATCGGAAGCCCCCTTATGTTTTTCCATACTTATTCCATTTCGTAACAATGATACTCGTTGTCGTGCGCGCATTCCACGAAAGACAGCTTGGACTCTGGTACAATGTTTCCCTAATTTTTCTAACTCAATTGCCGTTAGTGTTGCATGTAATTTCTTATCCATTGCCAAACGAAGACACTCATCATATGCCTCTAATACTGTCGATATTGTATGCGCATTTACAACTTCTTCTAAGCTCCCTGTAAGTGAGTATTTTTGCCAAAATGTGCTGTACAGTAAATTGGGTGGTGTCTCGCGTATTTTACAAATAACTTCTCTTATGCTCAAGTTTCCTGAACTGAGAGCACGACGCACTATATGAGGTGGCCACGGATTCCACTCAAGCTTTCTAAAAAAAAATGCATTACCTTTAGTTTCACTAACCGGATGCCACTCCCCTTTATATTTTTCCAACCAAGCTTTTGCTACATTATCTTGGTGTTTTAATGATAAACAATTTTGTAGGCATTTTAGTATTTTTGACGAGCACAGAAGTTTATGATCAACTGGTTTGTAATCAAGTGTAAGAGTGTCTAACAAGACTTGAACAAACGAAGAATTTTCAGCATATCCACTATCTGTAGATTTTTCAAGTAACTCTACTAGCACTTTAAATAAGTCTTGAAAGCAATCATTGACATCTTGGACCAGCTCAGGCGGACAACCTTCGACATTTTTCATATAATGGTACACATCTTTAACCGCAAATGCAGTATCATTCAACAACTTTTCATTTTGATCCTGCAATTTTTCATAACCGTATTCATCTGTGGCACGAACGCCACCCATGGCTTGCCGTAATGCTGATATACAATCTAGATGTATTGAAGGAAGTGCAGTTGCCTTTAGCAAGTCGTTAAAATATGACAAACCTGATATTCTTTGTTGTATCCGTGCAGTTCGAAGTTTTAACATTAAACGAATAAGTGAAGGAGATGCCAATGCACCATATTGTATGTATTGCGCCACAGCTTCACATGTCGCTTGTATCTTGTCTTTTTTATTCCCAGGTAACTCGTCTTCAAACTCATCCTCATCCGACTCTTCAAAACTGTTATTTCGTAGCAGTGCGTTAGGGACACCAGTATGAGATTGTGCAAGTTTGCTTTCATACAGTACATTTGAAAAAGCGGATGTGGTACCACTATCATGGTTGCTCTGGTTCTCAAAACTTAATAATAAAATGCATCGTTCTTCTATTAAGTTACACAACTCTTCAAATGTCTTGGGTGTTTGTGGCATGGCTTTGAAAATGCTATTTTCTCGATTTTGCTCCTTTTGCTGTTGCCGGGTTTTTATCGGAAACCTAGGACTTATTACTGTATCCGATTGTTTTGTTTCAATACCGTTTACTTCATCAGTTTTGCTCTCTCCATCACCAAGTTTTGATTCTTCATCACCATGTACTCTGTTCATAACTGTGCCAAGTGAACTTAGCCGAGATCGATGCCTCATTTCTAATTCTTCGTCATCAACTCCTACTTTCATTTCTTCATCTGCCTGAACTTGACGTGCTCGTTCTAACCAATCATCTGCCTTTTGAGACCTTAACCAACTACGAAAGACCCTAATTTGAGCTGCTATCTTTTCACATAAATTATCAACTTCTAGCTTTCTTTCATGTGACATTGCATTGCCATCGACAGCAGCTTTAATTTCTTGCCATGAATTAGAATGGACGATACAGGCAGCCAACACTAGTTTTTCTTGTTTTGGAAATGCACCTAATCGCTTTTGAAATACAGCACTTTTGTATATCATACGTTCCATTCCTCCCTTTTTGTCTTTTGATACGATCCATTTTAACACTTGATCACTTTCAATTACGTTGGACAAAAATGCATCTTTCTTATTTTTATTTGCTTCATTTCCAACTTCTAGATCTTTCATTTTCCTGCTGTGCTTAAATACTGAATCGAAAACGTTTGGCTCGGAAAACGTCAATGTCAATGGCCTCGCAGATTCCTTTAAAGTATGAAATATAAACTCCATTGAAACGAATTTCGAGAACGTGCCGGAGGAGGACGAGATACCTGTCAATACGTGCCCGGGATGCACTAATCCACATTTTTCTAGCTTCGAGCGTTTGTCACGCTGGTCACCAATACGTTGGAAACCTTTTACAACGGCTTTAAAATCGTCGTTGACGGCAGTAACCTTGGATTCTTCTAATAACAAGCCCAGATCTTCATCCTCTTCTACAATAACATTTACTATACCGTCAATTTCATAAATGTTGTTTGATCCAGATGAAAATAGCCGAGAAGATAGCCATGGCTCCATTTCTTCCTCTAATTTGGATTTTGGCACCCCCGACACCATGGATGCTGCACACATGCCAGCAGTAGCTGCAAGCGTTTTTTGCAAATCCAACAACCAGGGTAAGCGCAGTGTACCATTCGCAAATCCCGCGCCACGAATGCTGCATTCATCGTTTTCCTCCCATAATGTCACGCCAGCGAACGACTTTTCAGATTTGAACGTCCCACGAACATCAAGCAATTTTTCATTAAACGACCCTACACCAAATGCCTTCCCTATTTCGAAACCGTTTACACTGTATTCCAAGACACCAAGATCTAAATCTAGTGTCATTGAAACGACGTCACCAACTTTTCCGAAGTAATTTAAATTTCCCCTCTCTTTACCGTCAAACCATAACGAGCCATCTGTTACATCCATTGCTAAGCTGTGATTATTTCCACCCATTTTATCTTTATATCCTTCCTTTGTACAAATTCCAATATACATTGACGCATTATTAATTTTAAAATCCCATGAATGACACCCATCTATAACCCCGTCGTACGACAGTATTGTATGGTATTTAGCCTTTTTGTTTGAGGAAACGACGACAACAGTTTTATGATCATCAATTGTTTTTAAATTTCCATGCAAAAGTGTTTTTGAAAATGTTGGTGGGTGCAAAGAGTGCAAATCTGTTTCTTCCAATATTTTTTTATCTATTTTATTGATATTATGGGGTTCTTGGGACCCATACTTGTTATCACCACCAAAGTCGTCTATGATGTTTCGAAGCGATAAACTTCCGTGAAGATGGAAACTACGTTCCATTTTCCTTAAATGGTGGTGTGAACCTATTAAATTGTCAAGTAAATGTATTATAGACAAGAACTTTGGTAATAAACGCATACCTAACCATGTAAGGCGATAATGATGGCAAATGTGCAATGCGAAAGTTGGCAATAACGTTCCCACTATCGACTTTCTGAGTATATTTTGTAACATAGATTCTTCAACATTTGCTTTACTAGCCACCTTTAATATATTTTCACACTCTTGACATAGCAACAGACCGTATACTAACACAACTCGTGAGGCCGCCGTATGCCTTGATGTTTCCGAATTAAAAAGTGCCATTAAGTGTCTTTGATAGTTCAGTAATATTTTCGACGCTGTTGTTTGTACGTTATTTTCTGCATCCGCGCCACCAACATCTATTTTACGTGTTTGCCCGTCCTCAAAATTTATCGCACCTTTCAACATTTTAATAGTTTCATGGACACCAAATGAAAAGAATTTGGACAGGGGCTTGCCGTACTCCTCCGCTTGCTTTAACGTGCAATATTCATCCCCTTTTGGCAGTAGGTCAACTATATCTTCGCCATAACGCTTCAAAATGTGGTTTATAAATAGATATTTCCCAGATGTTGGATCGATCGACGATGACGATGAATCCATTTCCAATACGTCAGTTACCACCGTGACCCTTTTCGATGATTCCATGTAAATTACATCAAACCCAATGTTAACAGTGTTTGCTGCTAAATGTTGAAGCTCTTTCGACAAATTGTTGTCGGCAAGTATTTTCATTAGTACATCATTTAGTATATCTAAGTCCATTGGTTTTAAACCGGCATCTTCTGGGTTTACATTTGATATAAATAATCGCTGAAGAGTAGAATAAATTAATTGGATGACGTATTTCATGACTATTTCTGCTTCATCTGCTTCAAAACTATCATTGCATTGATTTTCATTGTTATATATTTTGACCAGTAGATTCTGAAGCAAAGCGAAGGTTTCTTTGGATACTTCAACGCAATACGGTTCCTCCAAATCGATATCTGATACAACACAATCTTTCCTTGTTGGGTATATATCATTCATGTAAAAAGGTAAAACATCAACAATCACAGCTAAAATTTGAACAGTGGCAGCGATGCAAGTATCTGGTTCTCTAAAAGTGTATTTTTCGTTTCGAAATTTGCTGATTGTTTCTGGCAATTTTCTACCTTTTTCTAAAATACGGTTCTTCATTTGAGAAAATTGTTTCCTATTATCTATTTCAGTTAACAGTAATTTTAGCTCTGGTATGGTGTCTTTCAAAACGATTTTCGTCGGTTGACTATTTATTTGAATATAAACATTTGCAATGGTCAAAATAGAACACAAAGAACCAGACACAATTGCCATTTTAAAAAGATTACTCAAAGACGCCCTAACGACAGACAAGTCTGTTGATTTCGACGCCATGCCATGTAACCACGTATGCATGTCTTTGATTAATGTTCGACAACTATAATTATTCAAAACATTTATAGCAGCATAATTTTTGACATAAGTTGACTTGTATAATTTCAATCCACACAAACCATGCGGTACATAAGTTTCTTGACTGCCATTGGTATGATCAATATCAATGCGTAGGTACATGACCATACGGTCACGTGCATATACAATACATTTCCTTTGTACATACGGCCGACGTGCTGAGTAGATATTTGACCACGAGTTTTTGTCCACAGATGTATATACTGATACAGATTCTGGAAGTTGTGTTGAAAAGTAAAAAATAATTTTTTTTAAAGAATCTGGAGAGCCGGATCGAATTTGTATTAAAATGCTGCTTTTTCCATCTTGATTTGGTTCTGCTATCAAACCTTCTGCTTGACTTTGCCAATGACCAGGCTTTGTAAGGTCACTGCTCAAGGTATTTACTAATAACAGAGGGCCCAAGGATGTGGTATATTTAGGGCAAGTTCCAGTCAAAAACTCAATTGTGTGCCTACTATTTAATGGCACCTCCGTTTCCTCAGTGTCTCTCGGAGGACTCCATTCCGAATAGAGAGAAAGAATACCCTTCGCATTCAATATTTCTTGAAACCAATTTGCGACTAACTGCAAAGATTTTTTCATGGAAGAAGAATTTAGTGGACCGCAGTCTACCGTGGAAATTATACATGATAATACTTGCATATTGAACTCCATCACAGAATCTTTGTCTGGTACCTCGTCGAGGAACCTTCTTCGCTTATATGTGCGCAATACATCCTCTCTTTCTTCTATAGTTTTTTTTTGCATAATTGATAAGACTTGCAACCGCCGTTGCATTGTTAATGAAAAGGTAGGCGAAGAGGAAGATGCAAACAGTACCTCTCGAGCCAGTCGTGTCAACGTTTTACTTAGTGGTAATTTTTCGTTTATTCCAGCTGACGAACATAATTTTTCATTGACTGTCATAGTGTCCATTTCCATTAACAACATGGGAGTTACTTCCTGCCGAAATGGCAAATGGATGATCCGTTTCGCACTATCGTTTTCATTTGTTTCAAGGGACAATACATAATTAACAAAATGGGCATGAAACAACTTTTCTGCCGAGAATTTTTTGATGTTGAAAGTTATTTTCGAAGAAGTGTTTCTTTTTGACATTTATATTCAATCTATATTCGATGCTGTGTGCGTGCGTGTATATGTGTACGCGTACGCTGCAATAAGCGTGCTCCCGTGCGTGTTTATATATATGATTTTAAATTACAATATGTCCAAAGTGATCAAGATTGATAGCGT
>JACLAC010012910.1_pt1 | contig 14616 bp, 8 predicted proteins | sample 8027881 | NCBI WGS metagenome assembly JACLAC01 (sample SAMN15725517, study PRJNA655200) | protist metagenome | isolation source: fluorescence activated cell sorting (FACS) single amplified genomes of... | place: Spain: Blaines Bay Microbial Observatory, Mediterranean Sea | collected 2016-01-19 | reverse complement strand
TGCCATTAGTAATGAAATTGGCGCATGGGCACATCCCTTTCAACCAAATAAAGTGAGTGCAATTAATGAGTTCTACGAATTTACGCTGCTGGGTGTTCAACATATTCTCACTGGATATGATCACTTACTCTTTCTAATTGGCCTCCATATTGTTGATAGAAAAGTAGGACATATCATAAAGGTTGTAACAGCATTTACCGTAGCTCACAGTCTTACTTTAGGTCTTGCCGCCTTAGATATTTTTACCCTACCTGTGCGTCCCATTGAGTCTTTAATTGCCCTAAGTATCGCCTATATTGCTGTTGAAAATCTTGTTCTCAAACAAAGACCCAAGAAACGATGGATTGTAGCCTTTGGTTTTGGATTGATTCATGGTTTTGGTTTTGCAGGTATTCTGAAAGATATTGGCCTAGCTGAAACTAAATTATTGATTTCTCTTTTCTCGTTCAATATCGGTGTTGAAATTGGACAGATTGGTGTTGTCTCACTTCTTTTCCCTATATTAGTTGTGATCAGAAATTTGAAGTGGCAAGTTACGTTTCAGCGTGTAACCTCTGCTTTTATCTTGCTACTTGGCTTAATATGGTTTGTTGAAAGATCATTTTTAGTAGAACCTGATTCAAATGAGTCATATTCTGGTTGGACAACTGCCAGAAAAGCAGAATTGGATGCAAATTTTGAGGGCATCTGCTTTTTTGATTCAAATTCAGGTTGGGCAATTGGTAGTGAAGGCACAATTGCTCATACTTCTAATGGAGGGGAAACGTGGACAATTCAAAACTCATCTACCAATCGTTACCTTTTTGGTACTGACTTTATAAGTAACAAAGAGGGTTGGGTAGTCGGCGAAGATGGAGTGATTCTACATACAAAAGATGGGGGTGTGAATTGGCATATGCAGACTTCTGGTACAGACGCCCCATTTGTAGACGTCGATTTTGTCGACACGAATTATGGCTGGATTGTCGGTATGGAAGGCTGGATTATGCATACCTCTGATGGAGGCAAAACATGGGAACGTCAAGCAAGTGGTACTTATAATGAACTGAGTGCCGTTCATTTTATCAATTCTAAAAGAGGATGGATTACCGGTGTTTATGGAATGGTTCTCCACACAACTAATGGTGGAGAAATATGGAATTTGACAAAAATCCCAACTGGTTATGAAATTATTGGAGCTTTTTTCAACGATTTAGAAACGGGTTGGGCCGTCACAACTGTTGGTGCCGTATTTGAGACTAAGGATGGTGGACAAACTTGGAATAAACGCCGTGGTCCTCAGAGTCGAGACACTCTAGCTACGATGTCCTTTGTCAGTCCGACCGAAGGCTGGGCTGCTGGATGGTATGGAAATATTTATCAAACCTCGGATGGTGGAAAAAATTGGATGTCAAAAAGTGCTAATACTATGAATCATCTTAGCGACATTTATCTCCTTAGTTCAGGACAAGGTTGGGCAGTTGGCGAAAATGGTGTAATTATCAGGACAAATGATAATGGTTCCAATTGGGAAATGCTTACTAGTGAAGAAAACCAAGACTTAACAGAAATGCAATTCATAAATTTAACTGAAGGTTGGGCTGTTGGCTATGGTGGTTTAATCCTTCATACACAGGATGCAGGTAAAACTTGGGAAACACACTCGATTGACAATAAAAGGGTATTTGTGGATGATTACCACCTTGAAGCTGTAAATTTTATTGATAGGAAAAAGGGATGGATTGTTGGAGGTAAAAATGTTGGCCAGTTTACACATGAGGGGTTTATCTTACATACTCCGGATGGTGGAAAAAATTGGGAACTGCAGTTTGATGAAGTAGAAACTTATTTGAATGATCTCGTTTTCGTTGATGATCAAAATGGATGGGTTATCGGTGGTTGGTTTCAAGAAGGTCAACTTTTTCAGACTACTGATGGTGGAAAAACCTGGGAATCTCAAATCGTTGTGGATCGTAGCCTAAATAGTATTTTCTTTGTAACAAAAAGAGTCGGTTGGATCGTCGGAGATGGGGGACTTCTTCTTTTTACTGAAGATTTTGGCCAAACTTGGAAACGAAAAATTATTAGCCGATACGATGGTTTCAGCTATGATGACATCAGTTTTGTGTCGGAGAAAGAAGGGTGGATTGTGGGCGATACGGGACTGATTCTACAAACGGTGGACGGAGGGAAAAATTGGGAACGTAAAGATAGTAATACCGATGATCCGCTACATGCTATTTGGTTTTCTTCTAAAGAAGAAGGATGGATTGTGGGTTGGAAAGGAGTAATTCTTCGCTCAGTCGATGCTGGACACACTTGGAGAAGAGAGCAAAGCCCAACTAACAAAACACTCAATAGCCTGTGGATTACTAGAGGAAAAATCCCTTGGGTTGTTGGCGAATCTGGGCTTATACTCAAGTACAATCGAGATTAAAATTTAGGTGTCATTACGCTGGTCGGCTAACCATTGTCTCTTTATGCTTCGCCAAGCTTCATCGGTATGGTTTCTTCGCCAGTAGGGTGAAATAGAAGATTTACTTTCATCTATACCGCGGTCAGCTATCAAGTGTTTTCTAATTGATCTCACTTCTCCAGCTTCACCATGGACAAAAACGTCATATTCGCCTTCTGGAAAATCAAAGTTCTTAATTGCGTCAAGGAGAGCGCTTTCAGGTTCTGAAACCTTCGATCTGTGTAACCATATCAATTGTAACGCAGAATCCGAATGAATGATAATTTCATATTCTGGTCCGTCTACTACAACAAAAGCTAGACAAGGTTTGGCAGCAGGTAAAGCTTCAATAGATGCGCTGATTGCAGGCAATGCACTCTCATCACCAGCAAGAAGATGCCAATCGACTTCAGGATCAGGGTGATATCCGCCACCTGGCCCCTTAAATTGAAGTCTATCTCCTATTTTAGCGCGTTGAGCCCAAGCTCCAGCATAACCTTCATCACCATGAGCGACAAAGTCAATCGTGAGCTGTTTTTTTTCTACGTCCCATTTCCTAACGGTGAATCTTCTCGGTCGAGGGCGAAAATCGTCACCTATCATTTTCGCTTCTTCAGGATCAAATGGCACACTATACGGTGCATCTGGGGGTACAAAATACCCATTGATATATTGATCGGTGAATGGTGTAGGAACAAAGTTTTCCAAATCACCTCCGCCAAACACCAACCGCATCATACTGGGGGACAATCTTTCAATAGCCTGAACTTCTCCGTACACTTTATGATCTTCCTTTTCTAATTCTAAGTACTTAGACCAATACAGTTACTCTTATTTCCAAATTCATACTTTCGATGGAAACAGGGCAATCCTGCACTACCGGCGAAAGCTTACAATGCCTCGCACATATAAACTATTAAGGAAAATTGTCGAGTTGTTTTTTTTAAGTCAAGATAATAATTTTTAGGTGTAAGTAAGAAGACTAAACTTAATTCGCGAAGAACAGCCTGAGCTAGGCGGGATGTGAATTAGCAGGTAGAGAAAAACTTGCAATGCTAGACCAATAAATGATAATTAACTTGATGCGAATTATCCATATCAATTTCAAGGAGCCTTTTAATACAACATGAGAACGTCTAATCCTGCACTTAATTCCAACACTTTCAGTGGTTTTGGTTACGTTGATCAGACTATGACTGTATATGGAACCGTAAATAAAAGTGTTTTACTTTTACTACTGAGTGTTATCTCTGCCTCAGTTGTTTGGGCTGTTCCCTCACTCTCTGGAATTGGTCTCGTTGCTTCTCTACCTGCCTTTATTTTGGCTATCGCTACAACATTCAAGCCCGAATGGGCTCGAATTACGGCTCCTATTTACTCGGTCTTAAAAGGTTTGGCCTTAGGTGGTATTTCATTGTCGATCAACTACATTTATCCCGGATTGCCTATTCAGGCTGTAGTGCTTACCTTTGGTGTCTTTTTTACTATGATGGTTGCGTATCGCTCAGGAATTATTCGAGCCAGTGAAAAGTTTGTTCTTGGTGTTGCTGCCGCTACTGGGGGTATCGCTATCTTTTACCTGATATCTTGGATCATTGGTTTCTTTGGCATTAGTAATCCGTTGATCAGTGGCAATGGGTTACTATCAATTGGCTTTAGTGTTATCGTGGTAATCATAGCAGCACTGAACTTAATACTAGATTTTGAGAATATTAAAACTGGAGAACAGCGAGGAGCCCCACAATATATGGAATGGTATTCGGCCTTCAGTTTGATGATAACCTTGATTTGGTTATATGTTGAGATTTTGATTCTGTTAACTAAATTAGCAGGACGCAACCAAGATTGATAGCTGGTCATCGATTTTAACCAAAATCACCGATTAAAACAATTACATGATCAATTAAATTCAGAGCGAATCTAGCTATCCACTTTAGAAAATTACTGATAGATAGAATACAGAAAAACGACACGCTGACCAATTGGCTAACTAATCAATAGATTGTAGATTCGATTGCTAGTATTGGCGGGTTGCTCTAAAAAAGAGATCGTAGTATTAAAACCTCTAGTATTTCCTTTGGCCAGAAACAAATTTGATACAAGCATAAATTGGCCTACTTCTTCGAAAGTTATATTAACACTCGATATTTTCTAGACTAAAGACTATATCCCCCAGTTTATTTTCGCTTTTTCAAAGCAAATTTCTTGTTTCGATTTGTCCTTGACTGAGTGGGCCACTGGATTTTCTCCTACCCATCTGTTATCTACCGAATCAGACTTAGGCTGGAAACGGACATCACAGCTAATCCTCCACTGATCTGACGTATTACGTGTCGATGTATGTAGTGTATGCATAGTGAAAATAATGACATCACCAGCTTCAAAGTCTGTAGTCTGCCATTTGCCACCGAATTTTTCACTAATTTCTAGCGGGTCAACTCCGAAATGACCTGGTGTCCGGTCTCGATCAACGTCAGTTTGACCGTAGGTTTGGCGGATTTTGCTGAAGCTAGATAAATTATGTGATCCTACAAGTATTGTCAGTGTTCCTTTTTCCACAGGAACATCTCCAAACGGTATCCAACAGGTAAGCAAACGAGGAGATCCTCTGCCCATGTAAACTGCGTCAAAGTGAGGACCAGCTGACCTTCCTGGTGGAATCATACGCAACCACTTATAATCAAAAGTTCGACAAGGTTGCTCAAAAAAATGATCGAAAAAATTAATAATTTCTCTTCCTTCCAAAATTTTCAATATATCCGGATGATGAGTAATTTCTTTTTCACCCATTGTTCGGACGGAGCGACCATCAGGATTATACATTGCATCGATCAAGTCTGTATCCAGCTTGAATGGTAATTCACCATTTTCTTGTGCGTAGCTCAAGATTGTTTTCCTCGCTTTGGATACAATCCGTCGATTCATTAGACCACGAATTAGCAAATAACCGTCTTCTTCCATTCGTGAATGTAGGTCTGAATTGCTGTGTAATAAATCATTACAATCTCTCAAGGTCCCTAAACATTGGCTTGGGAAACTAACTTCACGGTCGCCAAGAAAAGTAACAGGTCGCATGTGTATTCCTCAATCGTAGACAATTACAAGATTAAATTTTGGATATTCTATGGATGACTTTAGAAAAAGAGTCACCAATATTCTATATTTAAGCAGCATCAAGTTTACAAACTAATTTTCTGTGTTATACCAGAAGGATATCTATCGAAGAGAATAATTAAGATACTCATCAATTATCCCCTATACAAAATCACCCAAGAATATGTCTCATAAATTGCCAACAAAAGTAAACAAATAATTTTTACTACTTGACAGAAAAGTTAACGACTGTTACTTTGGCCAAATAAAGTGGAAACGTTTAAACCTCATAGATTTCTCGATTATCTAATATAACTGGATTATCTGACAGTTAGGTCATTCTATTTTAGGAAATTGTAGACAATGATTATTTGATCTAATATTTGACAGCTTTACATGTGAACACAGGTTTTCATCAGCTTCCATGACATAGATACTCACTGTAAATGGTTAGACAGATTTTATTCATAATCGTCCCCACTCGGATGACTATTTCTATATCATCAATGCATCGGAATAATAGTAATCATTTTTTGATTATCGTAAACAGTTGTAATTACTACAAAATTGCTTGATCGACATCAGATCTTAATGCATCGATTGATAAGATCATTTAACCTCGGTTCTTTATGCCGATACGATGGTTTCAGCTATGATGACATCAGTTTTGTGTCGGAGAAAGAAGGGTGGATTGTGGGCGATACGGGACTGATTCTACAAACGGTGGACGGAGGGAAAAATTGGGAACGTAAAGATAGTAATACCGATGATCCGCTACATGCTATTTGGTTTTCTTCTAAAGAAGAAGGATGGATTGTGGGTTGGAAAGGAGTAATTCTTCGCTCAGTCGATGCTGGACACACTTGGAGAAGAGAGCAAAGCCCAACTAACAAAACACTCAATAGCCTGTGGATTACTAGAGGAAAAATCCCTTGGGTTGTTGGCGAATCTGGGCTTATACTCAAGTACAATCGAGATTAAAATTTAGGTGTCATTACGCTGGTCGGCTAACCATTGTCTCTTTATGCTTCGCCAAGCTTCATCGGTATGGTTTCTTCGCCAGTAGGGTGAAATAGAAGATTTACTTTCATCTATACCGCGGTCAGCTATCAAGTGTTTTCTAATTGATCTCACTTCTCCAGCTTCACCATGGACAAAAACGTCATATTCGCCTTCTGGAAAATCAAAGTTCTTAATTGCGTCAAGGAGAGCGCTTTCAGGTTCTGAAACCTTCGATCTGTGTAACCATATCAATTGTAACGCAGAATCCGAATGAATGATAATTTCATATTCTGGTCCGTCTACTACAACAAAAGCTAGACAAGGTTTGGCAGCAGGTAAAGCTTCAATAGATGCGCTGATTGCAGGCAATGCACTCTCATCACCAGCAAGAAGATGCCAATCGACTTCAGGATCAGGGTGATATCCGCCACCTGGCCCCTTAAATTGAAGTCTATCTCCTATTTTAGCGCGTTGAGCCCAAGCTCCAGCATAACCTTCATCACCATGAGCGACAAAGTCAATCGTGAGCTGTTTTTTTTCTACGTGTACTGAGAAAAAAAATAATATTACTAACCAAAACATTAAAAAAATGACAAGAAAAGCTGACAATTTACTTCCATTCACATAGAAAAACACCTGCGTCTTCGGAGAGTAAATTTAAGTTAAATACATTACTGGTAAAAAAGAAGAATGAGTTAGGACTGTAGGGGTTTTCTATTAGGATTACTGTTGTGGTTATGGAAGACTGTCCGAGGCCAGTTAAGCGAAAACCCAGGACCTAATTGAATATGCGTAAAGGAGATGATTAATGAATTTTTGGTGAAAGACGGGGTCATTAATTCCCAATTACAATAGTCATTTTGAATAGGTTGAAAAACAGGGAAAAGAATTCCAAACAGAGATAGGTCTTAACATCAGAAAAAAGAGACTAAAAGTAGAACTGGTAGTAATTTTAAATTGCTAGTAGGTTGAAGAGTACTGAATGAAGGATTACCCATCAAACACAGAAAGATATGTAGAGCGTCAAAAAATTATAAGACACTATTCCGAAAAATGGCAGGGGGGAAAATACGACGGCAGATAACTTAGAGTTACCTAAGATGAAAGGTTACTGAATTAGTAGAATAGGCCAAATTATTTTTCATTCGCAGATTATAAATCCTCCGTGTGGGTATGATAAGAATGAAGCCTTCTAAATTTGATGTTATAATTATCGCGTTGACTAAGCCATTTTGATAGAATGAGGGACATAACAGCATCATTTAATTATTCCCCTCATAATTTTGATCGATCCAGAGGCGGACTTCGTATAAGCAAAACCGTTGCTGTCTCCGCATTCTTTCCTCAGTATGCCTACCGATAACTCATCCAACGGAATCACAACCAGAGCCATTTTAATCGGCTTGGTCTGTGCTGCCTTAGAATGTCTAATCGCTCCGTACAACGACTATGTAATTCGTAATATTTTTCTGGCCGGTGGCCACTTCCCAGTAGGGCCATTTTTTGTAGTTACAGTGTTGGTGCTGTTAGTTAATACAGCTGTCAGGAAACTTCACCCGGCATCGGCTCTTGAGACATCTGAGATTATAATTATTTGGTGTATTATGATTGTGGCTGTCGGTATTCCTTCAACCGGTTTGATGCGGTACGCCTTGTCCCCGATGGTAGCTTATGAATATCGGGCCACAGTGGAAAATGATTGGGAACATCTATTTCACCAGTACATTCCAGAATGGAGGGTTGTCCAAAACCAAAAGGCAATTCGATCTTTTTATGAAGGATTAATACCAGGAGAATCAGTACCTTGGTTAGCTTGGTTAAAACCAGTCGTAATTTTTAGTGTTTATGTTCTAATCCTATATTTTGTTATGATCTGTCTATCCGTTCTGTTGCGCAAACAGTGGATAGAAAATGAAAAATGCACTTTTCCTTTGGTACGTCTACCGATCGAGATGTCGAACCAACCCAAAGGTTTAATTAGCTCATTTTTTAAAAATCCATTTTTATGGTTAGGTTTTTCCTTGCCAGTTCTTATACATACGATGAACGGAGCACATGCATTTTTTCCCAAAATGCCACATATCCCACGCGATTTCTGGCTGGACTCTTATTTGGTTGAGCGGCCATTTAACTTACTAAGGCCATTCCAAATTGTCATTTTTTGGTCGGTGGTAGGCTTCAGCTATCTACTGACTTTGGATGTCTCTTTTAGTCTGTGGTTCTTTTTCGTATTTTATAAATTGCAGTGTCTGGCTGGTGGGATTTTGGGAGCTCAACTTGGTTCTGGTCCTGGTGTCCAGTGGACTAGTCGTTCGTTTAGTGCAGCTCAAGAAGCAGGAGCCTGTTTGGCTTTCGTCATTATCACACTGTTCAAATCGAGATATCACATTAAGAATATGTTTCAGCAAGCCTTCAATGAAACAAACTCAACTGATCAATCGATCCGAGACGATTCACCAACAGTTATCATTTCTGGTCTATTAACTGGTATTGTTGGACTAGTTTTTTTTAATCATCTGATGGGTATGACAATCGGATTCGCTTTGGCTTTTGTGGCACTTCTATTGGCAATGTATATTTCTATTACTTGGCAAATCATAAACGGTGGTATCCCTGTTGTTAATAGTTCCTTTTCACCGCAAAGTGTTTTTCTAACTACTCTGGGTACCGAGCGGATTAATCGATTAAGTACGACCGCACTATTGATGCATCCTGTTTGCCTAACTAGTGATTTGAGGGAGTTGATGATGCCCAACATTATGAATAGCCTGAAAGCAGCCGATGAGATGAAAATCAAACGTCATCAACTTCTGTTAGCATTAGGTCTATCAATGGTAATCGGATTATCCGTTTCTTACTACTCTGCTCTGACGATCAGTTACCAGCACGGTGCACCTTACACTGGTGGTAGCGGTTATTTAGATCAGTTGGAATCTTTATTATTAAACCCTAAGAAAGGTACAGATTGGATCAACACCGGTTTTATGTTTTTCGGCGGTCTATTTACACTGTGGCTAATGTGGATGCGGCAGGTCTTTCTTTGGTGGCCCTTCCATCCCATCGGCTACATGATGATGTCTAACTGGGCTTCGTTCAAGCTATGGTTTTCGATTTTATTAGGTTGGTCGATGAAATTTTCCATCATCAAATATGGTGGTCTTAAAGCCTACCGTAGTGCCCGTCCGTTTTTTTTGGGTCTAGTTTTGGGCGAAATGGTTTGTGCTGGACTGTGGGCGATTGTCGGCATGGCAACTGGCATTAGTACAGGCTATCGAATCATGCCAGATTAGCGAAAATAGCATCTGCTGGAATTAATTTTCCAACAACAAAGTCAAATAAAGTGGTCGAATCTTTCAATAACAATCACTGGTGTTTGTGGTGTTTGGTAAGTAGTTTCTACCCAAGATTAAATTAGATAAAGAGAAAATTAGAAAGTCAAAACCAAGATTGAGAAGTGCGACCTAAACACTGTTAGCTAATAAGATTGGGATTATTTAGTCTACAGCTAAAATAGAGAGATCTTTGCAATACGATCATCGATACGAGAAATTAACTTAATCTCATTGAGTAATGGAATCAAGTTTTATATCAATTCTCGTGTTCTATGTCATACCCCGTGTACAGATGAGATTGACCGATAGAAACCAGAGATGGAGAAGAATGGGGTTTTGTTTTAACAAGATAAGCGAACTCTGATTTGGTAGATACTAATTTTCCCGAAAATGAAGATCCAGCCTAAATTTCATGGTCGAAAGCCATTTTTTCAGGATAAAGAATATAGGGACCACTGATTACTAGGAGAGACGCAGATGATAAATTTTACGCCATCGTATTTTAATGATATTTATCCTTGGCCAAATGAAATTTTGAACAGTTTTAATCCAATGGAGATGGTTTTTTGTCACGATTCTGATCTAGAGGTTAGCGCTTTGTGGCCCTATTTCTCTGATAGTAACTTTCTCGCAAAATTAGCCGGATTTCCTAAACGAGAATATAACGAGATTAACGGGCAACTACATGGAAAAGACCCAAGAGGCCAATGGATAGAGGAATGGACTTGGACCGAAGGTGTCGGAGTACTACAAACTCATGATTTCTACAAGGGAGTGGTTCGATATTTTAGGAGTATTGTTCTGATAGAAAAAATAGAACCAACTGGGTCTCGAGTTCACCTATATCTTGGAATGGTTCCCAAAAATTTGATTAGCAAAATGATGCTCGGCATGCAGGGGCGAAAAATTATGAAAATGGTGCCTCAATTGATGGGTAAAATGGAAGAATACGCTCGTGCGAAAAAATCCAAAAATTTCCTACAAGATCAGATTCGGTTTACTGATGAGCAAAATCGTAGAATTCAACATCATATCTCTCAATTAAGAAGTATTGGTTTTAAAGGAAAAATCTTGGAAAAGTTCGAATCATACATTCGCGAAACAGACGACGACTTGTTGAGTAAGATCAGATTGCTACCCCTTATATCAAAGTGGGGAGCTAAAAAAAATGATGTTATAAGTCTTTTTCTGCATGCTGCTGATATAGGATTACTCGACTTACGCTGGGAAGCGATCTGCCCACACTGCCAAAACACCAGACAGAGTTTCAACCATCTATCGGAGCTACCTTTGACCAGTAGTTGTGCTCCCTGCCAGATAGACTTTAACCTAACTGGATCTAATGCTTTGGAAGTTGCTTTTCAAGTCAATCCTGCCATCCGATCATTAGATATACGTCCATTTTGCTCGTCCGCGCCAACTCATAGGCCTCATATTAAACTTAATCAAGAGGTAAATAATAATTCTACGAAGACAATCCCCACGCGTTTGGAAGTTGGCCGCTATCGAATGCGTATCAAAGGAGAGATGAATTTTAACTTGTTAGACATCGGACCTGAAGAATCTAGAAAAGAATTGGTCTGGAATTTGAAAAATACTGATACCAATTATCAAATTGGCAATTTCCCTTTAATTAAATTAGAAAATGAAACCGGTAAACCGGAAACGTTTATACTAGAATCAGTTATCGAAGACCAAAATGTTTTGAGACCTGTTGATTTATTTAATTTTCCAACTTTCCGAAGACTTTTTCCGTCCGAGTCAATTGCTGAAGGGATTCCATTAGAAATCGGTACTCAACATATTCTGTTTACCGATGTTGTTGGATCAACCAATTTTTATAAACAAGTGGGAGACACAATTGCTTTTATTGAAATCCGTAAGCACTTTAATAAAATGTACGAACTAGTAGAAAACGATAACGGAATAGTAGTTAAAACAATAGGCGATGCAGTAATGGCATCTTTTCGATCACCTAAAGATGCCTTCTCTTGTGCTGAGAAAGTTCAGCTATACTTTTCCTCGAATAACGAAGAAACCAAATTAAGGCTGAGAGCAACTATCCATTCAGGACAGTGTATGGCAATTAATGGAGATAAGGGAATTGATTACTTCGGAACAACGGTCAACCTTGCAGCCAAAATTCAGTCGCTAGCAAACGCAGGTGAAATCGTTATTACCGAAGATGTTTCTAACGATCCTGTTCTAAGTGAGTATTTGAATGGTTTGCCATATGCGAGGGAGGAGCTAGAATTTCCTTCTACAAAACAGGGTAGCACGCTACTTACCACCAAATATAAAATTTCATAGGCACTCTTCACCCAACTTAAACTTTTCTATTTTTCGATTATACAAAATAAGAGGTACAGAGGGTATACGCTTTCTTCCACCAAAGGCTGGTTTCTAATATGGGCCAAATTATCTTTTCTGAGTGGTTACCATCTGTTTGAAAACATAAATTGTGTTCCGAAATATGCACTTGCGAAAAACAGAGAAAAGGAAAGAAAGATAACAGCAAGTATTATCAACCGATGCTTGATCGGTAATTGTTGAGACAACAAAAGCTTTACTTTTTGGTTCGGTAACAAAGTAAAACTAAGGTAAATAATCAAGCTGAATGTGAGTAGTAAGTTGACTAATACCATTTTTTAACCGTCCTAACCTTTATAGCCAATTATTGTACCCGCTCAAACAAGTATTTACATTTTAATTAGAAAGCAGTCGAGAATACATGGTAGGTAGAAGTTATAAAAATAGAATTTTGAAAACCAAAAACACAAATAATCTACCCAGCATCCATCAATAGGTAGGTAAGACTATAACTTAGAAAATTGCCGAAGAATAAAATGCGGTGGATTACAATATCAGGACAAAGATGAAGATCCAGTAGCACACCCAAACTCACTTACTGGTAGTCAAATTGATTTGAAATACTGTCTAAATCTATCGATATTTTTCCAATTCCTTAGCTCTTTTTATATCACGTTCTTCTACTTCTTTCGTCACCTTTTTGCGAAACTCTTTCAGAAAACCCTCACGGATTTCCGTATACATCTTAAATGTGTCACCATTTTTGGAATCGAAACTTCTTAGAAATTCTAGGGCAGCTATACCGTATAATTTTACAGTATCATACATCTTGGGCTTTTTAGATGGGTTTTCTGACGATCTATTATCATCTTCGGTATTAAGAATATCAACCTGAACTTCAACACCACCAAAGTTACTTTCGTTAATAATAACTTTCTTGATACACTCACGACTGATAAACCGACAATGATTGGGTTTTGACTTTTGGCCTGCGAGTTCAAATATGTCGTTAGTCTTAGGTTCTAACGGGATAGGAAGCAGAACGAAATCTTCAATCTCTTTAGGCACTTAAATTACTTACTCTCAATTACGACTGGATGTTTGATTTTTCGAACTATTCAACGTTTCCATTGAAAAATCCGAACGAACTCTCAATCTTTGAGTTTACCATATTTACAATTAATAAACTCGAGGATAATATCTGTTGATTACAAGTTAGTAGTTGGATTTTCTCAAACCTAATCTGCAGTAATTTTTCAAACTATTTTTGGTTACCTGAAACAACTTCCTTCATAAAGTTATGAAAACTGTACTCATAGAAACACGACGGTATTATTCTAAATGTGGTGGAACCGACCCAAGACTGAAAAAATAAGCCGTGTATATTGAAATTTCAAGGGATTGGTCAAGATAGCAGGTAATATCAAATACCACAGAAGCAGTATCTGAAATGATTCAATCCTTAGGCGTTGAAAAATTTAATGAAAGTTATGATTCGATTGGTCTTTTCCACAGTGGGTTACGTGGAGGGGAAAGAAATATTGATTTTTCAACAGACAAGAAGCCATCCCTTAAGGAAAGTTTATACTTGTTTGGTTATTCTCTGAAACTTACTAACGACTTCCTTTATTTGTTTATCATTAAAATATAGATCGTTATGGATAACGACGATACTAACACAAACAGCCAGCAATAAATTACTATTGACTGTTTGTGTTAGTCGAAAATTTTACGAATCAATTAACTTATCCACCGGATTTTATCTTTGCCCATCTAGTGGTCAGTTTATTTCTTCTATCTACATTCAGTGCTCTTTCCATGGATTCAGTTACCTCATCAGCGGTAAAAGCAACGCTCCAAATCTTCAATTCGTCTATCGCCCCCTTGAAGAAGGTGCCACCACCAGCATTTTCTGCTACAGACATTCCATGCTCAGGGAAATCTATTCTGACATCATTACCAGCAGCCGTTTTTCCATCAACCTTACCATCAATGTACATAACGGCCTGCTTTTTAGTTTGGGTTGCAACAAAGTAATACCACTTTTCTTCAAATTGGATAACTTCACTTTTGATTTCTAACTCAGCACCTTGGGTCGCAAAGTAGTGCCCCATGGTAACACCACCTCGACAAAAAGTTATATGTGGGCGTCCTCCACCATTCTTTCGATATAATATATCCATTCTATTCCCACACTTGACGCCTCCACTCGGCTTAAACCAAAACTCAATAGTCATTTCCTTGGGAACATCAAATTCTAGAGGGTCAAATTTAGCTGCACCGCCATCAAATTCTCTCGCCTTTCCCACGATCCCTGGAACTGATTTGGCTTTGCCGACTATTTCACCCTTAAATTTATTCGGCGAAACATCTTTCACTTCTTTGCCATCCCCCTCAAATGGAAGATGTATGATCAAATCCTTGGGGCCAGCTGCGTCAACTACA
>JACLAC010000162.1_pt1 | contig 14619 bp, 8 predicted proteins | sample 8027881 | NCBI WGS metagenome assembly JACLAC01 (sample SAMN15725517, study PRJNA655200) | protist metagenome | isolation source: fluorescence activated cell sorting (FACS) single amplified genomes of... | place: Spain: Blaines Bay Microbial Observatory, Mediterranean Sea | collected 2016-01-19 | reverse complement strand
GGCGATACCGTTCATGGCCTGCGCGATGCTGTTGATTGCGCTGATTATCATGTTCCCGGGGCTGGCCGTCTGGCTGCCCTTTCTATTGGACTGACTGCAACGGTGTTGACTTCAAGGGAAGCGGCGTGCCGCTCGCGTGCAGGCCGGCGATGCGGCCCAAGCTGATTGCACTCAAAAGTCCGTTACCCGACAGATAACCCCAGTCGGATGGGCCACTGATACCCCGTGCGGCGCCGCCAGCCGCATACAGGTTCGGCATCGGTGTGCCGTTGACTTGGAGCGCGCGCGCATCAGCGTCAACCACTAGGCCTCCTTGGGTGTGAAACAGTGCGCCGGTGACTTTGGTTGCGTAATACGGCGCATCCAGCCGGCGGGCATCTTTGAAGCTTCGCCCAAAGGAGTCCGTCTCACCAGCGCTGATTGACCGGTCAAGTTGTGCGAATGTGCGCTGCAACGACGCGAGCGGAATTCGGGTAGCCTCCGCAAGTTTGGGCAGCGATGCGGCACGGATGACCGCGCCCATGGCTTCCGCGTCGCGGTAATCCTCAAATTGTTGCGCCACTGCGTGGCAGTGGCCGTCGTAGACATTCCACGCCACCTGCCGCGGTTGGCGCAGCACGTTTGCAGCCTGCTCTGAATAACCGGCGTGTTCGTTTGAAAAGCGTTCGCCCGCAACGTTGATCTGCACACCGCCCTCCATCATGACCGCCCATGTGATCAGGATGCCGTGTGGTGATGCGACGGAGCCGTGTCCCTGGAATGCACCCAGGTCTGCGCACTCGAGGTCCAGCGCGTCAGCCCACATGATGGCGTGACCCTGATTGCCCGTGTGCCCAAAATACAGGGCGTCAGCCATCACCGGCGTGTGCGCGCGTACGAGCGCCGGGTTACCGCCGTAGCCGTTGCATGCGAGGATTACGGCTGCGCAACCTACGCCTTCCGACAGGCCGTCTGGCCTCGAGAAAGTGACGCCGGTGATACGGTGCTTGCTGTCGACTACCAGCGTATCAACGGTCGCGTCGGTCACGATGTCGAGTTGCGCCGCGTTGGCAGCCTGTAGCAGCGCGTGCATCAGCGCGCGCCCGGTGCGGTCGGGATGCCCGTGCATGCGTAACGCGCTGTGGCCCGGATAGTTGAAGTTCTGCAACACCTCAAACGGCACGTCGTGGCTGTCGCTCAGCCATTCCAGTGCCGGACCGGCGGTTTCAACCAGTCGGGTCGCGTAAGCTCGGTTCGTCAGCCCTCTGGCTTTCGCCATGACGTCATCCACCATCGAGGCAACCGAGTCGTCAATGTTGGCTGCGCGCTGCCAACGCGTGCCAGGGGCCGGTATCAAGCCTGACGAAAGCGCGGTTGAGCCGCTGGGCGAGGCATCACGCTCCACCAAAAGAACCGACGCACCGCCGTCCGCCGCCGCGAGGGCAGCCGTCAACCCGGCGGCGCCGGCGCCCACGACCAGGATGTCCACCTGAGTGTCGAACGCCACTGGCGCTGTCGCAATGCGCGCGATGGGATCCGAGGTCGTCAAAGCAAACTCTCCACTACCTGTCTCACTTGGTCCGCGAACTCAAGCATAATCGCCGGATATCCCGCGCCGACCCAACAACAGTCAAGGATACACATGCAAGCAACGGTAGATCCGGTCACGCTGGCCGTGCTGAAAGGCCGACTGGAACAAGTGGCTGACGAGATGGATGCCACGCTGTTTCGTAGCGCATTCAATCCGATCATCGCCGAAGCGCATGATGCGAGTCATGGTCTGTATCATCCGACCACTGGCGAGACACTGGTACAGGGCAAACAAGGCTTGCCGGTGTTTGTGGGTGCCATGTCTTTTGCCGTGAAGACCGTCATCGACAAGCTCGGCAAAGCTGGTCAGGCGCCCCGCGAAGGCGACGTATTTATCTTTAACGACCCCTACGACGGTGGCACGCACCTGTCAGATTTCAAACTCGTGCAACCGTATTTTTACCGCGGGGAACTGTTCTGTTTCCTGGCTTCGGTCGGGCATTGGCATGATGTGGGTGGCAACGTTCCGGGCAACTACAACCCCGTCGCCACGGAATCCTTTCAGGAAGGGATGTTGATCCCCCCGGTGAAATTGTACGACCAGGGAGAATTTCGTGAAGACATTCTCGATATCGTACAGGCGAACTCGCGCTTGCCGGGCAGCTTGTATGGTGACCTCAACGGTCAGCTGAACGCACTAACAATAGGCGTTGAACGCCTGGATGCGTTACTGGACGAGTACGGGGCGGATGTCGTCAACGAAAGCTTGCAAGCCCTGAGGCGTCGGGCTGCAACCCTGATGTCGGACTACATTGCTGACATCCCCGATGGCTGTTACGCGGCTACCGATTTCCTGGACAACGACGGCATCGAAGACACTGCGTTGCCGATTGCACTGGATATTCGCGTTGATGGCGCGCGCATGACGCTGGACTTTTCACGTACGGCGCCAGCTTGCCGTGGACCTGTGAACATCTCCCGGTCAACGGCTATCGCCAGCTGTTATGTCGCATTAAAGCATGTGTTTCCCGATGTCCCAGCCAACGCGGGTGTGCTGGAGGCTATTGATTTTGTTATCCCGGATGACAGCTTGCTGAACGCCACGGCGCCGCGCCCTGTTGGTGGCTACACCGAGACCATCCTGCGCATCATCGATCTCGTGTTTGTCGCCTTGAGTGAGGCGTGCCCGGAACGAGTCAACGGTTGCGCATACGGCACCATCAACGCCCTGTCCCTGGCTGGATTTCGCGGCGACGGTAGCCGCTGGGTCATGTTTTCGTTCTTTGGCGGCGGCCACGGCGGGCATCCGCAAGGTGACGGCTTGAACCACGGTAACGCGCCTATCTCCATGGCGACCATTCCGCCGCTCGAGATTCTGGAGGCTGCTTATCCGGTCAAGTTCACACAGTGGGCCTTGCGCGATGACAGCGGTGGCGCGGGCGCATCGCGCGGCGGTTTGGGGGCTGTCTACGAGTTGGAGCTGCTGGAGCAGCAGGCGGACGTGTTCTTGTTTGGTGAACGCGGCCGCCATGCACCGCCAGGCGTAGTGAACGGCGAGGGTGGTGCACTCAACCGTTTCTATTTTCCGAGCGGCACGGATAACGCTGAGCCTACCGCGACGCCGCCGATGGCATCCAAGATTGTTGGCGTGTCGTTGAATCGCGGGCAGAGGATTCGCCTCGAGACGCCGGGCGGCGGTGGCTACGGTAAACCGCAGGCAAGGGATCCAGAACGCGTGGCAGAAGACGTAAGACTGGGATTTGTCTCGCGTGACCAGGCGCTCGAACGATACGGCGTTGCACTGGACGAAGGATTGCACGTGGACCGTGATGCGACTGCTGTCGCACGTGGAGGTGTCGCTTGAGCAAGGTGGTTGGCGTCGACGTCGGCGGCACGTTCACCGATATTTTCTACCTGGATGCGGAGGCGGGCAGTTGTGTCACGGCGAAGGTTCCAAGCACGCCAGCGGACCAGAGCGAAGGTGTGTTGAATGGTATTCGCGCGACGGGGGTGCCAGCGAAAGAGTTGACCGGCCTGGTGCATGGGACCACGGTTGGCACGAACGCTTTGTTGACGCGCGGCGGTGCTCGCGCCGGCTTGATCACAACAGCGGGTTTCCGTGATGTGTTGGAGATGCGACGCCGCGACCGCCCCTCTACCTGGGGATTGTGGGGCCAGTATCAGCCGGTCGTCCCGCGGGATTACCGGCTTGAGGTTGCCGAGCGGGTATTGGCTGACGGCACCATAGATGTGCCGGTCGATTTGGCGGGCGTTGAGTCTGCCGTGCACGAGCTGCTGGCTGCTGGCATCGAATCCGTCTGTGTGTTCTTTGTCAACTCGTACGCTAACCCCGCGAATGAGTTGGCCGCCGTAGAAAGGGTCAAGGCCCTCTGGCCCAATGAACACATCACCTGCTCGGTGCAAATCCTGCCAGAGATTCGCGAGTTCGAACGTTGTTCGAGCTCGGTATTGAACGCGTATCTGCAGCCAACGGTTGGCGCCTATCTGGCGAAGCTGGACGCGGGCTTGCGCAGTGATGGTTTTGCGGCAGACGTACTGATTGTGCAGTCCAACGGGGGCGTCATGGCTGTGGATACGGCTCGCGCGCTGCCAGTGCGTACCGCTTTGTCAGGTCCGGCCGCCGGAGTCATCGCAGCGTCATTTGTTGCGCAGGCAGCAGGCTTCGACAACATCATTACGTGCGACATGGGAGGCACCAGTTTTGACGTCTCCCTGGTCGCGGATGGTGCGCCCGCGGTTGCGGCGCAAACGTCGATCGACTTTGGCATGGTCGTTCGTACACCCATGATCGAGATCACGACGATAGGCGCGGGCGGCGGGTCTATCGCCTCTTTCGACCGGGGCGGGCTGCTGCAGGTTGGTCCCGCCTCCGCAGGGTCGGACCCTGGGCCCGTCTGTTATGGACTGGGTAACACGGAGCCGACGGTGACAGATGCGAACCTGGTCCTTGGCCGCATCAACGCCGAGGCGCCCATCGGCGGCATGATGCGCACGTTGGACCGGGCAGCCGCGGCCGCGGCGATTGACGCACGGATCGGAACCCGGCTGGGCTTGTCTACAGAAGCGGCCGCGGAAGCGATCGTACGGGTTGCCAACGCGCGCATGGCGGACGCAATCCGGCTGGTATCCGTCGAACGCGGACACGATCCGTCGCGATTCGCGGCGATGCCATTTGGTGGCGGCGGCGCACTGCACGTCGGTGCACTGATCCGCGAGGTTGGTATCGCAAGCGCATTGGTCCCGCGATTTCCGGGAGTCATCAGCGCGCTTGGTTGTGTGGTTGCCGATCTCCAGCACGACACAGTACGTACCCTGAACATCGGGCTAGCTGAGCTTGATCTGACGGTGTTGGGAAACATGATGCGCGAGATGGCCGAGACCTCTCACATCGTGATTGATCGCGCGGCTGTCCCGGTTGAACGGATCGATTATCGATTTGCGCTGGATATGTTGTACCAGGGGCAGACGCATACGATCAGCGTGGTGTTGCCGGCCGGGACGCCAGACGAGCTGACATCCCTCACTCGGGAGCAGATTGTCGAGGCGTTTGCGCATGCGTACCAGCGTGAGTTTGGTCGGGTGCTGGATAACATCCCGGTGCGTGCGGTTAATGCGCGCGTGACCGTCACTGGCGTGCGACCCAAATTCGACGTCAACGCGCTGGCGCCACGAGCCACGGGCTCTGTCGAACAGGCGCTGGTTACGACCCGTCCGGTTTGGACCGAAGACGGCTGGCAGGACGCGCACGTCTACGCACGCCTCGAACTGCCCGTTGGTGCACAAGTGATTGGGCCGGCAGTACTGGAGCAGCCGGACGCCACCACTTACCTGGATCCGGGGCTACAAGCGGTGATTGACGTGTTTGGTAACCTGATGGTCAGACCAGCATCAGACTAGCGGCGGTTAGCCTTGGTTGCACGCCACTGCCGGGTCTGAAAGAGCCATAATCAAGGCGTCGTGAGCGTGATTTGGTTATTCCAGATGAGCGAACGGCAACGCGGGGTCGTGGGGGACAAGGCAGTAACCCAAGGCGACGTTCATTTATCAGGGCTTTTTCATTCAGGGCTTTCCTGGTGCGGTGTCAGCGCACTGACTGCACTAACGAGCCCTGAGCAGGCAGATTCCAGCGTTGCCGGGCTGACCGCAAAACAAATTCGAAAACATCCTGGGGCGCCAAATGCTTCACCCGGGACGACCGCGACACCCTCCGCGGTCAGCAGGTACTGGCTGAAGGCAATACTCGAATCGATGACTGTGCCGTCCGGTGTTCGCATGCCAATCAAGGCAGTGCAATCCACGAACATATAAAACGCGCCAGCGGGCGCGACAATGGTCAACGTATTCAACGGCTGGAGCCGGCTCAGAATCGTGTCGCGTCGCCGTTGGTATTCCGCGGCCCGTTCCGCGAGCGATGTCTGCGCCCCCTCCAACGCGGCGACAGTTGCGTGCTGCGCGATAGTGGAAGGTGAGCCGCCGATGTGGCTCATGATTTGTCGCGCGCCATCCATCACATCGGCAGGGCCAGTTGCATAGGCAATGCGCCACCCCGTCATCGCGTAGCCCTTGGATACACCATTTAACGTGACAGTGCGCGACGCGAGCTGCGGGCAGACCACGGCAAACGAGGCGTGCGGATGACTATCAAACACAATGTCGGCGTAGATCTCGTCGCTCAAGATCCAGACATCCGGAAAGTCGTGCAACACGTCCGCTAACGCGTGCAGCTCGGTCTCGCTATACACAACACCGGTCGGGTTGTTGGGCGAACACAGGATTAGGCATCGGGTTCGATCCGACAGTGCGTCGCGTAGCGCGGCTGGCTGCAGCTTGAACCGATCGGCCGTTGTACAAGACACAAATCGCGCCGTGGCCTGCAGCATATTGACCATACCCGCATGTGACGGCCAGTAAGGAGCCGGCACTATCACCTCGTCCCCAGCGTCAAGAAGCGTCATACCGATGTGTCCCAGCACCGCCATTCCGCCGTTGCCGATAATGATCTCGGCGTCGTCATAGTGGCGGTGCCCAAGCGCCTGGAGGCGCTCTCGAATCGCTTGTTTGGTGCGTCCGTCGCCGTCTGTTGCGGTGTACTTGGTGAAGCCTCTGGCAATGGCCTGCCGGCCCGCCTCTGCCACATGGGGATCGGTGGGGAAGTCCGGCTCGCCCTTCGACAGGTCGTGGATAGTGCGTCCGGCCGCTTGCAACTGCAGAGCCAGTTCAAAGGTTTTGCCAATGAGTGATTCGCCGCCCTTGCTGAGGCGTTTTGACAGGGTTGGCATCAAACTTCCATCTACGATTCAGGCTGTTGGTCTCAAGTCCAGAAAACAGTTTTCGATATTCACCGCGTCAGGTGTCAGCTGCTGGGCGTGTGCATAACGTGCGAGCGTCGCCAGCGCCTCCCGGTTGGTGCTCAGGCCATAAGGCCACCAGTTTTTGCCGAACATTTGCACGGTGTCGTCCACGGCGTGGGCGAGGAACGGCAGCATCGCGACCGGTACGCCAGGGTCAGTCAGCGCGTCGATCGCACGTTGCCGCGAGTCGTCGAGCGTGTCGAAAAGCTCCTGGGCAAGGCGCGGATATTGCGCTAGCGCGAGCCGGCGAACGACCACACAATGCATCGGCGGGTGTATCCGCGTCCGGCGCCAGTAGTCCCGCTCCAACTCCGGGTAGTCGGCAAACAGTCTTTTGACGGCGGACTGTTCATGATTAGGCTGGTCGATTGCGAACGCCGTCGGCGTTTCGAGCACCATCGCGGCATCAACCTCGCCGCTACCAAGTAGTGTGGACACACATGTCTCTGGTGGTAACAGTGCTATGGGTGCGGGTGGCTTAACGTCAATCCGAGGCTCGCGCAGCGAACACCACGAGACCGTGGTCATGTCGAAGCCATGTTCGTCGGTCAGAATCCCGATCAACCACACCAGGGCAGTCATGCCCCATTCGCGCACCACGATACGTTTGCCATTGAGATCCACCGGACTCTTGATGTCGCTGTCTGCGCGTACGTACACCATGCCGTGCCTGAATGCCCGACTGGTAAATACGGGGATCCCGACGTAGTCGTCATAACCGTGACCACAGCGGTGCAGATGCGCGGCCAGCGACATCTCTGCAACGTCATAACCGTCCCCTTGGCAGACGCTTGCGAAGATCTCGGACGGGGGCGGTGAAGTGACCTCCAGCGGAATCGTTGGAAGCCGCGCATCCCCATGCAGCAGGTCGGCAACCCGATCGTTCGGGCTGAACGCAGCAGTTAATGGCACGTGAATCAAATCCGGCGTAAATGGGCATGGACTTCGCGACGAATCATGACACTATCTTGCTATTGCAAACAGGTCACAGATACGACGACGCCAGGCATGACAGTTGGATTAGAAAACGAAATCATCGATGCGGCTGCTTATCAACGAAACATCGACAAGCTGCGCGAGGCTGGGGTGCAACTTCCACGGATTCGCGATCTGGCCGATCCGAATTCTCAACTTGCGGCGCAAGCGCAACAGATGGCGGATGCGGACCCGGATGTGCCGGATGTTCGCAACCTCTTTCGCGTGCACTGGTATAACGACGAGGCGCGGCGCGGGTTGACCGACGTCCCCGAACATATCGTTTTGCCCGAAGCGCTGACCGGAATAAGCGCCAAGGTTGTGGTCGCGCTTGGCAATCGCTTCCCGATGATCAGTACGCACAAGGTGCTCGCGGCGTACGGTTGCCTGATTCCGCGGCTGTTGTCAGGTGCCTTCGACGCATCCAGGCACCGTGCCGTATGGCCTTCTACTGGTAACTACTGCAGAGGCGGCGTCGCGATCGCGACACTGTTGGGGTGTCGCTCCGTAGCCGTATTACCCGAAGGCATGAGTCAGGAGCGCTTCGACTGGCTGAATCGCTGGCTGGCCGACCCGAATGATATCTACCGGACGCCGGGGACAGAAAGCAATGTCAAAGAGATCTATGACGCGTGCCATCAGCTCGCCAAGGATCCCGAGAACGTCATCCTGAATCAGTTCAACGAGTACGGGAACTACATCATTCACCGTGCTGTGACCGGTCCTGCGTTACAGCGCGTGTTTGACCATGTGAACGCATCCGGGATGTTGCGCGCCCGTGGTTTTGTGACAGCGACCGGTTCCGCAGGGACGTTGGCGGCAGGTGACCATCTGAAAGAGGCTTTAGGTACCGATACCGGCGTCATTGAGGCGCTGGAGTGCCCGACGTTGTTATACAACGGCTATGGCGAGCACAACATCCAGGGGATTGGTGATAAACACGTGCCGCTAATTCACAACGTGATGGGCTCGGACTTTGTCATTGGTGTTTCGGACAAGGCGTGCGACAGTCTGAATTTGCTTTTCAACACCTCAGCCGGTCGCAAGTATTTGTCCGAGCAAAAAGGACTCGGTCAGGAAGACATTTCGGTCCTGGGCAATATGGGCCTGTCCGCTATCGCCAATATGCTGGGCGCTATCAAGTACGCGAAGTACATGGACCTCGGGGAAAACGACGTGGTGATGACCGTGGCGACGGACGGCGCCAACATGTACCAGACGGAAATGGATATCGCGACGCGCAAACATTTTGCGGGCGCATTTGACGAACTGTCTGCAGCCGAAACCTACGGCCAGTACATCCTTGGTACCACCATCGACCATATGCTGGAACTCAACCGCCTCGAGCGTGAGCGCATATTCAACCTGGGTTATTACACCTGGGTCGAACAACAGGGCACGACGCTGGAGGATTTTGACCGGCGCCGTGACCAGTCCTTCTGGGATGGCTTGCTGAACCTGGTACCAGACTGGGATGACATGATCACGCGATTCAACGAAAGTTAGCGACATCATGGCCACCAGCCGCACGATCTTTACCGAGGATTTCAAGACCACACCATATTGGTGGGAGGCCGCACGACCTGATGCCCCCGCGGACATACAGGTGCCGGGAGAGACGGCCGTAGGTATTGTTGGCAGCGGCTACTCTGGGCTTTCTGCGGCACTGGAACTTGCGCGCTCAGGTGTGCAGGTAACCGTTTTTGATCAGAACGAGATCGGATGGGGCGCCAGCAGCCGTAATGGCGGCATGTTGTCCGGGGAGCCAAAGTTCGCTGATCCGGATGTGCTCGCGAAAGCGTTTGGGCGCGAACAAGCGGACCGCATCGTCGAAGATGGTCGTGCGACATTTGGCAACTTGAAGGAGATCGTCGAACGCGAAAACATTCAATGCCATCTCGAGGAAAACGGGCGCTTCGTCGGGGCTCATGCACCCTCCGCGATGCGCACGCTTGAGGCAAAAGCCCGACAGCTGGAACGTGACGGGGCCGAAGGCTTTGAGGTCATTCATCGAGACAGACTGCACGAAGTTACGGAATCCGAGTATTACTACGGCGGCTTGTTGGCTCGCGACGGCGGTTGTCTGCATCCGGCTTTGTATCACCGGGGACTGGTTGAAGCGTGCGAACGGCACGGCGTGCAATTCTGCGGGCATACACGAGTGACGGCTATTACCCGGGAAGATAACGCGTTTCGTATGCGTTCTGAGCGCGGCGTCACGCTGGCGGACGAAGTAATCGTCGGAACCAACGGCTATACCAGCGAGGTGACGCCATGGCATAGACGACGGCTGATTCCGCTTGGTAGTTACATCATTGCCACTGAAGCGTTGCCGGAAGAGCGGGTTGAATCGATGTTCAGGAACTTCTGCACGATGTCCAACACGCAGCGCATCCTGTTCTACTATCGGCCATCTTCCGATCACAGACGTGTCGTGTTTGGCGGGCGGGCGAGCTTCCGGCAGACCGATGAACACAGTTCATCACTGAAACTTTATGAGTATCTGTGTGAGGTGTTTCCCCAGTTGCGCGGCACACGTATTACCCATGGGTGGTCGGGTAACGTTGCGTTTACATTTGACCAATTGCCGCATATGGGTATGCACGATGGTATGCACTACTGCATGGGGTGCAATGGCAGTGGCGTACAGATGATGACTTACCTGGGACGCCAGATCGCATTGAAGATTTTGGGGCGGACCAACCGGCCTTGCGGGTTTGACGGTTTGCCTTTTGCGACACGCCCGTTTTATTCCGGGGATCCTTCCTGGTTCTTGCCTGCCATCGGCAACTGGTACCGGTTTCGCGATCGGTTGGAGCGTTTGTTCGCCTGAGAAGTGCCTTGGGGAACGGGCCTTGTCAAGACAAGGCGTTGCGCATGGCGTCTTTGATTCGGGGCTATACCTCTGTTTCGAACCATGGATTGAGGACAGCGTCCCGGATACGGCAACGGCCGTGGATGATGTGAACGGGTACACAGGTGGGATTGCTCAGGGTGGGGTGACGGAAGTCATGGTCCAGGACGGTATGACCGAAGCGTAATTCTGCCGGTATCCCCCGACCCTGGTCGCCAGGATCCGCGTTCGCTGACGCGACCACCTATGTGTATCGACGGGACGATTGTCCGCCGCAATTTTCGTTTTGCCTGCCTTCCATACAACCAACGAACTGGACAACGTGCGCGTTGTGGCCAAGTCTGCCCAAAGCTTTTGTTATGCCTTAGACAGACGAGTCCCCAAATGTTGAAACGCGTGTTGATCGCCAATCGTGGCGAAATCGCCATTCGCATCGCCCGAGCCGCAGCCGGACTTGGAATCGAATCCATTGCAGTGTACGCCCCAGCCGATGCAAAAGGCCTGCATACCCGGATCGCCACTGACAATTTTGCGCTCCGTGGACCCGCAACCGCGGACGCAATCGCGCCCTATCTGAATATCGATGGGATGGTTGAGGCTGCCGCCGAGAGTGGTTGTGACGCCGTTCACCCAGGATATGGATTTTTGTCAGAGAGTGCCCCTTTTGCGGAGCGATGCGCAGAGCAGGGGCTGGCGTTTGTTGGCCCGTCGCCTCAGGCCTTGCATTTGTTTGGTGATAAAACGCTCGCCCGGGCCCTGGCGGACAAACTCTCCATTCCAACCATCACGGGCAGCGAAGTGCTTATGGATGCCGGCCATGCGGCATCGGAGGCGGAACGAATCGGCTATCCGGTCATGCTCAAGGCGGCAGGCGGAGGCGGCGGCCGCGGCATGCGCGTGGTCCGGAGAGCCGAAGAGATGCCGGAGGCCTTCGAGCGGGCGCAAGGGGAGGCTGTGGGCGCGTTTGGACGCGGCGAGATATTTCTGGAGCAGTTGGTAGAGCGTCCGCGCCATATTGAGGTACAGGTGCTTGCTGATGGGCAAGGAAATGTTGTGCATCTCTTCGAACGCGATTGTTCCGTGCAAAGCCGGCACCAGAAAGTTGTGGAGATTGCACCGGCTGTCGCGCTTGCCGAGGACATACGGGCGCAAATGCATGCGGATGCGGTGAAGCTTGTTTCCGCCGCTGGCTACACCAGCGCGGGCACCGTTGAATTCCTGGTGTCCCCGGAGCGCGGGACGTACTTCTTCATCGAGTGCAACCCACGTATTCAGGTGGAGCACACCATCACGGAGCAGGTGCTAGGGGTCGATCTCGTCGAAGCGCAGCTGCGTATCGCTGGTGGGGCGACGCTCGCGGATTTGGGACTGGCAGCTCAAGCCGACGTTGGCGAGCCGCGCGGTTTCGCAGTGCAGTCAAGGGTCGTGGTCAGAAGTGCGGGCACCATCACGGCCTACAAGGAGCCGGGCGGGCGCGGGGTGCGCATTGACGGTCATGGATATGCCGGGTATGCGCCGCCGGCACAGTACGATCCACTCTTGGCCAAGGTTGTCGTGCAATCGAGTTCGTTGGGTACGTTGGCGTCTGCATTGGCGCGCTCGGAGCAGGCACTGGCCGCGTTCCATATTCAGGGCGTTGACACCAACCTGAGCCAGTTGCGCGCCATCGTTACGGACCCGTCAGTTGCGAGCGGGGACGCGCGTACTACGTTGATGGGCGAACGTGACGAATTTGCAGACGCAACCCGTGCTGCCGCCCACAGCGCGACGGTGCAACTTTTGGAGGAGTGCGCTGCACCGGCGCGCAGCGCCCCAATACCGGAGACGTTCCACAGCCTGGATACGCCGCCCGGACACACCGCCGTCGAATGCCCGATGGGCGGCACGATGGACGCCATCCAGACCGAGGTGGGGCAGCGTGTGAATGCCGGGGACGTTTTGTTGGTAGTGAGCGCTATGAAGATGCAGGCCAGCGTCAGCGCGCCTTGTGCCGGCATTGTCACGGACCTGCTTGAGTTGAGTGTCGGCCAGAGTGTCGGTGCGGGTCAGGTTCTGGCTGTGCTAAAGCCCGACGAAGCGGGCACGGCCGGTGCGGGCTTGCCGCGCGACCAGACCTGGGCGCCGGTGATGCATGACGTCGCTGCGTTACACCAACTGGCGCTAAACCGGTTTTCTGACGATTCGATTGAGCCGGGCGTCGTGCGGCAACGCAATCGCGGCAAGTTGACCTGCAGAGAACGCATCGACCTGCTGTTGGACGAGGGCAGCTTCCGAGAGGTTGGCAGCATGGCGGGCTTCGCGTCTTACGATGACGAGGGTGAGGTGGCCGCTTTTACGCCGGCCAACCACGTGGGAGGCTGGGGGCGCATCAACGACCGCAAGAGCATCGTGTGCGCTGATGACTTTACCTCGCGCGGGGGACACGCGGACGGTGCGATCGGGCAGAAGAGTCGTTACCTGGATTCTCTGTCTGTGGAGATTCGTGTGCCTTCCATACGACTGTTGGATGGTTCGTCAGGCGGCGGCAGTGTCGCCACGATGGTCCCCAAACAAGCCGAACAAGGTGACAGTACGGCCAAGGAGAGCACGGGCGCGATCAGCTCTGGCCGCCCTCGTGTCACTGGAACCGGTGGGTCGTTCCTGCCTGGTCATCTTGGTAGCACGCTCTATACGGAGCAGCTGAGCACAGTGCCTGTCGTAAACATGTTGCTCGGTTCGGTGGTGGGCATTGGTGCGGCGAAGGCGGTGCTGGGGCACTTCTCCGTCATGGTCAAAGATATAGCGCAGCTATTTGTTGCGGGGCCGCCGGTTGTGAGTCACGCCATGGGTTATGACATCACCAAGGAAGATCTGGGTGGATGGCACATTCACTGCACTAACGGTTCGGTCGACAATCTGGCGGAAAGCGAAGAGGAGGCGGTGGCACTGACGCGCAGGTTCCTCTCCTATCTGCCATCCAGTACTTATGAGGCGCCACCGGTCACGGACTGCAGCGACGACCCGGACCGACGCGAAGATGAGCTGTTCACGATGATCCCGCGGATTCGGACCAGCACCTTTGACGTACGTAAGATTGTTCGACTGCTGGCGGACCGCGATTCGTTTTTCGAGATCGGGCCGCTCTGGGGAACGGATCAGGTCACCGGGTTTGTGCGTTTTAACGGCTACCCCATGGGCGTTATTGCCTCCGACTCCAGGCACGAAAACGGCGGCGCGCTGACTGCCGACGGCTGCGAAAAACTGATTCGCCACCTGGACCTGTGTGACCTGTTTCATTTGCCAGTGCTGAACCTGATCGATAATCCTGGGTTTGCCGTTGGCCTCGAACATGAGATGCGCGGCACTATCCGCAAAGGGGGTGAGTGGATGGTCGCCTTCTCGCAGGTGAATGTCCCGATTTTCAGTGTGTTGATGCGCAGGAGTTTTGGTGTTGCCGGCAACAACTACGCAACGCCACGCGCCCGGCCATCGGTGCGAGTCGTCTGGCCCGCGGCCGATGTGGGTGGTATTCCTCCCGAAGGCGGCATCGAGGCCGCCTACAAGCGCCAGCTTGCGGAAGCGGAAGACCCGGCTGCGTTTCGGGCCGAATTGAATGCACGAATTGAAAGTGCACGCGGCCCGGTTGGCCCACTGAATCGATTCGAGATGGAAGAGATGATCGATCCGCGTGATACCCGATCGTATGTCTGTGACTGGGTCGCACACGCGTTTGCAGCCGCAACCCACCCGGATCGATTGAGGCCTCGACAACTGCAATTCCGGCCCTGAACGCTGTGGCGCAACTGCTGCTTCTGGTGGCGACCTTCGGCGCATGTCAGTTGACTCTGGCGGCGGCGCTCTCGTCGTCAGCGGTCAAACCGCCACCGGCAGTCGCCAGGACTGCGTTGATGACGTTCGTCCTGTATTTGT
>JACLAC010010483.1_pt1 | contig 14620 bp, 18 predicted proteins | sample 8027881 | NCBI WGS metagenome assembly JACLAC01 (sample SAMN15725517, study PRJNA655200) | protist metagenome | isolation source: fluorescence activated cell sorting (FACS) single amplified genomes of... | place: Spain: Blaines Bay Microbial Observatory, Mediterranean Sea | collected 2016-01-19 | reverse complement strand
AACCTGGATTTCTTGGTTCTGAGAGGCAACCCATTAACGACCGCGGCAGATCCAATTATACAAGCCCTGATAGATAATAATGGTGCTGAGGTCCTTCACGATCCCCTACTAGAACAAGCCGAAATTCCCGACCCTAACTTACGCGCTCAGCTAGAATCAATTCTGGGTAAAGCTCCAGGAGATCCGATCAGTAGCGATGAGATGGCTGGGCTGACTGATGAGCTTGCGGAGATCGGGGATATTGGCATAACTGATCTAGCAGGACTAGAGTATTGTATCAACCTGACTAGATTAGGTCTATGGAAAAATCAGATCAGCGAGATTACTCCCTTGGCTAACTTGACCAACCTGACTGGATTGTATCTGTGGGAAAACCAAATCAGCGACATTACTCCCTTGGCTAACTTGACCAACCTGACTGGATTGCATCTGAATGGCAACCAAATCAACGAGATTACTCCCTTGGCTAACTTGACCAACCTGGATTTCTTGGTTCTGGGAGGCAACCCATTAACGACCGCGGCAGATCCAATTATACAAGCTCTGATAGATAATGGAACAAATGTTGAATACAGCCCAAACCCGGATCAATCTTCAGCTGATTCTCCATTGGGAACGGCTATTGTCAATCTCATGCCCGGCATCAATATGATTAGCCTTCCCAACCAACCAGAAGCCCCTTACACAGCTCGTTCTTTTATTGAGCAGATTCATCAGAGTAAGTATCCGCAAGATGATGGCGTGAATCTGGTTCCCGACGACGAGGTAACCGACGTTAATTGGCTGATTCGTTATGATGTAGTTAATCAGAGATTCAAGTCCTACGTTTGGACCATCGATAATCTGCAAGATGATCCTGACGGGATAGCTCAGATTCCCAACCCTGGGTTTGATATTGAAGGTGGACAAGGATACATAGTTAATGTCTCTTCAGCTCGATCGGTCCAATTTGTCGGTACTGTTTGGGACGGACTCTTAAACCAGCCGACACCATCAGCCCCCAGCTTGGAACCCAAAACACCTCAGACTTGGGCCTTTATCCTACTGGGTCAGTTGCCACCCCAACTAACCAGTCAGTTGGATAATCATTCGGTACGGGTGACTAACCTACAGACCGGTCGTCAACTGGCCGAAACCACCGGCTTACAAAGCCAATTTCGTCTACCGATGGTCGATTCACTCCAACAAAGCATCGTTCATCAGGGCGACTTAATCCGGGTAGAGGTTTGTGAACCATCGAGCCAGAGGGTGGCTGATGCTGAGTTTGTCATCGGAAGCGAAGAACTAGCCACCGCCTATCGACGGGTGAATTTGCAATACAACCCAATACCAGATTTGACTCGCTTACGGCAAAATTATCCCAATCCGTTTAACCCTGAAACTTGGATTCCATTTGACCTCAGCCAAGAGGGGGAGGTCAAGATAACCATTTATGATTTGGCTGGTCGTCAGGTGCGATTACTACCAATGGGGCATAAACCGAGCGGAATTTATCATAGCCAGCAGCGTGCGGCTTACTGGGACGGAAAAACCGAGACAGGAGAATCAGTAGCTAGTGGGATCTATTTTTACAGCATACAAACTGAAGACCACACAGAAACTAGGCGGATGGTGATTTTAAAGTAAGAGGTTCTCTTTATCTTCTGCTAGCACCTAGTTAATAATTAATTAGTTGTAATTTTTGAAAGGATGACTTAAAACCATCCAGTAGCAGATCGATGGTGAAATCCTGACGGACGGCTAGCCAACAAACTAGAGCTGGATTGGCAAGAGACCAGCTATTGCACCACCGCGGCCGAGGCCATCTGCCGAGATGGTAGTAACCGAAATGGTTGCTTTGATCAGCTAGAACCACGAGGTCTCGTCAAAGATTGGGTCTGGTGCCCCTGAAGTAGTCTAGGAGTTTGAGCTCTGAATCTAGGCCTTTTCAATCCTCCTACTATGCCAGCATGATATTACTTATCGGACATTATCAATAACCCTTCTAGATTGGATCACTGTATTGAATTTCTATTAACTTTGATGTTTTCAGAGAATAACAGTTAGCATGTCGAAATATTTTAGATGCCCAAGAGAAAAGAACACCTGTTAGTGCGGCTATAATTATGACGATTGGATACCCGATATTGAATTTTTGTCGATTAGGTGCCTAGTTTTTGGGAATGCGAAACACCGTTAAAAATTCTACTTATCGGTTTATCGTATTCTTTAGGCCATCAGCGCCCATAACCACAACCATCATAGCAGCAGGTTGTTCGGTCCTGTTGAAAGCGTTATGCCATACATCAACTGCTCCTATCCAAGCTTCACCCTTTGAAAAAGTCTCCGTTTGTATGAGACCATCAATCTCAAAATCGATAGATAATGTACCTTCCATCACATAGCCATGCAGAGGTACCATATGCTTATGCCAACCTGTTTCTTCGCCTGGTTTTAGGACTCTAACCACACTTGAGACTTGTGCGGGTTGCTGAGTTGGATAAATTATTGGTTGATCTAAGGCATTAAGTTGTTCGGCATTGAACAATTTTTTCGTGGTCAAGGTTGAAGTTTTTGCGCAACCATAAAACGAAATAATTAAGATCAATACAATTATCTTTTTCATTTCAAAACCCCTTCGTTAAATTGCGTCTAGCATATCAAACTTCGCCTGACAACACAATCAATAGATAAAAATTAGCATCATTTTATCAAAAGAGACAAAAACCAAGTTTAAATTTCAGAAGATGGTTGAAATCTCCATTAGTGATGGCATCATGGCCGATAAGACTCATTATCAGCCGTTTTTTATACGGTCAAAACTGGGTCAATATTTTTGGGTTGAGACTCCCATAGGGGAGGTAGGGCAATCCTTTTCTCCATAGATCAGCCTATTTACCAAACTAGTAATGTCTCGTAGGATTCCTAGGCTATATATGCACTGTAAATCTGCAGCTTTCAGGAAAGATGATCTATTCATCAAAAGCAGTATCCTTACTTAATTGGTATAGATTATCTGCCAAGGACTCAGTTTTTTCATAAATAAGACTATGAACATCCTTAAGTGCTTGATTGTAGTAAAGTCCTCCAAAATTTTCTGTAAAAAAATCTATTAAGAACTCAGCATCTACACTACCTATGTCTTGGTCAAGATTATCTTGAAACCAATCTTGCAAATTTTGACCAATTTTATCTTTATTTTTTCTTGATATGATTATCATAATACTTCCTTATTAAATCAGGTCGTCAATCAAGCTTCCGTTTCATTCAATCCAAACAACCTTTGGAACCAAGTCCGCTTAGATTCCACCAATAACTTCTGTTGGTTCTGGTTCATTAATTCAAGATTCAATAAATCACCCTTTTGGTTCTGACTGATTAACATAATTATCAATTTGAAGTGATGTAGATTGTATTTTTATAGTTGAAATCCTTTCAGTACTTAACACGTTAGATACTTAAGTTCCACTTAATAAGAGGTTAATAAATGGCTGATATAAACTTAAGTATCACTGAATATGCTCAAATGTTCAACCTTTCACCTCACACAGTAAGAAATAAAGTTACCGAAGGTGGATTAAGAGCAGAGAAATTGGGTAATAAGTGGATGATTCAAGTAGATGAGTCTGAAATACCACTTAACCAAGAACTTAACCAAAACCTTAACCCCAACTTAAGTTCACTTAACACTGACTTAATAGACAAAATGGAACTTCATATCTCTGACTTACAATCCACTATTGAAAGTTTAAGAAAAGATATTGAAAAGAAAGAAGAACAACTACTTCGTCAAGAGAATAGAGTTGATGAGTTAATCAAACAGAACGACCAATCCCAACATATAATTGGTCAGATGGAGAAGGACAGACAGAAGTTGATAGAATCTCATCGCTCTCCTTTTACCAAGTTATTGGGCTTTTTGGGTGTTGGAAACGGGGTTAAATCTACTTAATTAAGTAGATTTAATATATGGTGCGGATCCGTGGTTTGAAATCTCCTATTGTTTGACTTTCTCTAATTGTGTTTTGATACGTTGAAGTTGGCTGCCCAATTCGTCATCATCCCTATTTCCAATCCCATTGAAAATATCTTGAACAACATCATGAACCATCTTGGCTGCATGTGCTGAGAGAAGTGCCTTACCACCGGCAGTCAGATCCGAAAATTCTTCTGTTTTTTCGACTCTATTCATAAATTGATCGACTCGTGTTTCTATATTCACAAATCTTTTTTTCATTTTTTTCTCCTATTGTTTGACCATTCGACTAATTGACTTGGCATCATATTGCAAAATGGTGGGTATGTGGAACATATAACTTGGTTAGAAAAAGATAGTAGAGCTTACGATGGAACTACTGGTGATTGGTTGATTGATCCATTGAAACGACAGGGATGGCTGCCACCCAAACCCGAGAACCAGACTAACATTCAACCTCAGACTCCTTTACAGATTGAACTGACCCAATCCCAAGATGATTTAGAAGCTACCAAACAACGGTTGGAACAAGATCAACAGAAGAAACTCCAACATCGTCAGGAAATTGATCAGGGGCTAGTCAAACCAATACCCGATAATCTACAACAACGGATTCATCGGTTAGCTAACACAAAAGGGTAAGAGGTATGAGATATCTAATCATCCGAAGACGGGATCGCGACCATGATGGATTTATCCTTTTGCCAAACGATCTTCTTAGCTTTAATGCTTTTCAGTTTTTTAACATCGGGTAGGCTATCCTTTTCTTCACTACAAACAGAAAAGATCAACAGAAACAATAATTAATCTTTTTAATCATAAAAACTGCCTTTATTTTTGAAGATAACCTTAAACCATTTGTGCAGTATAGTCCCACGCTTTTACTCCATATTGAAACCCGCCATGTATGAAGGAGTCTCCGGCCAGGATTTTTTTAAAATTTTATATAGATTTCCTTTTCCGTCTTTTAGTTGATTGACGTGTTCAATAGCTTTGTTAACAGCTTGTTTAAATTCTTTGGCTACTAAAGATAGTTTATTAGAGGTGGAAGATTTAGTGAACCAGTTTCGCCAGTTAACAGATAAAAACAAAGCTCGATTCCTACAGTCTATCAATGATAAAAATGTCTGATAATGGAGATTATCGGACATTACGCCGTAACTATTTTTTCGTTTTTTAAAATCCGGAATTGTATTTTTTTTGCAATAATGATTCTAATTTGCAACTATTCGTTGTCTATTCAGGCGCAGTTTGATATGCTGGACGTAATTTAATTAAGGAATTTCAAAATGCATAAACATCTTGTAACCATCGTTTTAACGTTTTCCATCACAGCGATCTATCTATTTGGGATTTCCGTTAGTCAAGCCGATCAGGTAATCTATGTTGATGTCGCTCACTATAAGTAGTTTTCCACTGATCGGCCACATCAAATGCTATTTTGAATTGGCTCTATTTTGTTTAGCCATGGAGATAACGGTTGATACTCAAGTTTAACCCAGACCGTCGCTCCGGAATTTAACAAGTGATAAACTTAAGTATCGAGGAAAAATGAATGAGACGATACCAGAAAGTATGTTTTTCCATTACTTTGGCGTTAATATTTACATTACCTGTTTTGGCTCAAATGGGAGTTGTGTCATACTGGAATTTCGATGAAGGAAAAGGTGATGTTGTTCACGACATTGCTGGCAATAACGATTGTATCATAAAAAAAGATCCAAAATGGGGTAATGGTAAAAGAGGTGGTGGACTGATACTCAATGGATCGACTAACTACCTTGATTGCGGCAATGATGCCAGCTTCAATATTACTAAAACGCTTACAATTGCCGTCTGGGTAAACATTAAGGCCTTTGGTGATTGGGATGGGATCGTCACCAAAGGCGTCGATAATAGTCCTTATGCCATGCAGATGTGGGGAGATGGATCATTGAGATTCTCTCCCAACTGGGGTGATCCAAAAGGATTTGTAGGTAAAGGTTCCTTCAACACAACCGGTAAGATGACCGCTGGAGAATGGACCCATGCAGCTGTCACTTATGATGGGAAAAAAGCCAATTTCTATATCAACGGAAAACTGGATAAACTAGAGGTCAAACAAGCTTTTACTTTTGGCATCAACGAAGATCCGCTGATTTTGGGTTGCGATTTCCCGGGTGGGGATGAATATTTTGATGGTGTGATGGATGAAGTCTTTATCTTTAACCAGGCACTGACATCGGCAGAGATTGTAAAGGTAATGAATGGTGGTATTGTCGCCGTTTCTAAGGCGGGTAAGATAAGTCTTCTTTGGGGAGAGATTAAATCTACCAAATAAGCCAAGATTAAGGGCCGAGGGATTCCAGACAATCCGATCTGGGGGCCCAGTTGATAATTCTATCCCGCCCTCAAGGGGCCACTGTTTTTATGGATCAGACCTATCTGGGTCTCACCGCCATTGGCAATCCAATTTCGCCCCGTAAATCGGATTGGGTAATAAGCAGAGCCCAAGTGGATGGCAGGCAACTCCGAGTTAGAAGTGTGCCTTATGGCAATCACCGATCTAAGGCGCCTTTCCCAAAATTGTCAAGATATGTGAAATGGGGTATCTCACCAAAATATCAATCTCATTTCCTTTCCTGAAAGCTGCAGATTTACAGTGCATATATAGCCTAGGAATCCTACGAGACATTACTAGTTTGGTAAATAGGCTGATCTATGGAGAAAAAGATTGCCCTACCATCCCCTATGGGAGTCTCAACCCAAAAATATTGACCCAATAATGTCTGATAATAAGAATTATCGGACGTTTTCCTCCCAACTGGCAGATTCCAACCACAACCCCTAGTACCAACCCTGCCAAATCCAGAATGATGATGATCAACATTAAACACTATCTGTCTATGGTCTAATCCATCAGAACCCATGCAACGACCAGCTAACATCGAACCAATATCGTGCTTGAAATCCAGCGATTTGGGCTAAGGTTATAGTAACAGAGAACAAATACAGCCAAATAGCCTTACACCGATGACGTTTGGCTATATTTATTTCTGTCTCATACTCCTCCTAATCTACAGATGCTTAAGTTGGGCCCAAGTAGTTGCCAATTTCTCTGTTGGCTCAACCGCCCATCCTTTGATAATCGTGTTGATCTCATCTTCGGTGATCACTCTAGTGAAAATGGCCATATCGTCCAGAGCACCAGCAAAGGCGTGAGCTGCCCCGTTTGGGTGGCCACCTATCGTCATTGCTGTTTGATTGGAAACATGGAAGCCAGGTCCTTTCTCTTCGCTAATATTCTTAACGCCGTCAACATAGAGTGTGTTAAGACCTGAGGTTTTGACGCGAGAGAGGGCATAATGATGCCATTTACCATCATCAATCGGATCGGTAGAAACTAATAGATCATCTTTATCATTTTCGGGGTTGCCGGTTACAAAAACCAGATGGCCATTAACATTAGCTATATCCCAATCGTTGACATCTTCCTGACCACCCAAATCTTTATTGATAATCCAACCTCCCATCCACCAGTCGGCATTTTTGGCCCTAACTTGAGTTGTTTTAGCCCAAAACACCACCGAAAAATCATCTCCAAAATTCAATTTAGGGTCGATATCGACTTTGATAATGCCAGTTCCATTATCATCAAACTTTAAGGCTGTTCCATGTTTTCCCTCTATCCAGCTGACTTTTCCTTCAATTTTCCCATTAATTCGACTAGCGGAATCTTTGATTGTATCCCCCTTACCTTCATCAAATTTCCAGTGTGCTATTAAATCGGCTCTCAGATCAGCCTGGATAAGTTGTGGAACAAACAAACTAACTAAAAGAACGAAAAAGCAGGTAATTTCAATGAAGCGTGTTTTCTGCATATTATTCTCCTTACCCAATGCACCTCACAGGTTAGTTCTTAACTGTCCCCACATGATAGTCAATTTACCATTTCGTTTAACTGCAGTTGAAGACCTATTGATACCTGATTTGATAGCTAAGTTGATTTCATCCGCAGAAAGTACTTTGGTAAAAATGGCCATATCATCTACGGCACCAGCAAAAGCATGAGCGGCACCCGCTGGATCGCCACCGATGGTCATAACTACATCGTTTGATACCGGTAACCCTAGTCCCTTAACCAAACTAGCATCTTTGACCCCATCAAAATAAATGGTGTTGATTCCTGATTTTCGTACTCGAGTTAAAGCAATGTGATGCCATTTTCCATCACTGATCGCTTTAGTTGATGCCACGATATCATCCTTATCGGTTTCTTTATTACCTGTTACAAGTTCCCATGTAAGTAGTACAACTATAAATTAAAAAACCTAGTCAAAAAATCTCCAGAGTTATTTTTAGGTAGTCTTTAAATTTTGTGTTTTCTTTCGACTTGAATCGACCTGTTGATCAAATTAGTAATGGCTGCTAGGATTTCTGGGAATTAAGTTTCCAAAACAATATAAGACTAAAAGATAACAATTAGGCTGGGTGGTTGTCGTCGTCAGACGTACCCATTTTGTCTATGTTGTCCAGATAAAACCCCCTTAACACTAAACCAAAACCCAATAAAACAATTACAATGGGAATCGAGTCCTTATTCCTCCCATAGAAAGAGACATTATTTACATCAAAATACTCTTCTTTTGTTTTATCATACGATTCAAACTCCTCTGAAGGGGAATTTTTTCGGGGTGTTTCGTACTCTATACCGTTTAAGGTAAAACTCTCATACTCATCAAAATCTAGTACCTCATCGAGGATTGAAATTATAAGAAATGCACCCCCAAGATATATGACAAACAATTTTATAGCTGTTTTATAGAAACTAGTAAGTTGCGTGATAACCTCACCTATTGAAGAAGGGGCATCATCTATACTATTTTCTTTGTCTTCTGATTTATTGGTTTCCATGTGATAGTCCTCCCAAATGTTGAAGATCTAGGTTTAATAAGTTGTCTGTTAGAAGCCTATCCACAGCTTATAAAGGTAATCTATGACCGACCACCTAACCGATGAATCCGTTGTTGTAGATTATCGGGCATTGGTTTGACTAGCCCCTGGTCAATTTCCTGACGATGTTGGAGTTTCTGAAAAAAAGATAGTAAAAAGCTGGGGAATTGTCAACGTCTGATAATAACGATTATCGGACGTTGTCGGAGGAAATTGGCATAACCTTACACAATACCTTGGGGGTTTCTGTTACCAACAATGGCTGAAAGCTCAAAAAAAGATGTCCGATAACTTTGGCAGAGGTAAAAACCGACCAAAAACCGAAGGAATTAAACAGTGACTGCAATTAAATGACTCCCGAAAAACCGCCAAAGAGGAAAACCCAAGGATTTACAGAAAAAACCCTAGAATTCCCGAAAACGGTGGGGTAAATGCGAGGTGTTACCGGCCAAGCGATGCGAGATTGGGAAAAGGAACGAGATAAAGGCAAGTATGCTGACCGGCATGTTTATTTGGGTGTGTTCAGATGAATTGGTCCGGCTTACCAGATGATGTTTTTCAGTTAGCCAGACATTTAATCAAAAAATGTTCGAGTTCCAGGCTAAATCAAAATCGACCACTTTATTCGATCTCGGTTAATGGTTGGAAATTGATTTTATTGCCTCCGGTGCTACCTGCAAAATTGCAGGATGCAGGTCGACCTGAAAAAAACTCCGCAAAATTGCAGAGTTAATTCAAGAGCCAATTTTGGCTCTTGGCCATCAAGCGAGGATGCGCAAAATTGCAGACCCACTTTATATTGTTTAGAGACGGTGCGAGAAAATTAAATAGTATTATATTTAGTTCTCCGAAATGATACTCTTGAGACTATCGTAGTGGGTAAGTCTGTTGTAGTGGGTCTTTTGTTTAGGGGGTTGGTGAGTTTGATTTCAGAGTTAATTAATTTCTAATTACAGATCAAACAGTAACTTAAACGTCTCTAAAGGAGCGTCAAAATGAGTAGAACCACAAACGAAATTAGCAACTACGTAGCGAGCGACGATAAAGTCCTCAAATTCAACCAACTTGTTTTTGCGAATCAGATGGCTGAAAACATTCGAAAAACTTTAGAAAACCGGAGGAAAGAAATAAGTTTATCCTTTCGTGAGCAAGATCACACGTATTTTATGACGGACGAACAAGGTCAATCAAAAACTGATTTCCCGTCAGTGTCTGACATTCTGAAAAATTTCCACAAACCCTTTAAAAAGCAATGGTCTGATAGTAGAATTGCAGGCAAGAACATTGGATCAAAGGTTCATTACAATCTAGAGAAATTGGCAATTCACCAGTTTGGTTATCACAAAACACCAAGAACTCCCTTTTTTGAGATTGATAAAAAACAACTGAGAAAATCGAACTCCATGATTAACGCAGGCAGTGATTTTTTGTCATGGGTACAACAAAAAGGGGCTATTCTGCTTGACACAGAAATGGTTTTAGGAGATCCAGAATTAGGCTATGCCGGCCAACCAGATAAAGTTTGGTTGGAGCAAAGTCCGACAGGTTATGGATTGGTGATTACTGACTGGAAAACCAATAATCCGGGAAATTTTCAAAATCAGTACGGATCAATGAAGGATCCCTTTTCCAACTTGGGGCTTAGCAACTTGAATAAATGTTACTTACAACTGTCGTTTTACGCCAAGTTGCTAAGTAAAATGCTGCAAGGCACTAAGTATGAAAACTTACAAGTAGATAGTTGTTACATTATATTGTTGCAAGTAAATTCAAGTTTTCAGAAATTTAAAGTTCCCGACAATATTAAAAACAAAGTCATGAATATGAATATGAACGTTTATTTAGAAACCTAGTATGTATTCATTGACTTTCTTCCCGCCATTTAACTCCTGAAAACAGAAACAATAACTCGTTGAACTAGAAGCAAATGTATTAATACACTTGCTTCTAGTTCACTGATTTTCTCTCGAATCTTACCTGTATAGCAGTACGCAGAATCTTGCAAACTTTATCTAAAAAAAGAGAATAAAAATGAAACAAATTAGTCATAAGATGCAAAATTGCACCATGAACAAATGGAGACCAGATGATTAAATTCGCTAAATATGAGTTCTACGAACAGAATGAGCAAGTGCCAATTCCAAGGTCATTCGAATTAATCGCTGAATTGAATCAGAAAATGATCTACGCTAAAGGTGCGTATGGTCGGTCAGTAGAGTCGAAATTAGACAAATACCTAAACAGGTACGGTTGGGTCGTCAAAAAACTGGTCAAATCTAGTACTGGTCGATATGTCGACTCAGCTTAATCAGCGAAAACTCAGCAAATCTACAAATTTCCGCCAAACAGGTCTTCGGGCGTAGGCCAATTTGTGTCCAATCTGCGTGACGGCGATCTTAAGCTCGTCATTTTCTTGGGTTTGAAAGCTGATCGCGTCGTCTTGGACTTGGATACATTTATCTTTAGCCTTGATAATCCGCTCTTGGTCATCAATTTTTGACTTCAGGCTCTTGACTTCGGCCTTCAGTCTTTCAATTTCCAGCTCGTTTTGATTGTTGTTGTCCTGTTGTGGAGGTGTTGCTACCTTGTTGTTGTCAATGATATACTGGCCTTCAACAAGTTCAGCTTTTAATTTCCCAGACCGAATCTTTCGCCTTACAGTTTCAGTGCTGACTTGATTTTGTTTGGCGTATTCTTTGACTGTCATAAAATCCTTTTGTGTTGTGGAGGCGTTGTGGCCTTGTCATTTCTGGTTTAAAATAACGGATTAAAAGAGTTTTTGTTTCGGGAATATAAAACCGTAAGGTTGATTAATATAAAATGCTAAAAAGTGTGAGGTGTCGGCGTGGCGTTAGTGAAACCTGTAAGGTCTGAAAGTTTTATCCATTTAGTCACAACACCTTGTTGACAAAACTAACCTCTTAGAACATCAAATGTAAAACAAAACCAGAACCAGCAAACCAGCTAAGCAACCCACCTCCATTTAACCAACCAGCAAACCCAAATCGCTCCAGATTGAATTATTAACCTCTAGACAGACAAACTTACCAGAATTTGACAGGCCACCCTTAAATCGAACCCTAGGCAGTTTTATTGTTTCAGAGATCAGAAATAAAAGTCAATGTCAACAAAGAGAAATGGTGTTAGATCTATTGCCTAATACTAGCGGGGGGGGTGTCTCAGTAGATTATTGATTTAGTTTCTTTTGGGGGGTATACGTTTCTTTTTTCAATCTAAAACAAACAACAACCACAACCTGCCTAATAATAACCAGATCCTCTAAGTACCAAAACGAAATCGTTATTAATTTTCAGGTCAAGCTACTATCCTGAATAATCAGATTATCTGTTTATTCACCACCACCATCTCCACAGCCCCAATCACCACCCCCCCAAACTCCACTATCTACACTACTGAGATGAGTAGAACCTACCAGCTTCCTGCCTGAGTATCCGCATTCTGGACAAGGTTTAAAAAGAATTCTATCCCTGGGTTCTTTTATTAATTCTGTTTCATTAATTTTAGATCGAGTTTTTCTTTGTCTGTCAGCCCCACACTTATAGCACTTTACAGGGTCTACATCTTCATCATCTGCCCAAAACCTATCGAGTTTGAATACTCTAAAAATTAAAATAGCTGCTGTTACTACTAAAGCAAATACTACTAATTCCATAAAACCTCTTTGGTTTCGTGTTTGGCTAACTATTCAATAATTGCTTCTCTTACTGCTAACATCGGCAAACAGCTTGAATCACCCAAAGTTGAATCATTGGAGTTTGAAGCTGAAATTACCGGGCCTGGTAAACGGGTTTTAAAACGATTTTAAAATTATTTTAGTCAGTAATTTAAGTTGAATAACAAATCGGGTTATTGTGGTTTAAAAGTGAGAAGACCGGGGTTTACCAGACTGATTACGGCTGCGAGTAATGGGTTGTAGCGAACGGGGGTGAGGAGCGGTATTTTGATGCTGTTGCCAATAGAGAGGCAGAAAGTCGAAGGTATTGGCCCAAGCCCGCTTGAAGAAGGAGTCAGAAATAGAGAGCAGGAACCAGCCGGGGCGACCAACCGGGCGGCCATTACCACCAGTTTTGGGCATGATCTGAATACACTCTTGAAGTAGCTGAAGGGCTTGAATGGGGCTAACATGAGGGCTTAACTGACAAGCCTGAGAGACGAAAGCATCAATACCGAGGGGATGATCATGTCGCATGATCTGATAAAGATCAGCGTTGGAAGGCAGGGGGTTATCCAGTTTTTGATGTTGGTCTTGCCAGAGTTGAAGGGTTTGGAGTTTGAGTTGCTGGTAATCTTGATCAGAATGATTCGAATCAGTTTGAGAGGAGAAGAAGGTAGGTTGTTGAGTGGAATTATTTTGATAAGAAGAAGGAGTTTCTGTGAGAGAGTTTCTATTAATATTGAGAGTGGACACAGGTGTCGTGTCTGGAGTGGACATATTTGTCGTATCTGGGGTCTGATGGAGTGGTTGAGCCAGCTCAGTTGGAGCCTCAACCTCAATGACCTGGTCCTTCTCCTGTCGTAGTAAGCGGAGTTTATTGTGGCGTAGAGCCGCTTGCTGAATCAGGAACTCACGTTGAACGGCATTGGTCTCGTACTCCTGGATCTTCTGGGTCTGATGAAAGGCCATCAGGGTGAAAGTGCAGACATTGCCCCAGCCTTTCTCGACTTCAATCAACTCAGCCTCGACCAACTCAGTAACGTAGCGTTGGACAGAGCGGGCAGATTTCCTTCCGCCATAGCAGTCGTCAGCGATAGTCTCATACTTCTTGGCAAAGGTACGACCCAGTAGGTACTCACCATTACTGCGCGTCTTCTGCTTCAGCCGCAGGTCAACGTGTCGCGCTAAGTAGACATAGAGCTTGATGGATTCACCTGACAGATAGCGAAACTGATCAGAGTCAACGATGTCCCAGGCAATGGCAGCGAAGTTAAAAGGTAGCTTGGAATGGGCTTTGGGAATGTAATCTTGGGTTGAACGAGGGAAAGAAACTAGTTCCTCAGGCGAAAGAGCCTGGAGTTGTTGAGCAATAGCCATAAAAAAATCTCCGAATCAAAAGGTAATTGATTGGAGACCCTGAATCTGCTATAATTGCGATTGCAACACCAACAATGTATAGCGACCAAAGGTCTCTTATTGTTACCGCCTCTGCCCTTAAGCAGGGGCTTTTTTATTGTCCGCCTATTTTATAGAATCCTTCCCAATCGGTCAAGTACGAAACCCTATTTTTCGAACTTTCGTTCAATCTATCGAACAATAGTTCAAAACCAAACGAACAAAGTTCGAAGCAGATTCGAACACAATTCAACAAAAGTTCGAATCCGACACATTCACTGCTAGGGAATAATAAATTGAAAAACTCAAGATTAGGGCTCAAAGTTACAGATTAACTTCGACAGAAATTAGACGACAAGGCCGATGAGCTAAAACTATCAATCTCAAATTTAATTCGTCTATGTATCGAACACTACTTCGAACAAAATCCAAAAACAACGAACAAAGGTTCGAACCAAACGTTCGAAAACGGTTCAACCTGGTTCAATGAATTAGTAGAAGAAAAAGATAGTCGAATCTCAGACTTAAATCGAGAAATCGAAAAAAAGAACAAACAAATAGAAGAATTTCAAAAACAACAAGACCAAGCCCAGCAAATTATGGCCATGCAACAGAAGAACTTGGATCGATTAACTGAGCAAAATCAACTTCTACTGGAAACT
>JACLAC010021068.1_pt1 | contig 14622 bp, 2 predicted proteins | sample 8027881 | NCBI WGS metagenome assembly JACLAC01 (sample SAMN15725517, study PRJNA655200) | protist metagenome | isolation source: fluorescence activated cell sorting (FACS) single amplified genomes of... | place: Spain: Blaines Bay Microbial Observatory, Mediterranean Sea | collected 2016-01-19 | reverse complement strand
CAGCATGACGAAGCTATTTGAGAAGCACAAAGAGGATGCAGACATTATTGATGGAACCCTCGCAGATGAATTAACGGACGAATTAGACAGGTTTGACGAGTTACACGACAAACAAGAGAAACGGTTGGCCAAGGAGTTACACAAATTGCGGTATTCTCCCAATTCGCTCCTGTTGGACGAGTATTTTGACAGCGCCTTGAAAACGCTTCGTGATATTGAGACGGCTTACCGTGTCCATTGGAAGCAATACATGGGCATTGCGTCCAAGTTGATGCCTGAGTCTGAGGCGGAAGCAGCAGAATATTGCGATAAAGCTTCCGAAATTATGAGAATGATTACCCCACCAAAATGCGACGCGATAGCACGCAAGTTCTCAGCATTTCAGAATTCTCAAGGTGTTGCGGAAGCCGGGGAAGAACCCCCTGCAGCGGAACAGACAGGCGAAGTTGAAGCAACCATTGACGGTGCCGCCGACGCTGCGGAACCTATAGACGACGGCGAAGCCCTCGCGGAAGAAGCAGAAACGGAGGCTGGTGCAGAGGACGAAGAAGATGGGGAAGAAAATGATGGCGAAGGGGAGGAAGAAAGCCAGGAGTTGGAAGAAGAAGAGGAGCAAACGCCTGTAGAGCCAGAAGTGCTAGGACCGGAGCAGGAGTACAAAGCAATGGTAGTAATGGAAAAACTTTCATTTGTCACGGATATTGAAAATACGTTTTTAAACGTCTACAATAGAGAATATAGACAGCAGACACCATTATTTGAGGTTGCAAAAGAGTTACTGGGCGCACCGATGGTCGAACAGACTATTGAGTTTGCAGACACGGATATTCCCGAGGCTCCAGTGGAGGCACTCGAGAACGAGAACGGCCAGAAAGAAGATCCTGCGGAAGAAACTCCTAAACCTACATCATTTACAGTGGCGACGAATGGGGCCCCTATCAGCCCTCTAGATGGCGATGGAAACATGTGCTCTAGCGTTCTTGTAGTACCATACAAATTCTTGAAAGAGCGACTTGCAGGTTTACGAGAAAATTTCTTTTCGGTCATGGAAGGCAAACTTTCTCGGCGTTTCCTGCGGCTGTCAGAGTTAACAGAAAAACGTGAAACAAAAAGCACATCAGAACTGGAAGAAAGGATTCGGTTGCACTGGCCACGGAAAGGATACACGGATGTTAAATATCGACAGCCTCGTGTCTACGAAATATCTCAGCATCGAAAGAAATTAGAACGTCAGAAGAGAACGGTGATACTCCGAAATCGCTCACACGATGCCGAGTTTGTGACAAAAATGAACGCTGCCAACGAAGACATTGAAGAATTTAGAGGCAAGCTGAATCTAATGGACTCAATGCTGGATTCTCAAACGACTTTAGCAGCTTTACAGGGAGTGGTTCAGCGCTGCAAAGATGCAATTGCTGAATTCGATATATCCAATTTTTCTAGGGTTGATGCGCTGCGACCACTTCTAGACGCAGAGCCAAACATGCTAATTGAATCGAACGCCAGGTTTTTGAATACCTGCCTGACATACGAGGAAGAGGGAGACTACGACCCGCAAGAGGTCGAGCATTGCCGAGACGTGTTGTATGAAGTAGACGACAAATTTCACCGCACGGCTCAGAATCGGAAGAATGCACTTACATCTTTGCGTGAACGCCAAGAGGAGGCAAAAGGGGAATACACGCAATTTAACGATCACTTTTTGAGAACATTGCAAGACCTGTCAATGCGGGAGGGGCTCGGGAAAAAATACGGAAAGCCGAGACGAGGTGCCCAAGAAAGGATGAGAAATGAGATTTCTCAGTGCGACGAGGCGGATGGTAAGTTGAAAATTGCAATTCGCACGATCAAGGAGTTGGTCAAATTGAGGCCCGGCAGTATAACAGACAAACGAACTATTGCGCGAAGACTGGCTACAATAATGGTAATTATCCGCAACGATTTTGCGGCGCGCGGAAAATATTTAGAATGTGTGAAAGGTGGGGATATTGAAAAATTTGACATAAAGGACATAGAACTGTCGGGCTTGGTCCAGCTTGGCCCCGAATCGAGCGTTAACATGGACGATCCGGAAACAACACTTTTCTTTGACGATCGCAAGTTCAATGAAGCCATCGAACAACTGGTACAAATTTGTAAAGACGAAACAAGAGAATTGTACGAGAGGGAGGGCAAGTTAGAAATGGCTGGTCCCGATGGAGTACCAGCAAAGCTGAAAACTTATCTAGTTGGGTGCCAAAAAGACGCAAAAGAATATCTGACAAATACAAGGATAAAGTACCGCGACCAACTCGCAGACTTACAGGAAATTGGAGCGTTGGTGCCCACAGCAATTGCCGCTGATATAGCCGCTCGGTCATTAGTTTCACTAGAAGACCAGAAACGAGAGATTGAAAGACATTTTACGGAAACGTACAAGTCTCTGCGTGCTGAAATGTCCAAAAATTCGACAAAATTACGTCCTAGTTTAGCAAGTCCCAACAATTTACAGGAACTAAATGAATTGTGCGAAGCGGAAATTGCTCGAGCAAACAAATCAGAGAAGTTGTTAAAGGACACTTTGGGATCTATTTTGCAATTGACCGAAAAGTGTGCCATGAATTACTTGAATGAACTCAATGCAGCCACAAAAATTGTGATGAAAGTCTGGGACACTCAAATTGCCCCTTGGCATATCATTGAATTACCCGGCGACAAGGAAATAGAAATGGCAAAAGAAAGAAAATCTTTGAAATCGTTGCGGAGGAAGACAGTGTCGCGGAAAGCAGGCACACTGGTTCTGGATGGCGAAATAGTAGAAAAGGAGTGGCCGGGCCTCCCATTGAGCGACTTCGTATTAAAAGACGAGGCTGCAAAGATGGGCGAAGATGGCGCAGCAGATGACGCCCCCGAAGAGGCGCTAGAGGATGCCGCAGAAGATGGTGAAAACGGAGAGGGGACTCCGACGGTTTCAGAAACAATTACAAGTTTTTCAACAAGGTGCACACGACTGATGGACAAAGCGCGAAGACGGTCATACCAGAAGTACGTGGAGAATTACAAAGCCAATGTGGCAGCCGTAAGAAAAAATTACAATAGTATTTCTGAAGAAGAACAATTCTTCAAATTCAACTGGGATAAAAGAATAAGCGAATTGCGATCTCAGATGGAACAGGGAGGATTCAGCTAAATTGTTATTAAAAAGCTTGCACAATTTTTAGTATAAAAACTCAGTAATGGGTACGAACCATTGATTAATCTTAAAATTATATCCCCAAATCCCCCCCTCCGCTGACAACGTCGGCATCAGTGTAGTCATCTTCCACACTTCCAACGTCCTCATCTTCGTCATCCATGTCTATCGCTTTGTTTGAGAAAGACCCATGAAACGAAGCTTTACATACCAAACTATCTTCTCCCCGGGAGATTCTGTCAATGTATTGTTTTGCCCTCATTTGTAAATACGCTGATTTCCACAAATATTTAGATGCAACCGATTTGACAATTTCTGGGTCAATTTGTTTTATATCTTCTTTTTCTTCCGCTTCTTGAAAAAATTGTTTAGCCCCACTCACTTCAGGTTTCGCCCCTGAGTTTTTTGCGGTATCTACAGTATCCCTGTTACTATGAGCTTGAAATATAGCGTCTCTAAATCTATACCAATACTCTTCTTCGTCTGCGTTTTCAAACGGTGGATCTAGCAGACCTCTACCAGCCATTTCAATCGTCGAGTCTGAATTAACCCCCCACGCTTTCATATCTTGGTTAAATACTTGCCCCATGAACGTGTCTAAATCATCTAGCCATCCGTAGTATTTATCATCTGGGAGCGGTTCCTGTGGCACTGTATACGCTGAGCTGGAGCACCCCATGTTCGACTCTTCTGTTCCCGGCAACAACCTATCTGTGTCAAAAACCTTTGAATGAAACAGCTGTGTCTACTGAGAAAATGTTGCAGTGCACTTCCCACATTGTCGTACAGTGGCAACCAATGCGTGGTATAATCAGATTTAGATCCAACAGTTTTACTCTCGGGTCTTGACACTGCGAGAAAGCCATATTCTCGCGCGATGAACGACGATTATTATACCTCCTCCTGCCTTTGTCATCAATCAAGTGCCATACAATAACCTCCTCACCTACTACTACGGTACTAATTGCATGTTAAGTTTGATGTGTCTATTTTACACCATGTATTTATTTACCTGCTGTCTTCTCATTAGACTCATACTATTTGCAGTTTTATTTCTGAGTGCTGGAGTTGCTAACATAGTACTAGTTAATATAATTTAGACGACTGTACATGTATCACAGGTATACATTTATAATAATTTGTATTAGACCTACTGACTATAACCTATTACCATAGCAATAAAACAAAAGAAAAAGTCGTCAATGTTTTTTGGATGTATACATATTAAAACAGAAGAAGAAAAAAAACAATGAAAAAAAGAATCATCAAATCTATAATGTTGACAGGTACATAGCATGGAATGTTATACATGATGTGGTGGGGGTAAGAAAGCCGACAAGATAATAATTTTTCATTTAATTTCAACATCAAAAAAAAGCTTTTAAAAAAATCAAAGTTCTTCTTTCTTCTTCGCTTCGCTTCATAGCTTTTTTTTGAATATTTGTTTTATTGATCATGGTGTCCTCTTGTTGTGTTGTTTCTTCATAAATATAATATTATAATATATAATAAAGGGTAATAATAAGTGTGAGGTTGTTGTTGGGTTTCTTCTTCCTTCTTTTTTTTAAAGTTATATATAATAATAATTTTATTATTTTTTACCGACAGTATGAGACTACCGGTCGGTGCAGGTACGGGATTCATTCTGCCGGCTGGCCGGGATATAAAAGAGGCAATTCAGGACCTCATTTGTTGCAATAGGCAATAATGCAATAACAATTTGTAGTTTTCTCAGGGACTTGTTGGAATTTGCAGTTCTTACACGCGACGGCCATGGGTGATAGAGAACAGCAGACGTCGCCTTTGTTGAAAGGCGACGGCGAGGCTGCAAACGTTAATGCCTCTCCAATCTTGGCATCCAGTTCTATTTATTCGCCAGAATCTGGCTTAAGTGAGTCGCAAGAACCCGGCTTAAGTGAGTCGCAAGAATCTGGCTTAAGTGAGTCGCAAGAACCAGGCTTAAGTGAGTCGCAAGAACCAGACGCTGGTGTGTCTTCTGGTACAAACCCAACGCCAGCTGCAAAACAGGCCGAAGATCCTGAACAATCTAAATCCGTTTCGTCAAAATCGGACGAGGTCTTACCATCGCAGCCGGCGGTATCCAAGGCCAAAAGCGACCGTGCCCCGCAGGAAGGGCCCAAAACATTGCCCCCGCCAACGTTAGACGAGTCTACTGGCACAAAAGAAAGTCGCAACAAACCCCGGAACACAGCAAAGGGTGCCCCGAAAAAGGGAGCGGCAGGTAGAGATACGAGACGTTCCGAGAACGAAGGTATTATTTGGTTTAACATGGAAATTGCTACTGCTGCTTTTCGCAATTGGCTGGCTAATGTAAAGGCGCGGGTTATGTCGTTTACTGCCATAGACATTGTGATGGCAGTACAGTGGCTAGTTTTGTTGCTCTGTTTGTTGCGCGTGACAATATTCTCGGCGGTGTATTTTATTGCTCTGATTATAGGAATTCCCATGGCGATGGGCTCCACAGAAAAGACGCAATCGTTCCGGATGAAAATTTCTGTTTGTTTGGTCGTTTACGCCCTACTGGTTTTGTTAACAAACGTGGCATATCAAATGCACCTTTTTCTTTCAAATAGCGAGGATACATGGGGGGACAATTGCAATTATTTTACTCCCCAGACCAACACCCGCCCGTTTCACTGTACACTGGGCATCGAGAAGCTTTCAACGTCAAATTTTTGGTTGCTCCTCCCTGAAGTGGCAGTCATCGCAATTGCGTCGACCAGCTTTGCTATCATGAAGAAACGGCGCACAGTAAATTTGCCAGCCACCTCAACTTACATTTCATCCATTGAAGGTTTGCATTTGTGTGATGGTTTGGTTGTAAATCTGTCGTTTTTGATTGCCATGATCAACCCGTCGCTTTTGACGTTTCCGATTCTGGCACTATATATTTTTTGTTCTGTATATTGGGCATTTTTTATGGAGGGAGATATTCTTCAGCCTTCATTCTCGTCGTTTTTCCCGCATTCTTCAAAGCGAAGATCTGTGGTTTTAGTTGCATTGAATGTATATTCGTTTCTGTATGCACTTGGTATATACGTGTACAATGTAAGAGGCATCCCAGCCTTTCGACACGATGCCATTATTGGGTTTAATAAAGTCAGTGCATTTAACGGGTTTTACCCCCACAAGTATTTCCCGTTATTACCTTTGGTGTGTTTGAAGATCTGCCTCTCGCTGCTTTTGGAATTTGATGGTATGCAACAGCAAAAACATAATGATCAGGCTGAATTCAAAGAAAACGAGATGGTTCCCATCAAGAATCCTTTATTGCCCTCCCCTGAGTCACTTAGCGAAGCTGGACATAACCATTCCTTGGGGGGGCAGAAAGAAGTCGCGTTGAGTATAGGCGATCCCCCCCAAGACGAAAATACGCCGTCCCCCCAAGACGATAGCACTCCTCTTAAAGGGAAACGCGGAACATCGATTTCTACAGACAGTGTGATGACAATTCAGGGTATGCTTCAAGGTGGCTATAATGCGAACAAGCTTTTGTGGAAGTCCCTTACACACCCATATCTTCGCTTTATTTGGTGCACTGCTGCCTTGCTTTTTGGCGTCTTTTCTTTAAAGGTGACAATTTTAACATTGATTTTTTTGATTGTTTTCGCCTTTGGACTATTTTTTCCTGAGCTGGTGTTTCACAAATGGATTCCGTTTATTATCGTCTACACTGTCATGTACATGATAACGTTGTATATCGGAAGTTCATTCATTTCGTTTGCGTTGGTGGCGAATGCGGACGACCCTGTGTTTACGAACCAAGTGTTCCTCGATATTGGAATATCATGGCTCGAACCGGATCGAGGGACAGGCAACTGGTTACCATCAAACCAGGAAAGAATGCTTTTCGCAGGGCTACTATTTGGCCTCTTTTGCTCCGTATGGAAAGCGCAGATGAAACCAAATAACAACACGGTGTTGAAACCATTTAAAGGCATGTGCAGAAAATCATTGCGTTATGCGTTGAAATTAATCCAAATCGAGAAATATTTTGCGCTGCTAGTATTCTTTTCGGTTTCTTACGCAAACGTCGATTTGTTTCATTGGCTAATATTCACGTTTTCACTGTTGGTAATGCAAGTGAAAGGCGGTTCCGCTGGAAAGACTTTCTTATCGCTATGGAAATGGCTGAATTACATTGCCGTATCGACGGTTTTATCAGTGTACGTATTGAAGTTGCCTAGTTTAGCTAGCGTTTTGATAAGTGTTGAGAATAGTCTTGGGTTTGAAAAAATATTTAATTATAAAAACACGTTCGAAAACAAAACATTAGCCAACAACATGACGGCGATGTCGGAGAGTTCAACTGCGTCTGGGCAGTATTCCCGGCTGCAAAATTACGGAGACGCGTACTCAATTATATCGATCGCTTTTCTGACAATCGCGGTAGCTTTTGCCGTTGTTCACATACGCGTTATAGGGCGAATGAGAAGAAGGTCCAACCCCAGTATAGCGTCAGTTTCAACCAAAGTCTCAATGGATGATGACGACGACGATGAATACATAATGGAACTGCGCCCGGCTAGATCAAACACGGAGACCGCCGACGAAATGTGCGACAGTGACGAGCCAGGGAATGAAGAAAAAAATGTTCAAGAAGGTACCGATGAAAAGAAAGTCGAGGAAACCGAAGTCGAAGAAAAGGAGAGTGTTGGAAACGATCCGTTGCTCGGAAGGTACGATTCCTTTCTACGCACGAGGGACTTTGGAAAGCTAAAAGGAAGCTTCTTGTATCGTGTTTTGTACAAACACCGGGTCAGCATTTTTATGACCTTTGTTGTCCTCCATGTTTGTCTTATGCTGAGTAATGTGTTTAGATATCCCATTTCGGCCGTAGGAGTTGCGTATTTAATTGGCGCTCTATGGGCCGTCAGTTTTCCATACAAGACAATAAAACAGCGCGATCGGCTGCCGTATACGTTCTCGAAGTTTTACGGGAAATACTGCCGTTACATAGCGTTCCTTGCCGCCTTCGTTGCATCTTCGCAGTACTTGTTCGCGTGTTCAATTGTAAACGGTTGGAAAATCTGGATAAATTCTTACTGGTTACACGCATCTTTGAAGTTGCACCATTTCGGAGTTATAGATGAATATGGTGTGGAGAAAGATTCCCTGCTCAACAAAGCCAATGCATTCGAAAATGCGGTTCTGTCGTTGGTTTCTGTCCTGCTGTGGCGAGTCCCAAAAGTTATATTCAAAGTTAAGGCAATGACACGAAGCGAGAAAATAAATGCCAAAAGCTCTTTTGTATACTTGCAAAAGTTGGTCGAATTGCAAACCCTGTCGCCCCTATTTACTTCGGCTGGGTTCACTTTGTATGCTTGTTTCAACCGGGGCTTAATTGGCTTTCTCTATTTGTTGCTATCGTTGTATTGGGTAGAATTCAGAAACTGCTGCTCTGGGAAGTGCAAAACGATAACGAGCTATTTAGTTTACGTCTTGACCCCATTAGTCTTGGTGCTCGTTTATATTTGGCAGTTTCCGTTTTTTTTATCATTCACATCTTCAACTACCGACTGGATCGGCCTTCGCACGGGCCCAGATGTTGAAGGAACGCACGATTGGGGGTGGTTTGTTGCTTTGCACTTTTCTCTGTACGTTTTGCTCGCATCTCAACATTTGTGGAAGAAATTGTTTGAGTCCGCGATGAGAGCGGAGGATGGGAATGACAGTCAATTGCACCCCATAGTTCCAGCGCTGAAAGAAAGGTTATCAGAAGATGAAATAAAGGACGAAAGGAAGAGCAATCTTCTGGATTACAAGGTTCAAGTTGTGTCGTTCTTTTATGGCTGGGAAGTGGAACGTTTTATTGCTGTAGTGGCTATTTCATCTGCATTTCGTGGCGATGTTGTTGGAATGCTGCATTTGACAGTCGCGGGAGCATTTATGCTTTTGCCTCGCGAAAAATGCCGGTCGTGGTGGAATTATGTCATGACACTGTTTACTGCAGTTTTTGTGTTCCAGTATGTGATGCGATTAGGCACATGGGTGGAGGGGTATACAGACGGGTTTCTGGACGTGTTTGAACCATCGTCGACTTCCGTTTTCAGCCATGTCGTTAACGTAACGTTCAATACCACTAAGACAGTACAGAAGAGTACTCTTAATGCGGATGTGGAGAAGACGAGAGCGATTTTACGATGGCTCTCGATTCAAAATGATGATCCCGTGTTAGCAATTTGGGACGCTTTGATTTTGGCACTAATGATTTTGCACCAAAAATTGTTTGAAGCGGAAGCAAGTATAAGAAAAAGTGCGTCGGAAAATAAAAAACTGGACATTTCTGTCAGAAATAAATTTAACGAAAAACCCGCAATTCTTGACGTCGCGACATGGTACGATGATGTAAACGACAAAAATGCATATGGCATTGTGCACGATATAAAAAACGGTTACGATATAGTAGGAGAAAATGAGGAAGATAATTCGAGAAGGGCTTCCTTCATTCTACCTGATTTTGATTCATACTTGGCTCGAGATTTCCATTTCGAAGATGACTTCAGCAAATCGAAGCCGAAAATTTTGGGTGGGTGGAGCCTGAGAATTGGGTCCCATGGCAAAGGCTACTATCGCAACGGAAAAGACGGTTGGGACCATTTTGAATGGTTTGTATACCGTTATTCCAGGACGGTAGCGACACTTATAATCTGCTTTGTGTCGGGGCACTGTTTTAATCTTATGTCGCTGGTGTACATTTTCATATGCATAAATATCCTCATGCTGGACGCGGCATCATCCGAAGAACGCAACGCGCGAGTATGGTGGCGCAGCCTAGTTGGGGTTTCTTTTTTTGCACTTTGGGTCCGTCTGGCATTTCAGTACCCAGATATGGAACGGTTGCAAACGAGAGATTCAGTGGATGCCCTTTTCGGTTTCGGGGAGAGCCATACATTTTACAAAAATCGGATCAGACTACATTCTTCAAATGGTTGGGGCATTATCATGGCAGATGTATGGGTGTTTATAATTGCGCTTCTCCAGCAAAGAGTGCATACAAGTCGGCTGTTTACGTACACAGCTGCGCTGAAACACCGCGGGCACCAGAAAGGAAAATTGTTGGGCCAGTCTGCATTTTACATTCTAGAGTTACAGCGTTTATTCATCGAAGAAGATCTTCAGGATGAAATAGCATACGTTGTGAATGAGGTTATGGTCAATGCGATGAAGAGGAGAAGTGCCGCTGTAAAACAGTGGAAAATTGGTCACAGACGAAATTTTTCAGCCGACAGACTGGTTTCTGCCCAATCGGAAGCAGAAATCCCGTTAAGGATGCAAAGTAGCAACGAGGATGACGGGTATATACTAGATGGGGAAGATTTAGAGGAGAATGCAGTAGACCCCGGGTCGAACGCGGGCAGCCATAGTGATAATATCGCTCCGGCCACCTCGCTGAAAAAAACAACGACGGTCAGAGAAACGACACAACAATTAAAAGATGATGCGCAGACGTTTTTGCGACAATTTACCAATGAAGCTCAGGGAGAGCTAGAAAGACTGAGCAATGACCTCAGCATAAATTCCTGCGTTAGGGTGCTTTACAAGATCATTGCTTTCACAAATTACTTTGGCGAAGTCCTACGGGAAAAGTCTTATTTCGTTGTTTTGTTTGCATTGACATTAAGCTATTTCGTCCAAATGACCTTGTTTTCAATGTTTTACCCCATTTTCATGTTTACTGTTCTAACGTTCAATCCTCAGCAACTCCCTGGTATCAAATTCGAGGATGATAAAGACAAACTCGGTTTAGAAACGGAGATGGAGAATGGGCACCCCAAATACATATATGATGTACAAGAATGGTACAACGAGTGGTGTTTTAGCATGTCAAGGCGGAGAGAGGGTACGGACTCTGTTTTGTTTGGCCCGAAGACGCGAGATGGCCTTCATTATAGTTCGCACCTGGAAGAATTCAATAAAGAGTGGGGGGAGCACGATTACCAGATGCCTCAATTTATCCATTTTTCCGCGAAAACTGAGCAGTCAGACATGACAAACCACAACATGTTGGCCGCCCTTGTAAATATGATTCATTTAAAAAAAAAGAGAAAAAAGGAAAAACTGGACGAAATGGGCGCGACGGAAGAAGAAGTTCTTAACACCGCCGCGTATAATCCTTCATTGCACGAAGAAGGGGATGAAGGGATGCCCGCCAATTCATTCGTCCGGTGCCTGGGACGGCCATTTGTAAATTGCTACAAACAGTCGTCAGTGAACCACTTTGTTCAAAATGTACCCATACCAATGTGGAATCTCGCTTTGGCCTGGGTCTCCTTGCACATATTGCTACAGTTTACCTGGCAACTGCCAAATCTGTGCGCGTGTTACAGCCCGTGGAGCCCAGCAAATGTGACCCACCCCAGCTACATTGCATCAACCTATTTTAATGCCTACCCGTACTGTAATGTTACCCACATCCCGGAAGAGCACCAGAAGTGCGAGTTTATCCCAGCACAACCAGGGCAAACAAATTTTTCAAAATTTGATACGCTGTTCGGCGTTGAGAAAGTTTACCCAGCGGTAGTAGAGAATTCAATCAATCACATTGTCGTCGCTGCAAATTCAGGACTGTATATATCGTCTATTGGTTCTGACCTGTTTCTGTTTTTTGCTATAGTTTTCCACATTCGATCGTTGAAAGCAAACGGCGCAGGGTACTTGGGCAGCTATGTGAGAAACGCAAACCCAGAACTGGAGGGTAAACGATCTCGGTTCTGGGTTGTTAGGTGTGTTACCGACTGTTGCAATCGCATTACACATTCAGTGAACTCTGTAGTCCACGAGATTTACCTAAGTATATGCCCGGACGGTGTACACGAAAAGTATCCCTATGCCCGGCAGAAACCGGGGGAAGATTTTTATGCACTGACTGTCACGTTTCAACTGTGCCTACTGATATACGTATTCACTTATGGAATCACAGACATAAACACCGTAGTGCAGGGGGGGTTTACATTTAAATGGTCAATGCGGGTAATATACGTTGTTTGTTGTATAGTGGCAGACCGCATTATATATATGTGGCGAAGGGTGAATGCAAAGTGCTGTCTGCTTATAATTCAATTGGTGGTTTTTCTTCTGTGCATGCACCATAACTTTGGTGGCGAGGTTTTCGAAGGAAAGAATCTTGATTTATTTCGCGTTCCTTTGTTCATAATCCACATGCCGTACTTTTATTACTCCTCATTGCAAATATCGTACGGCTACCCCCCGTTTGTTGGGGAACCGGTGCTTCTAAAATACGAAACTTGGGCGGACAGTTTGGTGTGGTATACCTATAAAATGATACCTTTGGTCTACGAACTGAAAGTTCTGCTCGATTGGTACTGCCTTGATTCGGTGATGTTTATTACAGACAACACAAAATTTGAGGACATCCGCCAAAGTTTGTACATTGTCGGATGTGGTCTTGACTATGTAGCCCGAGAGGGCATTCGACCCAGGGGCATGAAGCAGCCGGGAAAGCTTGTCACGGGGTTTGGGTCCTTTCTTTTAATTTTAGTGCTCATGTTTTTGCCCTTTTTCTTCTTCAGTTTTTCTGAACAAGCAAGCGAAGGGAAAGCTGTCCTGATGGTGTCTGTACAGTTAGGCGTCGTTGGGTACCCAGCAATGTATAAAATCGACCAAATACCAGTAACAGACTGCGAGGAAAAACAATCGTGTGCCGAGGAAATGTTAAGACCATATCCTAGCAACACAAGTGTTGTCGGGTGCAATGATCTTAGTTGGATGCCTTATGCGACCGGGGAAAACAATAACCCGCCCTCGACGTATGCATGTTTGGAAAAGAAATATAATACCTTGGCGAAGTTAGATTCCTCCGATCGGGAGACTATATTTTTGTATGAAGGGCAGTTGCTGTATTTACCATGGACGTCTGGTACTAATTGGCCAATAACGACCGCAAAACGGGAAGAACTTCGTTCTGCAGCGGCTGTGGCGCCAGAGAGGATGAAGTTTTTCCTCCAGTTAACGTTGCTGCGCGAAGATCAGAAAACTTATACATTTCGCCGGGAGGTGCCGTTGTTTTCAGAGGAAAAATATAATTCTGTGACCAACAGGAGACTCGATTTAATTAATCTTCTGAACGAGACCAGCAAAAATTTGGTATTGAATCACTTATTTCCCAGATTCCTACGGCTGCCAAGGAGTGGAAACGTAATGACACTTGATGAGATGACAGGGATGGCGACCCATTGCACTGACGCTGGTGCATCATCTAAGTGCATGGAAGACGCGTACTTATCGTGCTTGTTGACATTGGGGACTCCTTCGGTCAATTATGGTAACGTCACCACCAATGCCTCGAGCACGGGCGGTGCGTTGAACCAATCTTCTATCGAGCTAGAGTTGGATGATTCATCGTTAGATACTATGACGAACGACGAACGACTTATCGCAGATTTAAGAAAACAGTTACAATTGAGTTGGTCTTTGCAATGCGGAGAGCAAGGTTTAGGTATTTCAGAACTGGAAATTATGAATCCGCGCCAAGGCAACACAATGGACGATGGGAGAGAACGCAAGCCATCGGGTCAATATGAATTCTTCGTCTTCTCCAGCAAATACAACGAAGTGGTGGGTTCTTTTATAGATGTCAGCAGTATTGTCCCATTGCTCTTTTTGTGTTTTGTTTCCATCGGAGGATTTATAAGGGTATTCTTCACTGGCACGGCTCCGCACATATCGTTCTATGATTTACCGAATCACAAGGCTTTGAAAGATCTTGTTAAAAACATTGATTTGGCCCGTCGCATCGCTAACGTCGACGCACTGTTTCTGAAAAAGTTGATGAGCACGGGGCAAGATATGGAAGATTTGAAGATTGTTCTTGAGCAAGGGCATACCGAGGAAGCCCGGAAAATAATCAACAAACTCGAGCAACGAATTTACGGCAGGCCTATGCTAACAGAAGAATATCACCGCCAAATGATAGAAGACAGGAAAGGCACCAGGAAGCTGGTGGAACATTATGACGCTTTGATAGTCGAGCGATATCGCCGCGCTGGTTTAGAGATCGAAGACGAAATATTCCGGGAGTTAATTGACGTGTACCGGTGCCCCGAAAAAATATACGAGAGAACCGGGCCGTACAGGCATTGGTGGGGACCTGAGCACGAAACGAGACCCCAATTAAACACGTCGCCGTTCCATGTTGCATACACCGATATGGAAAAGGATCGTGAAAAGAAAGAAAAGGAGAAAGCGAAAATTGAAAAATCCATTCGAAAACGTAAGTCCATGACGAAGAACAAGAAGAAGAGAGGAGGTTTCAAATTACGCGAACGAACACAAGATAAAAAAAATAGATAATATATTTTAGTTGCAACTTTTTTACTAATTAAAAACCTGCTGCAGTTGTTTTCCCCTGTGGTTTATAGTAGTCTATTTACATAATTTCAAATAGTACAATACATACACAAACCCTC
>JACLAC010013391.1_pt1 | contig 14622 bp, 5 predicted proteins | sample 8027881 | NCBI WGS metagenome assembly JACLAC01 (sample SAMN15725517, study PRJNA655200) | protist metagenome | isolation source: fluorescence activated cell sorting (FACS) single amplified genomes of... | place: Spain: Blaines Bay Microbial Observatory, Mediterranean Sea | collected 2016-01-19 | reverse complement strand
TTTTCGTAAGAAAACCTGAAGAAGGTGTAACTTCAAGTATAAATAAATATATATATATATATATATATATATATATCGCCTATTTTGCTTCGTTCATGAGCTCTGCGAGGTTGTTGGTGATTCCGCGCGCCTGTTGGCGCCCGAAGGGTTACGAGAAAATAAAACGATGGTGAGAGTCACCAACATTCAAATTTGTCCGTTCAACGAACTCAGATGAAATTTGGCCTTTTCCCAAAGCGATGACGGTCTTTCTTTCGTTCATTCATCGAGCTGAGCTGAGCTGAGATGAGATATATTCAGCGTCATCAGGGAGCAAGCTGGTTAGCGACCAACCAGGTAGTTGTTAGTCACCCCTGTGTAGCTTCAAGCCTTCAGCTAAGTAACTTAGTTAAGCTTGGATGCCTGGCGACTGACTGCCTGGTAGTCTACCGTCCCAGTCCTTGCAGGCAGCTTGTTCGCACGTTCAAACCACACCTCAGTGACACGTGTTGGGTTTGAAAACATGGCCGAAAACATGGTGAGAAAGATGGTTAGTTCATTAAAAAGTGTCACACAGCAGTTAGATTTCTAGTTAACGAGTTAGATAGATTTGCCATCCCTTCTTGCTTTGCTGGCTGGAACACACAAGAATGGACTCCAAGAATGTCTAACTCGGCGGTGGCGGCGGGCAGACAAACGGACATAATGATGGCATCATGCGTGTCGGTCGGGCCGCGTGTCGTTGGTTTCAAGCGGCGTCAATCAAGCTAAATTTAATAATCACCATTTTTACATTCTTTCTACTCGTAAATTTAGTAAGACTTTCAATAAAAAGAAAAAGCCACTCGTTACTTTTGCCATCAACTAATCAATGGAACCGGTCCCCATAAAAAATAGGGAATGTTTCGAAGAAAGTTCTTTAGGACCATGAATTGGCGTGGTTTCGTTACTTTTCGCCGTCATCGAAGTTTCGAAGTTTCGCCTTCATTTGCATCGCTGAGCTTCCAAGAAGTGTTATAGAGGGTTCTTCTAACTAAGTAAGAAATGTAATCTGAACATCATCATTCACTAACTAAATTTAACTAAATTTCATGAGGTGGTGGAATCTTCTTCGATGACGAGAGTTATTTTAGTTTGACGGATTTCATTGGCTCAGATCTTTCTTTTTTGTTCACGCGCCTCTATTCCCAAATTTACGTCACTTACTTTCATAGAATTTCACCATTGCTTCAATCCTGCTTCAGAACCGTTCAAATGTTGAATTAGAACATTTTATGGATCTGCGTGAAAGTGTTGGCGGATTATTTGAAGTATAATCGGACTTTTTCCTCGACATATGGAACCTCGTGTCATGGAAGTTCCAATTCCGAAACCGCACCATGATCCACTCTGGCACTACCAAAGATGGCGAAGAATTTCGATTTCTTCTTACTTGCCCTCTTCCACATATGAGATTTTTATGTCCAGTTCAAATTCGCCACGGACTGGCCCAGTTGTGTTCAGAATTCCCCGTTGTCGTCGTCACTGTTGCCTTGGTTGCCAACGCAACTTTTACAACTGACGTAAGTTACTCACTCTAACTAACTGACAACTGCAGAAGTGATCACATCGCGTTCTTTGAACAATGCATAGAATTCCTGCGCGCCAATGTGTGCACGACTTTTGGCCAGATCACCGACTTTTGAATGTCACTCCATCAAGAGGACGAGAACGGGATCTGCGCTCTCTAACAGCAACTGTAGAACGATAAGTGGAACCAAATATCCCCCCATGCCGTGGCTTAGCTTGTTTTGGCCAGTGGGAGAAGTACGAAATGTTTGACGAGAAAGGTAAAAAACCAGATCATAACAAAGATTTTGTGACGTGTCATCAAAAAATAACTTCTTTTAGTTAAACACATTTGAAAAAATTCAAGCAAGCAACCGATAGCATCGCCATTTACTAATGCAAGTTCTACCGCAGCAGTTCAGATCTTTTCATCCATATGGATCATCGTTCTCCGCAGTCTCAAATATTCAAGCTCCAAACTATTTGAATGCTCCGTTGACTCCACCAAAGTATTTCCCTCAAAATTGCTACTCGCATAGCCACAGCACTCCTTCTACGCATAGCAGAGGGTTTACACCACAAGAAGAAAGCCATGTGCTAAGTCAGCTCAGGAATTTTTTGAACAAGGCAGTTCAGAATGACAAGTTAAGAAAGCTTCCATTGACCACGGAAGAAATTGAGACACTCGAACGTGCTTTCGTTGCAGGCGTCTGGTATCAGCTTAAAAACGAAAAAAATATTACTTCTTCGCAAACGTTGAACAACGAAATACTCGCACCACTCTCCATCGCGCAGAAATATTCTGCCTGTTTGGCCAGTTTCATCGAAGCGAAGAAGCAGCAAGAAATAGAGCACAAGCGACAAAGGCTCCAGCTAAAGCTTCCTGCGCAGCGGCGACAAAGGTGCCTTTCCAAGCGTATTGGTGGTCTGGAAGCCTTATCAATTGCAGCGCTTCAGGAAAAATCAAGCTACCCAATTATAGATAAGAATAGTCCAAGACCAACTGCCATTACTCCTCGTTCGCTCTTTGGATACGATGGCACAGGTCCTCCGCCACTTTATACTGTTGGCAGTATCTGGGAAAAGGAAGCAGAGGTTGAAAAGAATAGGGGCGCAAAAAGCGTATGCATTTTAAAAAATGAAAATTTTGAAGGCAAAGTTTTTTACCTAAGGCAGAATCTGGATAACACGGAGTGGTATAAAGTACATATTGAAGACGTTTTATCTACTCGTAAGGGTGTTGCACACAAAGTGCAGGCCAGACTCATACATGAGTTTTTGAGCAATAATGGTGGACCGCCAATTAGTTTGATCGTTCCATTCACAGAGGATTACATTATTGCGAGCGACAATGCGTCTTTTCAATGGAAAGAAACAGGCGCGGGGGTGTTTGAACGAATGACGCCTATTAAAGGAAATAGGAACCGAAGCAAATCGTGGGGAAAGGGAATCACAAAGCCAGTGAAAAGAAAAGCGCACGGTCCGCTTTCTAATGAAACGAAGCGTCTTCGTTGAAATGATTTTTCGTAGCAAGCATTTACAATGATTCATAACTTAGTACTAGAAATATAGAAAAACTAGCAAAAAAATTAGAGTATTCATAAATGCAAAATCTTTTTGCAAGCGATGACGAATGTATTGCTCAATAGAATTAGCTTTCGTAAACGACATCAGTCCGCATCAGGTACTTGGTTCCATGCCTTACCTCCTCGCCCTCGTGAAGCATGCATGAAGGAAAATGCTCATGGACAAGAGCAACGCCTCGGCACGGCGCAAATGAAAGTACCAGTTTCGCTCGTTTGACATTTTTGCCCCGATAGAAATTAGTAGCTCCACCTTGGAGATCTTTTCCATTTTCCGTGTTCAGGTATATTAGTAAAGTAAAGTATGTATGGCCTGATCCCACTTTTATTGTGTCATCGACATGCAAACCAAAGCTGTCGAATTTCTCATACTTGTAAAAGCGAAAATTTGGATTCAATCCAACAGGACGGTTTCCGTTTATGGTATGAAACATACTACTGCATCTCTTCCATAATAAAAATGCGAGCTTTGCTGACTGAAGGGCAATGCGCCCATTTCTTCTTCTAGCCATAAACTTTGACTCCCGTTGCTCCGTGAGACTAAACCCAAGCTGCTCACTCAGGGAAATAATTGACGCGCACTCTGCATCTGACAAAAGACCCTGCAATGTGAAAACACCATCAATTAAATCTTTACGTGAGATAAAATTTGATACATTACTGAGCGCATTTTCTATTCCTGCTTGGAAGTCGCGAAGGGCTAAAGGTTTCTTGTGTGAAGAAACCGACTCGTTTTCACCATGCTGACTTTGTTTCTTCTTAGCTTTTTTCTTCTTCTTGGCCATACCCTCCTCCTGCTTTCACTGTGGACGTGCGCCAATTTATTGCTCGCAAGGCGACTTTAGGTTACGAAGAGAAGCAGCAGCATTGAAAATTATGTTATAGCAGCATGCAAATAAATGTTTTTCCTTGCCGCAATATCACCGCCAATCCATGAAATTGTCAAAGTTTGTCGGTCCGACCGGCTGCCGACCGGTTCGTGTTGCAACAAGTTGCGGGCAAGCGCTTACTGGTAGCCGGCAATAGATTAAGACTCTTACTGACCGACTCAGTCAGTATCAATGTGACATTGTCACAACTAACTTGAATGACTTTTTTGTGAGCTCACTGAATTGTCAGTCGAGATTTTAGTTCGTGTTCAAGTTCAAGGCAGGCAAGCATCTCATCCTCGCGAACGTCATCCATACACGGATCATCCAAATTTTCTCGGTTGGTTGGTTGGTCGGTTCGATCACGTCCATCTCGCCGCGATCTCTCGCTTTACAGAAATAACAAATCACTGAAGGGCGCTATGCGCTGCATACTCGGGAAGGTATGGGGAGCAAACGGCAGAAGCTGCTCCCCCCCCCTCCACACCCTTTTTTTTCTTCGCAAATGGAGAACGTGGGGAAACTGATATTTTCGTGAATAGCACAGTCGTTGTACGTGACGCATGCTAAAAAAACAGTTCCATAATATCACAAGCTAGAATCGCCTCATAAGAGATCTCAACTTCTCAAGCGAATGGGTATAGCTTATTCATCACGCACAACTTAGTTTCTACATCGAATATTTTCTTACTGCTTTAGTATTCTGCCGCGTTTTAAAAAAGAAATTCAAAACCTAATACTCACAATATTCCGGCCCCAAAACATCAGTTTATAAATTCCGCCGGTGAAATAGTTGAAGCACAACTAGGCACTACGTCTGTTTTATATAATAATTTACTGGTTATTTTCAATTGATTCTGAACCAAGCTAACTTTTTGCCGAGTTCACTGACGCCGTCAATATGAGCAAAGTAGCACACTACATCGCTTCTTCGAGTGTTCAACGACTAAGATCATTGCAGACATCACGCGCAATGTCTACGAGCACCGCAAGTCGTGCTTATGATACTTTAATTAGTGGAGGCGGTATCGTAGGATCCATGCTGGCGTGTACTCTGGCGCAAAATAAATCAGCTGAGCAACTACAATCTTGCATAATCGAGCAAGCACCTCCACAGAAAGCATTTAAAATTCTTGACCGCGATCCAGATGTCCGGGTTTATGCATTTTCACCGTCATCTGTGGAACTGCTGAAAAATATAGGAGTCTGGCATCGCCTAGAGCAAGAACGTGGATGTGGTCACTACACCCAAATGCAAGTATGGGATACAGATTCGCAATCTCACATTGTTTTTGAAGCGAATGATGACGAGCCTTTAGGGTATGTTGTGGAGCATGGGTTTCTGCAAGCAGTACTCTTCGAGAAACTTGTTGAATTATCGAGATCAGAAAATAGTTCTTTGGATTTGTTTTCGCCTGCTCAAGTTACAAATAGAGCGTTAAATATCACAAAAGAGCAACACGAATGGCTGGATATTGACGTGCAAGTCAATGATTCAGGGTCGATAGAACGCACCATCCAAGCTAAAACGCGTCTTTTGATAGGCGCTGATGGTGGAAATTCCCACGTACGAAAATTAAGTGGAATTGGTACGTGGGGTTGGGAATACGATCAACGTGCAATAGTATGCACAATTCAATCTGATGCGCAGGGTATAGCGTGGCAACGATTTCTGCCAAATGGTCCCTTAGCCATTCTTCCACTGCAAAACGGCTTCAGCTCCATTGTTTGGTCGAATAGTCCCGAAGAAGTTCAGCGCCTTCGCAAACTCGATGATGATGATTTTTTAGCAGAATTGAATTCTGCCGTGCATGACGAGTGGTACCCCTTTACAACGAAAGAGGATAAGTTAGAAGAACAACGACATGGTAACCTTGGGGCGACATTTCAGGACGCCCTATCACATCTAGGGGATAGTTTTGGTCTGAAACAATCCCAACCTGAATTCATGCAACCTCCAGAAATACAAAAAGTTACCAGTCAAAGGTTCTCTTTCCCTCTGAAGTTGGCTCAAGCGAGTCAGTATGTAAGACCCCGGGTTGCTCTGATAGGTGATGCTGCGCACAGTGTCCATCCGATGGCAGGGCAGGGACTGAACCTTGGCATATCCGATGTAGGGGCGCTTGCATCAGTTTTAAGAGAAGGATTTGCGAATGGCCAAGATATCGGGCAGCTTCATGTACTCCAGCAGTATGAAAACCAGCGCTTATTACCTAATCTTGGCATGATAGGCGGGATTGATATTTTGAAGCGAATTTATGAGCTTCCTGCACCATTTTCCGCCGTCCGATCTGTCGGCGTCAATGCATTAAATAGTTTTCCATTTATAAAAAGCCAGATCTCAAAAATTGCGCAAGGAAGAATTTGAAGGTCAATTAGTACCGGTACAATATATACGTACATACGTGCTTCTTCTTACTTACTTACTAGTATACTACTTACTTGACTTACGACTCGCCGATTAAGTTACGAGTACTTACTACTTTCTTTTTTTTACTTAGCTACTCGTACGTGAATACCTACTGCGTACTTGATTTAGTGTTTTGGCTCTCTGGCTGCAAAAAAACAAAATTCGCAAACCAAACTTTGACAGATGCGTCTGCGTTCCCTTAAAATGGCACGCTGCTACACGGCTCTTCAATTTTTTCAAAAGCTTTTGCTTGTTTGCCTAAATTACGAGCCTCTTGCGGCGGGTTCCATTTTTGCTCTGCCCTGTGGAAAGCAGAGCACAAACCGTTTACATTTGTGTCAATTGTGCTTGTCCCTGAAAAGAATTTGTGTACATTGTGGCAGGATTATGGTAGGGTTGCGTTCTTCGTAAGTATCAAGAGACTACAAAACCTTTTGGTAAACCTTACTTCAGTAAGAGTGCCGAGAGTGCTTTTTGTTTCAGATTCCTTAGGTCACTCACGTTTGTCAAGTTATTGTGCTCACTTTCACTTAAATCTTTGAAGCCATTTCGATGGATCGCTAATTGCGCATTTGTTGTGTATCTGGTTTACATTCGGTTTATTCGGGCCTAAATATTTACTTGGGAGTTTCTACAATGAGTAGTTCAGATGAGCCGCTTCAACAAAACGAAAACGACTCTAAAAAGGTCGCAGAACGGGTTCCTTCGGAAAAATCGAGCTGTGCATTTTTCAAGAAGTATAAAAGTTCACTGTTAATGCTTTTCTCGGCATTTTTGTTTTCTGTGCAGGGTATATTTGTGAAACTTGCTCACGAGACCGGAGTTCCGTCACTACAACTTGTTTTTTCTCGTTCTAGTTTTCAGCTAATTTTTGTCATAGCAGCATTTTTCTATTATAAAGTTCGGTTCTTGCCACCTAAAAATGTCAGATGGTATGTATTTTTTCGGGGGATATGTGGCGGGATCGGGTTTGCTGTTTACTATCATAGCATAACAGTCCTTCCATTAGGTGATGCTATAACTCTGCTGAGTCTATATCCTATCTTATGTGTGTTTGCCGGTGCAATATTTCTAAAAGAAAAGCTCCAGATTCCATCGGTCTTTGCGGCATTTGCATGTGTTGCTGGTGCGTTTCTTGTCTCAAGACCGACATTTTTATTTCCGTTGACACACAAAAATGGGTCGTTGGCAACTACGACATTGCTGAGTGCTTGGAATAGCAGTAACAGCATTGGCACTTTGCTCTCATCAAAGACGAGTGGATATATTACAGCAACGATCGGATCTCTGATGGGCTCTTTTGTCTACACTTTGATACGCTTGAGTAAAGACGCACATACACTACACCTTCTTTTTGCATGGGCATCCTGCTCAGTTGTCATCTCTGCAGTGTTAGGGAATACAATTCAGCACTTTATTTTGCCTTCCTCAGGATTGTCGTGGGCGTATATTTTCTTGGTTTGTTTGTTTGGAAGCGTTGGGCACGTTCTAATGAATTACAGTGGTCGTTTGATCCCAGTAGCCATTGCATCTGTCCTTCGGGCAACAGATATTGTATTTGCGTACATATGGGAAGTAGCTATTTTCGCGGTTGTGCCTTATGCATCGACATATGGAGGGTGTGTGCTTATTATTGCAAGCATTGCTACTGTCTCGCTACAAAAAAAATGCAAGATAAAGAAACTATGCAAGAGAGCACAGAATTATGCTACACTTCCTGTCGAAAATGAGAAGTTGGAGTATGATACTGCCAGTGACAGCGGTGATGAAGTAATTCAACTATAGTTGTAGCATATTTGATCATTCTGGACACACCGAGACAAGAAGTTCTGCATTGCTGAGCGCGAATTTTATTAATGAACACATAATCCACAATATTACACATCCAAGTGCACTAGTGTACGAGTAGTCATGATTTTATCATCAGAGATGCAGATACTTTTGAAATTTCAGTGAGAGGCAACAGCCCTATTTATTGCCGGTCATTTATATCTAACGCCTAACAATTTGTCGAAGTTAACTAATTCCATCGTAGCAAGACTAGACGTACGGTAGTTTGTTAACGGTGTTAACTTACACAATGATCATCAGATGATGTGTTGTTCCTGCTCACGCAGCATTACTGAAGTAGGTACTACCGGTACTTAATTTAGGTAAGTAGCCAGTAGTACTGTACTACTGTACGTAAGTTTACTAACAAAATAAAAAATATTTAAAAAAAAAAAATAAACTGGTACTCGTAGACTCATTACCGGTCAACGGGTAAGTTAGAACCACCGCGTTCTTTCTAACTATCTAATCTCTCTATATATAGACTAACAGTCTATATATATATAGTTACTAGATCTAATATGTAATATGTTTATTTTATAAATATATATAAAAATAAATAATATTTATATGTATAGTATAGATCTAATACATATACATAGATAAGATATTAGAATCTTATCTACGTACGGAAATGAATTGTTAAATTTAGGTACGTAGGAGTGTAATACAGTATGGATGGTGCAGGGCGGAGGACGAAGAGCTGCTTACGTAGAGGGTACGAGCAGCTGACGTGTCATTTTTTACTTACCGATGCCTTTTAATCCCACTGACGACTACATTTCTTTTTTTTTTTTTGGGCGAACCCCCTTTTTTCTCTTTTTCTCCCTCACGCATGGGTCGCGGTTTCGTTCTTAGTCAAGGTTTCCTGGGCATAGACATAGGTTCAGGATCTGTTAGACACATCTGAAAAGATTTTTAAAGCATATCAAAAGTTCTTAACACAGAGGATAGACCTAAAAGAAAGAATCTGAAGTGTGAAAAGAAGAATTGGACAGCTTCATTTTCCCTTTTGTAGGGGGCGTATTTCTTTAAATTTCTTGGCACGTCTGTAGTACGTAGAGTGACACATCGATATGACCAAATATGCGCACAGCAAAGAACATGGCAAGTTTTGCGCTGGTTTGAACAAAACAACTTTTCTAGTGTGCTTTTTTTCGGCTTTTGGTGGATTTCTTTTTGGTTATGATCTTGCTCTGATTGGGGGTGCCCAGCTCTTTATTAAGGCAGACCTTGGCTTTGACGTGCACGAGGTTAGCAACATTGTCTCTGCTGCCAAATGGGGTGCGGCATTTGGAACAATAATTGGAGGCGTAATTATGGCAAAAATTGGGCGCAAAAAAGCCATTGCAATACTTACCACATTTTACATTATCGGGCCTTTTCTAATGGCCGTTTCTAATGGTGTGGCGTTACTCTGGATCGGCAGGTTCATCGTTGGTCTTGGCGTCGGGGCCTCCGCGCTTGTTTCCCCTGCATATATGGGAGAAATGGCACCGCCCCACTTGCGTGGAGCATTTGTTGCAACCTACGAATTCATGCTTGGCCTCGGTAATATAATGGGGGTTGTAATCGATTATGCTTTGAGCGACGTTCCCAATAACTGGAGATGGATGGTTGGTATGCCGATTGTATTTGCTGTTCCTCAGTATTTGGTACTCTGCCTTCTACCCGAATCACCTCGTTGGCTTATCTGGAAAGGTGAAATTGACAAGGGGCTTGAAGTTATTAATAAAATATATACTAAGCCAAATGCTGCAAAGAACTCCAAGCTCGAGAATGGAGAAGGCGATAAACTCGGACGGCCTCGCAGCGAATCTTTCCCTCCTCAAAACGACGCAGAAAAGACCATGCTGCAATATTGGAGTGATTCTGAAAAAGAGAAAAAAATGAATAAATTACGGCTCGTTGAGTATGGAAATAGATGTTGCCATGGTTGCAGCTGTCTTCGCAGGTGCGATGGTCTTCGTAACTTTTTTCGTTACATAGCCAGCTGGACATTAGAACTTTACAAAGGGCCAGAGAACAACGCGTTTCGTCTCGTTATAATCATGGCTTTTATAAATCAAGCATGTGCTTCAACATCAATCATGAATTATGGTGCAAATATCATATGTGAAATGGCAAATGTTGGTACAAATATATCATGTACGCCTACAGCCGGGAATGGAACATCTCTTGCTGACTTAAGAGATAGCTTCAAAACTGCAACTCTCATGATAACCGCAGTATCTATTGCAAAATGCGTGGGTATCCTTATCGCCATCTTTTTATTTGATAATGAAAAATGTGGAGGACGCCGCCGACTTATGCTCATCGGAAGTTATACAATGGCAGCCTTCATGATTCTTTTGACCATTGCTGGAGCATCACAAAGTCTCGGTTTAACTGTATTTGCGATGGTAGGATTTGTATTTGCATTCAGCACATCTTGGGCAGGTGGCTTTTGGGTGATTATAAGTGAAGTATTTTCCATGCGTATTAAGGCTCTTGCTTCGCCTATTGCAACTTGTTTTCTCTTTCTAATTGGAGCTGTCACTGATGAGGTTTTCCTTCTCCTCAATGATAGCCCAATGGGTTTTTATTCATTCTTGCTGTTTGCTTGTGTTGCTCTTGTTGGGGGAATTTATTTGCAAGCATCACTTCCAGAAACAATGGGTAAAACTTTGTCAGAGGTGCAGGATCTTCTTGGAGGCGGTAAAAGTAAAAACGACTGTTGTCCTTGCCTCGGCTCCAATTTTTCCCAATTTCGTACCCTACCTGACCAGAAGTCTCCTAAGAACAATGTAAGTGACAAGTATCGAACAAATACTGTTGCTGACGAATTCGCTTCAACTGATAGCGATCCACAATCTGATGACGGCATGTTTGACGTTATAGCTGGAACGGAGATCGTAGAAGGCGTTGAAGTCTCAGATGCGAGATATGATGCAGAGTTGGCACAAGAAATGCTGACACATGGAAGTGGTGATGATAGCGGAGAGGATTTTAACCTCTGAGCAATCCAATCTTGCGTGCATGAATAACATGATGGATTAATTAATTGCGTATGAGCAAAAATGCATGTAATTCGCACTTGGCGAACGGAAATATTACGAATCAGTTGTACTGAATATTTTCGCGTGACGAATGTACTCAGATATATCCTGCCTAATGATAGTTAGAATTACTGCTGGATTAGATTGATTGAAAAACAAATTCATTAAATAGTCGATAGATCTATTATATAGTTCAAGTTGCCTCAGTTTCAAAAGGGCTTCCAGGAACTGCTAATTTACCAGGCCACAGTACATTTCTTGGAATTATTTCTCGCTTGATTGATGGACTCTCCCAGATTAGCGATATACTTGCTGGTCCAATGACATGACGAAATTCTAGTACAATGTCATAGAGAACATCTCTATCAAGTGCCTTCCAGCCTTGTAAAGGCCCCGTCGCAGATGGATTTGTACCATCTAACCTAATTCCTGAGTTATTCCAATGCATAATGATCCATTCATCTCCTATCTTTAAACGCACCTGATCCGAGGTTTGCATGTTGGTAACTATAAAAGTAATGTTTTCGTCAAATTCTGTCGCAATTAATCCGGACCAACGCACAGATGTGTACTTCCGAATCGCATTTGGATCGTTGGGAGGTATTTTTGCGCTGTGGAAAAGCTCGGGATAAATGTTACTTCGGATGGGCTCATCTCCCATACTATCAAGCCATAAAGTCGGAAAATATTCAACAAACAGACCGGGTCTGGGTATTGCCATCTGGACATCTAGAGTATACTTACCTCTCACTCGTGCAGTGAATGTAAAAGTATACTTTCCATTGGCAGTATCCTTGTTGAAATCAGAAGGAGATTTGATTTGCCCATAGAATTGACAGTCATGCCATTTGTTCAACTTACATGGCTGAGGATACTGTTTCAATGCAGTTGGACCTGTTAATCGAAATGTGAAATGATTTTGATAGCGAGTCTGGATATTTTTGAATACGTCTCTTGCGACAATCGCAAACATTGTTGATTTATTAACAGTGCACTTGGAAAGGTTAGACTGCAGCACCTGTACGGATGCAACATCTGTATGATTTGGATAAATTCGTATCGAGTAAACCTGCGAATTCACAAGAGCGTCAGTCTGATTTGCAGGATCCTTCAGAACAATTGAGAGACTGTAGACACCCGCGGTTGTCGCTATATAAGTAACAGCGTATCGCCCACTTCCTTCATAGACAACAGAAGTGTTTAAGGATATGTTGCGGCTGCTTGTCAGTGGCGCTTGTATTAAAATTTCTTCTTGTATGCTCCTCCGGTTTCCATAACTATCTCGAAGCTGTATCCAAAATTTATTTGCCAGCCCAGCAACGCCAGATTTAAGGGCATTGTGTGCTTCAAATTGCTCCCTACGAATATGCCATTCTTGTGACTCAAGAATTGGAACAGTTGGAGCTCCGGCAGTTTTACTCGTCAGCCCAATATCCAGATCGTGGCCAACATATCCTGCATCAAGAGCCACACGATCAACTGCGATAGTTGACATGGCGCCGCTTGCTTTGCCATCTCTAACATAAACTGTGAAAGGTGAGCCTTTAATTCTCCAAGTACGCATTGACTCTAAGATGGCACTCTGCCCCAAATCAAAGTGAGGCAATCTTTTGCCATTGGCAAAGCTATTGTTCCTATTCTTTGGATCAGAAACAACATCGCCCACCACTAGTGATACGTATAGTAGCATTCTTCCTGCTCTTTTTGAAATGTATGAAAAATTGTAGCGGCCATTACCAAGATCAGCCTGCTCAGCTTCGACCAAGTCATGTTTCCACGTCACACTCTCATCCATTCTATCAGGATATGTTAAGAGCACACGGTAAGTATCTCCACCTTTGAACTGCGTGTTACCATATTTATCACAGGATTCTACCTGGAAATAAGATGTTATTCCAGCAACTGCGTCATGTATACCGCGCCCTGTTGCAAAACTTTCTATTGGATATGTTTCTGCAGGTGCTACATGCACGGAAAATGGCGACGAGACAATATGCTCGCGATAGAAAAAATAAGAAGGGCTTATAACTTGTCTTAAAAGATTTCGACTACTCCATTCCAGACGAATACGAGCCACATCAACACTATCACGGTATTCAAGCTTAAGCTTATAGAAATACCCAGATTTCAAATTTGCAAATCCTTGGTGTACTCCTGCTTTGCCCTTTTGTTTTAATTCTACCAAATCATTAGCATTTGTCCATGCATCGATGATAATCTTGTCATTTACCCAGAGACGGACTGCGTCATCGGCAATCACGAAGAATTGGAAGACATCTGTCAAATTCGGTCTCAATAGCCCTGTCCAGCGGACAGAAAAGCCATCGAGAGGGAAACTCACGATATCCTTTTTGAGTGGGGATGTTGGCCAGGTAAAATTCACCATAGGATCTCGACGAATCTCGATAGGATCTCGAGTATGATCCCATGTTGAATAATATTCTCCTGTTAGACCGCCAGACACAGCGTGCTGGATATTAAGCGTGTAATTACCAGCAATGGTTGGTGTATAACCACCTTCGTAACCCCCGCGTTTATTGCGAAGATCCTTGAGATCCCCTGCAAGCTCAACTTCTTTCATAGAATGTACTGTACTCAAGCTTATCGAAAACATGTCTCCATCAGCTTCTTGCAAATTTCTAAATCTGTCCCTTGCAACTAGCGAAATCGGAGCGAACAAACCTGCGACACTCTCAGATAGGCCTGTTCCAGAGGCATGCGTTTGATTAGCAACAGTTACTGTAGAAGTTACATATACTTGGAATGGACTTCCATAGATAGGTAAAGGAGTATCAAGCTTTTGCACGCGGTTGCTGGTATCTCCCCGCTGAATAACTTTCACATCGAGAGTGTAGTTGCCCCGAGTCTTTGCGATGTAATCGGCACGGTAAGTACCAATACCTATCTGCACAAATTTTCCGTACACTGGTACAGGTGGAGAGGAGGTGCTTTGTGTGTCATATACATGTGAAGAATTCAGTGTAACGATAAGAGAATCATTTTGAGAGCGTAAATTGCCTTTGTAATCTCTTAGTGTGACGACAAAGCTTGCAGTTTGACCTGCTGTTGCAAAAGACAATCCTTCTCCCGATGCTGTTGAAGTCCAACCAATAGCAGAACCGTCAACAACACTCACATTAAATGGCGAGTTCACAATTTCTTGGCCAGCCATTTTGACAGTTAAGAGCTGGTATCCTGCAATTTCTGCGATATACGAGCAGTTGTACAAACCTTGACTAATGTGAATACAAGTCCCACGAATTTCATCTCTAATTTGCAGAGATTTAGATGTCATGGACACTGATACAGTATCGCCGCCTTCCAACCGCTTGTTTCCAAATTTATCGCGGCTCTGGACCAAGATA
>JACLAC010012339.1_pt1 | contig 14627 bp, 13 predicted proteins | sample 8027881 | NCBI WGS metagenome assembly JACLAC01 (sample SAMN15725517, study PRJNA655200) | protist metagenome | isolation source: fluorescence activated cell sorting (FACS) single amplified genomes of... | place: Spain: Blaines Bay Microbial Observatory, Mediterranean Sea | collected 2016-01-19 | reverse complement strand
TCCTAACTAGTAGATAATTGGCATACATATTTCAAATTTATCATCATTGACCATTGTTCAATGGAATTGGGCAATGCAGACAAACCAAACATAGCAGTTTTCTATTGGGAATGGACTCTCCCACTCCGTTGAGCTTTTTGCTCACAAAAAACCCCGGCTCCAAGGTGTTTTCATACATCCTGCCGCAGCCAAGTCGATCTATAGGGTTTCCTCGACTCTAAAAACCTGAGCCCGATGAACCACTTTATCCAAGGGAGAATTGCGCTTCCTGACGAGGTGGAGGATTCGGTCTTGGGGTCCCTCAAAGCAACACGCCTGAGCCCCCGTCATATTTTTTAGCTGACTTAGAATACTCTGGATAGCTCTGCCTAAGCCACATGTTCTTCAAGCGGCTGCAAGACTACCTGCTCAATCACTTGTGAGTGAGCTGCTGAAGTCTAGCCAGAGGATCTGAGACAGATTCTTAAAGAATTCTAAGCTAGCAAAGAATTAAGCCTGAGAGACTGGCAAGCAAAGAGTCAGGTACTCAGCAGCCAGAGAGTCTGGTTTCGAAATATCTGGTCATTGCTGGAGATTTTTTAGAGTTCTCAGTAAGCAAAGGTAACAAGCGTTCCAGGAAGATTTTATTCAAAGCGATTTTGGTTGAGTGAAACGAAAAAAGCCCCAGCATCCGCAGAGTTTGGCGACACGACGGAGTGCTGGGGCCCAACACAACAAGACAACCCCAGCAGGGCCGGTTTGTTGATAGCAGTTATATATACGCTTCCTGCAGGTTGCGCCATCAATTTCTGCAAGCAGACTGACCAGTCACCAGGGTTGTCTCCTGAAGTTTAGGAGACATCTCGATGAAATGTCTACTTCGTCTCTTTTTTGTCCTGATCATTTTGGGACTGCTGCAAACAGGCTGTGACATTCGTGAAGCGACCATTGTCTATGACGTGGAATTCCCCCGAGCCGATAGCGATGAAGCCAGTGGTGGCTCTGGAGGTGGCTCTGGAGGTGGCTCTGGAGGTGGAAGTCCTGGCGGCCCAACCACGGTCACCAACCCTAACGGCTCTGGCGCCGGCTACACCGTCTCCAAAACCATTGCCAATGTCTACGAAGACGGTTCGCTCTCGGATAATTTCACAATTGTACTGACCGCCGCTCCCAGCGCCAATGTGGTGATGGGTCTTGCCAACCCGGACACCACCGAAGTCAGCTTATCCCCAAGCTCCCTCACTTTTAGCACCGTCAACTGGTCCACCGCCCAGACAATCCTACTCACAGGTGTCGAAGACGGCATTGCCGACGGCAACCAGGCAACCACCCTAACCGTCTACGTCAACTCCTCCACTGATAGCAATTACTCCTCTGGGGTAGATAACTCTTCGGTGACGGTCAATTCTGTGGATTCTTCCAGTGTTGCAGCAATCACCATTAGCACCACCGGAGGGAACAACTCGGTCACGGAAAGCAGTGGAAATACCGATAACTTCACGATAGCACTAGCCACTCGACCTGCTCAGAATGTTACAGTCTCTTTGACTTCTGCTGATACCGGAGAAGTCACCGTTTCCCCATCCTCGGTGGTTTTCACCTCCATCAATTACAGCTCTGCCCGGACAATTGTGCTAACACCCGTTGAAGACGGCACTGCCGACGGTAATCAGAACGTCAACATTTCAGCCAACGCGACCTCCACTGATATTTCCTACAATGGGCTCAGCCAAACAACGCCAGTCGCGATCCTAGACAGTGGAAGAGTTGCTCCTGGTTTGATTACTGATCTTGCCGCATCGGCAGGGAGTCAACAAAATACGTTGACCTGGTCGGCCACCGCTGGTGTGGACAATTATACTCTCTACTGGTCTAGACCTCCTTACATTCCCCTTACCATCTCATCCTCTAACTCGGCTTACCGAGGTTTCTTTAGTCTTGCTTCTGGAACCACCTCTTATGTTCATGCTGGCCTGGACAGCAGATATACTTACTACTATGCCATTCTTTCCACAAACTCTGTTGCATCTTCAGGCTTATCAAATGAAGTCACTGCCAGGCCATCAGGATTTTCAGGTCCCCCAGTCTGCAATACCACGGGAACTCTGACTGATAATGATGCTGACCTACTAGTTCACTATGCCTTTAGTAACAATCTCAATGACATTGCTGGATCTGGAACCACAGGCAGTCCGTATAATTTGAGCAATTCAGGCGGGACAATCAAATATGCTCAGAGTTGCGCCTATGGTCAGGCAGCCTACTTTGATTCCAGCACAGGATATTTGGAGAACAGTAACTTCAACAGGACAAATATCACTTCCTTAGATTCTGGGAATTATACCATTGCTTTATGGGTAAATCGTGATGCAGATATGATTGAATATGCATCTGCTATTTCCAGTAAGGATACAACAAACAGTGTATCCACTTGGGGAGATTCGCTTCAAATTGATGTTGATGAAAGTGGTGGAAACAACTACATGCGCTGGAACAATGCTCCTTCAACAGGAATTTCAGATCAAGCAATGATCACTGATGGAACGTCTCTGACAGACTGGTCCTATATCACTGCAGTTCATTACGACAACAATACCGCTCAATTCTATCGAAATGGGGTGTTGGTGGGAACACACACCACCTTTCCTGCGAGATGGTACAAGATGAAAGTTGGCATCAATCGGGGTGGGTATGTGGGGAATCAGCATGGTCTTGGCTCGGCTTGGAAAGGCTACATTGATGAAGTCAAGGTATACAACCGGGCCTTTGATGGGGATGATGTCAAAAATGCTTGCTTGCTCTACAGTCAGTGCACAGGACTCACCCCAGCAGCACCGGATAATTTAACGGCCACAACACGCAGTTCATCGCAAGTCAATCTCACATGGAATGCTGTTAACGGTGCCGATAACTACACCCTTGAATTTGGCACCAGCAGTGGCAGTTACTCAGGGAGCAGCACGATCACATCAGGAACCAGCTTCAGTCATACCTCTCTCTCTGCATCCACTACTTACTACTATCGAATCAAGGCAAACAATGCAGCAGGTAGTAGTGGGTGGTCATCTGAAGCCTCTGCTACTACCCTGGGGCCCCCTGCCATGCTGGTTACCCACACAAGCGGCTCAACAAGAGTGAATGAAGCTGGTTATGGGCAGGGCTTCTATGACTGGGTAATCACCACTGGGGATGACGTCAGTGCCGGGCATGGCTCTACAACAAAAACTGACCGGTTTACGAGTATAGCCACCGATTCAAGTGGCAATGTCTACGCCGGCATGATTTGGGACAATAGTTCAATAAGGGGGGATCAGCCACTTCAGGCAAGATTAGTCAAGTACAATACGGCTGGTGTGGAACAATGGGCCCGAGCAGTAGTTAGTCCTGGTGCAAATGCTTATGTGGTTAAAGTTCTGATCGACTCCAGTGGGAACCCGTACATCGTTGGGCATGTGCAGGATGGTTCCTATGATGGTCAAACTCATTTTGGATCTTACGATATCTTCATCACCAAGTATGACAGTCATGGAACGAAGCAATGGTCAAAACAGTTTGGTTCAAGTGGAGACGATGCTCTAAAAGGCTCAACTGCTGGTGGATGGGGTGAATCAAGTGCTGCAATTTCCACAACTGATGAAATATATATCACTGGTTTAACTCGTGGGAACTTTGACGGCGGTGGGTTAGCCGGAAAGTATGATTCCTTCATCCTGAGAGTCGATTCCAACGGGAACCAACTTGGTATTGTTCAAGATGGAGACAGCTGTTGTGGAAATGGATCCACTGGTAAAAGTAGGTCGGGCCACGTTATAGCCGTTGATAGCAGTGGAAATTATTATCAAGCTGGGCTAACAGGTGGTGCTATAGATGGGCTGTCACATTCACGTGCGAGCCTGCCGGGTTATTCAACCTCGACGACAAATACACACTTATACGATCTGTTTGTTCGAAAGTACAACAGCAGCCATGTTCTGCAATGGACAAAACTCTTTGACAGTCTTCAAAATAGTTCACCAGAGACTTGGTCGGGGGTTTCTTGGTTTACAGATGCACAAATTGTATTGAGCAATGATGGAACACAACTTTTTGTTGGCACTAAGTGGGCTGGAACCTTCAATGGCCAAACCTCCGCTTGCCAAGGATCTAATGATAAACGATGTCTGTTATTGTTCTCACTAGACACATCCGATGGGTCATTCAATTGGACAAAATGGCCTGACCAGGCTGATTCAAACGCCCTGCATGTCGATGCATCGGATAATATTTATGTAACACAATACTCTAATGGAAATAAATGGCCTGATGAATACCCCAAGCACTTATACTTTGGTAGGAACCTGATTTACAAATATAATTCAAGCGGTGTGGAACAGTGGAAAAGACAATATGGAAGTGCAAAAAATAGAAATGGTTTTTTTGATGCAGAATTTTTGTTGGCGTCGCATGTCACTCCCAGTGGACAAATCTATATCGGTGGGCAGTCTCAGTTCAATAGTCATGGTTTATTTTATGGTCTATCATTGGAGAGTCCTGGCGGTCAGGCAGTTCTTTTCAAGGCAGATGGCAACAATAGTTACATGGGAACAGACTACTTCACACTGACCCTCAATCAACAACCCACTGCCGATGTGACCTTTACCGTCACTTCACCAGATACTGGAGAGGCCACTGTTGCCCTTGGTGGAATCAACGACGGCACATATAAGAATAAAGAAAGCTTTGGTTGCATTAGAGCATCTTGCAATGGTGGTTTAGGTGCTACTGATACAGCTTATTATTTAGACAATAGCTCCATTACCTTCCAAGAAACTGTGGGATGGAATAATTGGAACACACCATATCCTGTTCATATCCAAGCTGTGCAGGACAACCTCAGTGATGGTGATCAAACGCTCAACTTCAATGTCACCACTTCTTCAACAGATGCAGACTGGAATGGCCTCTCATTCACCGTTCCTGTGACGGTGGTTGATCAAAATCCATCTTACCCATTAGATCAGCCGAATCTTACTGGAGCAACAGGTGGTGTTCAGCAGGTATCTTTGACTTGGAACGCGGTGGCAAGAGCTGACTACTATCGAATCTTTTGGAAAAAGTCTTCTACAAGCAACTACGACAGTTTTAATGTTAATAACAGCAACACTTATGATGGAGTCATTAAAGTTGATAATGTAACGAACTATGTTCACGGAGGGCTCTCATCAGGAAATCCATACCACTACACAATTGTTGCCGGCAAGGTGGGCTATGAGCATGCTGAGACGGTGAGAAGTAATTCAAGGCAGGCTTCTTCCGTTACAGATTTCACCACCGAAACGCTGGGCACAGACAATGACCCAGACTTGATGGTCTACTACGACTTTGATGCCGGTGGGGGTGGAAATTTGATCAATAAATCACCTGTAACTGCTGGATCTTACAACCTCACAGCTTCAGGCTCCACCATCGTCAGCGCAGGGTCTCGCTTCACAGGAAATACTGCAGCATACTTTGATGCCGATGAGGGATATGCATACAATAATGATTTCAATGATACCAACATTACACAGTTGTCCAACACGGGGAATTTCACGATTTCAGCTTGGGTTTACCCAGATCAAGACATGGTGAAGTTCGCCTCAATCATGGCTACTGGAGATTCCACCAATAAAAATACTGGCGCATTTCAAATGTCTAATACGAATCATACACCAAACAAGATCGGGATGTTCGCGCAGAACACAGATATCAAGTTGGAAAGCTCAGCCACGTCAAACAACACTTGGTACCATGCAGTCTTTGTCAAGGAGCAAAACGGCACCGACAATGGAACTGGGAGGTTCTATCTCAACGCAGTTGAGGTAGACAATGCAACGAATTTCAAAACTGGCTTTAGAAAGCTCAAGATTGGCATTAACCGAGTGACTAAGAACAGTTGGAAGGGCTACATTGACGAGTTCAAAGTTTATCGAAGAGCTTTAAATACTACAGAAGTGAATAACCTCTATAACAATGACACACCCTGACAGCGTTGTTTGATTTCAAATTTGTCTCAGCTACAAGCTCCTGAGCAGTTTCTTAGCTATTTTTCAAGGAAAAGGTGGTCTCTAAAATAGATGAAGAAACAGTTCCCAGCCTTTGGTGTTGTTAAATTTTTCTTCTTCTTTTCAGGGGTTGTCCTAACGACCCGTTGCTGCCACGAAGTCGTCTTCCAGAGTTACGGATGGCTTGATCCATCTGGCGTTCATCTGCATCCGTTAGGGTTGTGACCTTAAAGCCAAGCTGCCCTAGCGTTCTGCCAATAGCCTTGGCACCGTTAGCAGGATTGCGCAGTACACCTGCATGGGCATAGTTCGCATTACCGATTACCAATGCCTGCCGATTATTGGTTTCCAGTGGACGGATGGCTCGTTCCTGCGCCCATGTCAGTGGCACAATTACCAACAATAGTAGCAGTATGGTAGTCGCAATGGCAGGTCTACAGATCATCTTGGCCTCTTCATGGAAAACATTACATTTGGCTCTCTGTATAACAACCTTGAGTCTAAAATTCAAAAGATGAAGAAGTGTGCAGGGCTGGGGATGATATGGCAGTCAGAGTTCCAGTATCAAGATGCGGGGGGTACTTTTGCTGTCCCCGGGAGTAAGGGGATGGAGTCGAAAATAAGGGATTCCATAGTGGATCAGTTCGAGCAATCCAGGTGATGTCCGTTGCTCTTGTTCCTCCCAACGCATTTGCCATCTGGCTCGCCTTATTTTCGTAGGGTTGCGCAGTTTCTGGTTAGTCCCAAAGACTCTGCATGATGGTTTGGTGGGTGTGGACTGTAATTTCCCCACCTACTTCTTTCAGCCAGTCTTCAGCAAGCAGGTGGATGTCCTTCGATTCAATCCAGTGGTGATGCAGGCCCTCTTCGGTTTCATAAATTTCAAAAAGCGTTATCACCACCCTGCCCGTTTTTTCTGGCATCTTCCCATCCAGAAACGAGTTATATTCCTTCCACTCTGGGCCAGATGAGACGACATACTGAACTAGTTTGAGGGGGCCATCCTGAAAACTTTTGGTTTGCATGAATTCAAAATGCCCGCTTGCGCTCTCCATGAAATCTTTGGCCACTTCCTCGTTGGGCAAGATGATTGTCCAAGTTGTCAGAGTTTTTCCCTTCAGTGCATTTGCCATCTGGTTCTCCTCTACTGATTTGATTGTGGGCTAGAACATCTTCTGATTCTTGGCAATATCGAGGGCCTTGGCCTGCTCCACCCCCAGGTAGTGACTGGTGGCTGCGACACTGCTATGTCCGAGTAGCTGCCGGACAGCATGCTTTCCTGCTGAGGATACCTCAAAAGCAATTACGATATTTTTGCGATGATTTATTGATTCTGATTTTATTCTTTAGGACTTAACTCAGATTTTACCTAGGTCCTTACTGATAAGACCATCGGATTATTAAACCGGTGATCTGTGGTCTCGGTCACAACAAATAACAGTCATATCACCTTAATAATCCAAACTGTGCTTGCCTTTTAACTACCTTTTAGTTGATATCTGCAAAGGATGAAGACTATTTGGAACTGCCTACATAATACCAGGATGACAGTTCCTCAAAACCAAATTGAAAGGAAAACCATGAAAGTGATGTTTCAAGTTGAATGCGAAGATTGGGCACGTTGGAAGAAAGCTTATGATGCTCATGCTCCCAAAAGAGAAGGTTTTCAGAAGGATATTTTTGTAGGTCACGAAGCAGAAAACCCAAATAATGTCTTAATGATTTGTGAGATTCCATCAATGGAAGAATTGCAGGAATTCATGCAACTTCCTGAAAATGCATCAGCAATCGCCGATTCTGGAGCTAAGTTAGAAACTTTCAAAGCTACTCCATTAGCAGATTAGCGGCATACCGCATTGTTTAGAGATGGTGAACAGGTGAACAAGGTGGTGCCCGGCCAGCTTTTGCAGGACCTAAACCTGTTTACCACCAGCTAATAGGTTGCTTCTACTTTTTATTTTCTTCACTTCAACAAGTTTAAATATGGCTGTATTTATGAGAACTCACTAGCCTTTCAACTTCAATTCTGAAAGTGTTGATACATCCAACTAATAGATTGCTAATAGCCTCATTAAAGTCGACAATTAGTATTGTAACACACTTAGCACTTTGCTTTGGATGCATTTCAAATACTCTATAGTAGGGAAAAACTATGGCTTCTCAATTTTTTCATGTCCACCATCACTTGAAACCTGGTATGGCAGGAAAGTGGTGGCAAACATTTGGTGAACAAATGCCTGACCAAGCCTCACTCGAAAAATATCATCAAGAGTGTCTGAAACTAGGTTTTTTCAATCATGCATTCATGCCTGTTGCCCAGGACGGCCCGATGTATTGTATTTGGGAGGCGAAGGAAGGAATTTCGGAAGCTCAATTCCAAGAATTTATTGATGGCCCAATGGGACCAAATTTTGGGATAGGTGCTATGAACAATAATATCTCGAAGATAGACCTGGAATTAACTGGCGGTCAGGCTCCCTACGAGAGAAAACTCTGATATCCTTTCTGCATTGTAGTAGACACCCCTACTGCAATGCAGCTTCTTTTCTATCAGCCCTACCTCTAGCTTCCTTCTTTCACCCGCATCATCTCACGAATGATTCCCACACACTAATGTATAGATCTACGCTGATTCTTTAGCTAGCGATGGTTCTTATGACGTCGACTTAACTTAAGGTACAGGCAAATACGCTGAATACGTAGGGGTGAAATTAACTGTAAGTTTTGTTAGACAAGTTGCCAGTGGGGAAGGTGTCTAGCATGTTAAGCCTGTTGAATAACTAACTTAAAAAATTGCTCTCGGGATCCAACCGAATTGGATCCCACCTTCCTCCATGCCTTCCCACTGACTGATTTGTGATCCGTTTATTTGCTACTTTTTTCTGTTTTGATCGTAATTTTCCAGATAGATTACCGTAAATAATCGGAATTCAAACCAGAGCAGCGGAATAAATCCAGTGGTCTTTTGTGTTTGACCAGACTAATTTCTCAGCTTGTCCTATAGACAAATCGAAATATCTGTAAGTGAGTTCAAAATATAAATTCACATTGATACGGAAGATGAAATCTCTAACTTTGGTAATGGCACTTTCCGGGTTTATTTTTGTTGCTGGTTCATCAGATCTGTTTGCTTGCCATTATGGATCTGGATATGGATCAATGTATGGCAATACTGGTCATTTTACAGATGGAATGAGAGGTCAAAAAAAATATAAGAATGTTTTCGGAATAACTATAGAAGCAGGGCTTTCCACTACAATCGCTCCGACAGAAATGTCTGCTACTTCAACTGATTGTAGATGGATGCTAGCGAGAATCGAACAATTCTTTGATGCCTCATATCCACAAATCGCTGAAGAAAGTGCACAGGGTCAAGGTCCACACTTGGAAGCACTTGCCGCACTAGTTGGTTGTAATGCCCAACAAACGATGCTTCTTGAAAAAGCAATACAGCAAAACTATCACAGTGTATTTGCCAAAGAAGACATCAATCACTCAATCAATGAATTTTACACGGTAGTCAACAGTGATAATCAACTAGCTGCTTGTTGGCCCAAGTCATAAGGTATTTTCCAACTGCTATTCTCAACCAGTGATCACTAAAATATCTGAAAAACATTTTTTATAAGATGAATGATTTGGTAACAATTGGGGAGGTAGTTTTAACCCTTGGTAAATAAATCTCCTCTAGTTTAGGTATTTACTGGGGTTGGAGGGTTTTACTGAATGTTTACTTTCGCCAAAAGTATACATTAGATCGGCTATCGATACGTCATATTGATAGTCAGTGCTGATTATCAAGATCTTTGAATCGGAAGGTCGCTTGTAGTAAACTGAATTATTCAGAAATTTTTTGTAAACCTTACATAAGATAATTTGCTATGGCGAATACATTTCATTTGGCTATACCAGCTGGCGTCCTAGAAACTTCCGTTGCCTTTTACCGTGACGTACTTGGTTGCTCAACCGGCAATAGCGAAACCGGTCGTTGGGTGGATATTAATTTTTGGGGTAACGAGCTGACCCTTCACCAAAGTCAGGAAAGCCTGCCAAACGTCAATCATGATGTTGATATGGGCACAGTTATGGTGCCACATTTTGGAGTCCATCTCGAGCAAGCTGATTTTGATACTGTCAAAGCACGCCTAGAAGCGAAAGGCATTGACTTCATTGATCCGCCATACCGACGTTTTAAGGGAAATGAATTTGAACAGGAAACTTTTTTTATCAAAGATCCAAACGGCAACGTCATGGAAATTAAAACCATGGTGAACCCAGAAGTACTATTTAAAGTCGTCGACGGATGCCAGTCAGCTGCAATTACTTAGGGACAAATGTGAAAAGTATACATTAGGGCAGTGATTCGACTCATTATCTGGGACTTCGCTTGACTACTGCAGACTGCAGGTCCACTATCCGCCTCGGGAGACCAAAGCGATACGCTAACATTCAGCTGAATGAGTATGCGATCAGCTAGCACTAGCCAAACTGAACAAGGTCTGCCATTCACTGATACGAAAAATATGTTCAGTGAATTTCATGATTAGTACGGAGACTTTTCCCACATTTTATTTCTCTGTACTACTTCTTGAACGCACTACGGGAAGCTCACTGACTCGAGCTTCCCATCTACTAGCTGCTAATATCCCCTCGCTCGTTGTAGTCGTTTAACCGCTGTTACTGCTCGTATCCGATGCAGAGCATCCATCGCACTCGATACTTGTAGTTCCATAGTCAGTAATATAGTACTGCAAATGAATCGGCTGCCCGTAACAGGTACTCGGTCAATTTGGTTTTCAGTGCCGGTAGATAGTCCGCAAAATCCATAGCATCTGTGCTGCGGGCAAATCGCTGTTCCGATCGACTCCAACGCAAATCATACGTGCGTTTCTTGCGGCTGCTTCTTAACACGCATAACCGATAGCTCAGCCAACCGTTGGACTCCTGGCTGCTTTGCATTAGTGCCCAATGGGTATTGGTATCTCTATCGTAGATATGAGCATACACCTGCCAGGATGAGTACTCGGCCTCTAAAAGATGAACTTTATTCTGCATCAGAACTCCTGATTATGGTGGACACGTATCGGCTCTATTATTTTTAATTAGTTAATTAGCGTCGTCACGATCTTGCGCGTGCGTATCGTCAACTGGTGGCTGTGTAGAATTCATCTGCTCTTCACTCGTCTTTTTAATTGCTGTTAGAAAAGCTAATGATGGTGAAGGTACTTCCAACTGCGCTCTCCACTTCTCGCTAAGCATTTTAGGATTCAACCGACTGGCTACCCAGCTCCGCGCCTGGAAAGCAACAGTACCGGCACGAGCATCCAACTCTCCGGTCTCTACCTCATGAGCGATTCTCTCGATTGCCTCGAGGTGTAGTATTTCTCTAGCTTCAAGCGACTCCAGATATCGCTTACGACGTTCCTCATCAGTATTCAAATACTTCCAGAGCGCCTGTTTGGACTTTGCGTAACTCTGTGCGATCTGCGCCAGGCTTTCGCCGGCTGCGATCCGGTTACAGACTTCTTCGAGGTCCCAACGCTTGGGCAAGCGCTCAAGATTTCGTTGGTCCACTAGTTCCTTTGATATAATTAATTCCTAGAATGTGTACTCATGCGCTCAATTTGCTTTCTACCCCAGTAAACATCTAGACTAGCAGCGAGTACACTCCCAGTACTCGGTTTTATCACAGTAATTATCTAGCGTTGCGGCCAAAGTGCGTACATGAGTACGGGGTTATGATATTGAATAATTAAATGCTCTACCTTCTTTGGTCTTCACTAACCGACCAGTGTCTTCGAGTGCCTTCAAAATATTCTCGACGTTATCGCCAACCGTTCTTCGTAAGTCTTGCTTGATCGCTCGCTGTGTTGTTCTCCCACCGCTGCGGCGTACCTTATCAAGAACACGACGTGCGCTCTCTTCTGTGTGATTCAGTGCCGATGTCTGGTAAGCTCGCTTCATGCTTGCGACAAAGAATCTCATTACGATTATCGCATTCAGCGCTGTCTGTTCACTAAGCTCGGAAGCATCGGGGTCACGCTCGCTCAAGTAGTGCAGTGTCAACGCGACACGATATACGTAAGCTCGTGTTGTATGCGGCAAAGGTCTGTTCGCTTCCTCGTCGAGCCTCCGACTTGAGGTGATGTACATATAGCTGCAAGTGGATCTTAGCGTGCTGGTTCATCAGGACTGAACACTTTTGATCGCGAATCTCAACTAGCTTGTTGAACAAAGAACTCAGCAGTACCTTGCCGTTGCTTACGGACATTAGTTCGTCAATCTCTTGCTGGCGCTCGATTGACGCTAGTTCTTTACTGAGAAACAGATGATTGAATAGAAACCGCGCTACCAGTCCGTCAGACTTGTTTTCATCACTAATAATTTTTCGCAGTAAAGAGTCCTGGATTCCACCACTAACAGGTACAAAAACACTGGGAATGTACCGGTCATTTTCAGCTGTTGGATTATCGAAAGAGTGCCCATTCCAAAGCATTAATAATTTCTGGCGATCATTCCCTTTACATTTGTACTGATTTAGGCCGTCAAGCACGCTGAATATCTCATCACTCAACAGCCCAATTCCAGCTGGGTTGTCCTCGTGAAAAGCACATAGACGTTCCATTGTCAGAGCAGTAGCAATCCAACGCTTACGAATTGGCTTCTTTGACTTTGGCTTCTCTTAATCTTCCCACTGATCAAGTTCTAGTTTGTAATGCTCCTGCCAATGTCTCTACTGTTCCTCTAATTGTTGTCCGCCACGTATTCGGTTAAGCGGGGTCTTTCCTATTCCAGAAGCGCAAATACTTGCCAGCCAGAGTAAGGCCTTCTCTTGCCAATTATTTTTAATAACTAGCGTCTTGTGCCCTCAATAGCGAATCCTACGTTGCATAACAATTCACAAAAAGCGCTTTCATAATTCAGATCCAAACTTTCAGCAGCGAGTTCTAGATACTGTTCTAAATCAATAGAAAGAATACCCCGTTGTAAAGTTGGCAGAATTTCTCCAACAACTGCTTCTACGTCAAAGTTAGGATCCTGAAAGACTAGATCGTTTGGTACTTCAACCAGTTCTTTCAGCCACTGATCGAGTTTCCCGTCTCTGAGCGCGTCATTCGCATCTTTCTTGGGCTCTGGGAGCATTAGCGCCTGACATGAACAACTACGTCGCAGTAACTCCTGAAGTAATTTTGCGGCATCTGTCTCCCCGTTTTGATTCGGGTCGTCGTGGCCATCGTGATCGCTGATAATCAGAACATTCGCCTCTTCGGGTAGGAACCCCGGTACGTGTTGTAAATTACCCTTAGACTGGCAAACGAAGATGTGATGATCCAGATAGTGGGTACGAATAGATAGCGCATCACGAAACCCTTCACAGACCAGGTACTTCAGTGACTCACAATTCTCGGTACGAGTGGGCAGATAACTTATTCGGCCAATTCCGTCGTCAGGATTGCCGAGCTGCTTCTTTTCGGGCTTAGCACTCTCCGGTAGCAGAACTCGAGCGACCTTGTCCGCAGATGTTGGCGCTTCAATAGCTGCCCGACTGGATTGTTCTGGAGTGATCATCAGGACCACTAACGTGCGAGAACCCTTACCACTAGCAGTATTTCGGTCACGCAGCGCATATATGAGCCTAAAAGGTCTTCGTAATTTTCAGTAACCAATGCGCTGTCTTTTAGATATTTTTGAACTGCGGTCTTCGCTTTATCAGATTCTGGCTTTTTCCAAAGCGCCTCGGCTTGCGGAGTTGTACTCGATTTAGACTTGGTTTGTTTCGACCGGGAGTCGGCAGTAGGACTCGCCGACTGTGATAACGGATCGTTGGGTTGCGTGTCTACGTTAGGATTATCAGACGGGAGTTTGGGACCAGTATATCTTCGTTTTCTAGTTGCATTACCTTTTTGTGAGAAGTCTGGTAGTCCGTCGAGGCTTCTTGCTGCACCAAGAAGATCTCGCTCTTTAGCTACTTCGAAAAGCGTTTGGAGTACCCCACCTTTAAAAGACTTTACCCCGTTCAAGCCTAGAGTTCTGGCGTTATCATTAGGGTCACGAAATTACTCTCCACTGCGTTTCCAACCAGAAAAGTCTGGGTGTTCTTGTATGACTGCTAGCAGAGATTCGTTAAGTATACGATCACGTGAATTGCCTTTACCGGTACTAGGATCAAAGAGAACTTTTTCTGCATTCTCCGACATTACGCGAGCTCCGTCCTGGAGTTCACAACCGCTACGACATGATTAGAAAAAAAAAGATTGTCTGGCCTGGCGAGTACGTAAGAATCGTTTCTCACGTTGGTTTTTGGGCACAACAGTGGTAGATTAGTTCCCAGGTGCCAAACCACCTTCAGCCGTATAACACAGCGGTTGATTGATGATAAAAGCCCAGTAGTCTCCAACTTTCCACGGTAAAAGACTGCTGGGTTTTTTCGTTTTTAGCCTACCGTACTTGCCTCTGCTCTGGTGGTTTCTTTCAACTCTCTCTCGATCAGTCTGTCTACAAAAGCCTACCGCTCACCCTGAGGGATCTCGGCTTCCAGCTTATCCAGTAAATCGAGACTTATCGCAAAGCTCTTGACGACTCTCCGAATTGGTTGCTTGTCATTACTCATAAAAACCTTTCGTT
>JACLAC010007767.1_pt1 | contig 14630 bp, 14 predicted proteins | sample 8027881 | NCBI WGS metagenome assembly JACLAC01 (sample SAMN15725517, study PRJNA655200) | protist metagenome | isolation source: fluorescence activated cell sorting (FACS) single amplified genomes of... | place: Spain: Blaines Bay Microbial Observatory, Mediterranean Sea | collected 2016-01-19 | reverse complement strand
GGGCGCGGCGAGGCAAGGACGACCTGGCGGCCCAGAGCCGCCGAAAACACGCGGAAATTAACGAAGTTAAAAGGAGAGATATTGATTCGGGCGCCGCGGCAGGCGACCCCACTGATCCTGATTGCTTTGGCGCAGGAGGCCGCCTGGCGGCATAACACGAACGCGGAGGTCAGCTCGGCAAAGACAAGACGAAACGGACCGCTCTGGTCCGGAAATGAGATCTGGGACCCTGGTGACTAGGGTACCCGCCCCGGCAGCGCCCTGACAGGCGCTGCCCCCCCTGTTAGCCGCTACAAGTAGCTAGTGTCGTGTTCGGGTTAGCCCGGGTCCGGTGCGTTTGTAATAAATTTATTACCTCAAACATGTTTGTGGGCGTCGGATGCCCGGTTTCGAGGCGTTGTGGGACCTCGTCGACGTCATCCAATGCATAACTCTCCGCACACGCCCCGAACGCATGGAGGCGGCCACGGCGCAATTTGCTGCGGTCGGCCTGGCAGATCGCGTGCATTTTCTTGTTCAGGAGCCGGACCGTGAGGATGGCAAGCGTGGTTGCTTCTGCTCCCATCAGCAGGCTGCAAGGCGCGCACTGGAACTCGGGGCGCGTCGCGCCTTAACTTTCGAGGACGATGTGGAGTTCACGTCCAATTTCACGCCCTTTGCTGCTGCGCGTGCAGCTAAGTTCCTCAGAGCAGGCTTGGAGCCATGGGAGATATTCTTCCTCGGCCACTTCCCCCGCAAAATGGAGATGACGGCGCAACGGGACATCGTGAAGGTGCGGTCGATGGACGGGCACGCGTACATGTTGTCTCTGGAGGGCATGCATCGCCTGTGCGCCCTCGACTACCGCGGTGATCAGGTCGCCTGTGGCCCAAGCACCACCCACCACGTGGTCAGCTCAGCGCATGCCGCACGTGCAGGTGGACGTGCACTTCCACTACGAATGCGCGCAAGCGTTTGCGCTGTATCCGATGGTGGCGCTGCAGAAGGCAAGTTTCAGTGACACCGAAACGGTCGAGCGCCCTGAGAACTGGAATGACGACAAGCTCACACGCGAGCAGGAACTTTACCAGCGCTGCGTGGGGCGACAGCTCTTGTCGGGGCTTCCAAGTCAACAATAAGCTTTGCTGGGCCCACGGGGTCACACGGCATACTCCTGTGAGTGGGTGGTGTGGTTTGCATTTATGCTAGCTAGCTATAGCAGTCTGACGCGTTCGTTTTCGATCGATTATACAGTATATATATATTTTATTAAGGGGTAGTGGAGATTTTATTTTCTCTCTCTCTCCCACATATTCATAAGTGTACATCAATCATCATGCTTTTCATATCTCAGAAAAGCGTTACTTAGCCTAACCCTTACACGAATTCTCTCTTCCTCTCTATTAACCCCTTCCCTGCGCTAGTCCTATATATAGGACCAGGGCCTACGGCGGTACATTAGAGTGGTTTCTGGGTTACGCCCGGCTAGGGCAGTTATGAGTATGATACCCTCGATCAGTCCGCAGCGATAGGCGGTCTCAGCTCGACGCGACACTCGCGGGCTGTGGCCTCAAAGACGCCCATATGAGGCGCCAAAGTGAGGCGATGAGGGTGCATCCGGGTGGGCCGGCGGCTGACTGCCGCAAGCTCACCAGGCACCGTGGGTGGTGCGGTGAGGCCAAACCAGGCCTCACTTCAGCGCTCCGGCGACGTGTGGGATGAGCTTGGTAGCTGGCAATAGTTGCCGCAGTTTGCTGTTTGGCGTCGACACCAGCTGCAACCGTGTCTGCCGCGTCGAGTAAGCGACTGTCACGGCAGGGTATTGACTGCGGGTCATGACTCGACCTTCCGGACCATCGGGCTAAGCGTGGAAGTGCCCCGGAGGCTCTGTGTGCACAACGTCTGTCAACATGCCGAGAGTCGGCGCAGGCAGGTCAGCTCAGCCGGCAGGCATCGGCGCCTGCTCTGACGCTCTCGCATGCGGCTAGCAGCATGCCTGGGCAGTGCGGATCCAGCTCCGCGAAGCGCTGCGAGCATGTTGAGGTCACCTTCTCCGGATGGACATGCATCTTGAGGCAAGGCCTTGAGCCAGCGTTGACACGACAAAGTTGGCTGAGAGCACTATGTTTTACCGCTTTACACGCCTAGTACTTTAGGTCACGGCCGAGGACCCTGGCTATAATCTATAAAAACTCGGCCCGGAGGCCCGTACCGGGGCTGGGGAGGCTACGAGGGCGTGGACGGACGTCCGTCCGTTTTCCGGCGCAGGGAAGGGGTACTCTATCCTCTCCGAATCCCTATAGTATTAACCCCCCCCCCATGGCAGCCCTACAGCTACACAACCAACGGCCGAGACATAGTACGAGACCCCCAGGCTGAGCATGAAGCTTGAAGGCCCCCCAGCCATTCGTTGGTGCACATTCGTTGCACTCCCGCCATCCAATGTTGCGCTCTTCCACACGCGCGTTCTGTCGGACGTGTGCGAGGTTCATTCAGCGTGTGCGGCTTGCGAGGAGCCGCATTGGCCCCCCGACACAGCAGAGGAGCCGCATTGGGGCCCACTTGGTCAGCGCCGGAGGACAGGAACCTCACGCAGTCGGCTTCCGGATGCCGCACCGTTTGCATACGGCCACGATATCCATCTCTTCGTCAGGCTTGCACCCGCCGCCGTCGATGGCCCTCCGAAAGACCTGCTCTGCGGCTGCGTGCTCCGCCTTGCCCAGAAACATCCAAAGCATCTCAAACCGGCGGGCTTGGCTCAGCCGGCAGACCAGCGCGGCCGCTGCCGCCGGAGCGTCTGGCGACAGCGCACGTTCAGTGGCAAGTACGAGAGCAGAGAGCAATTCCGAGGACAGCGAGTCCCCCATGAACGCTGCAAGGCTTTGAGGCGTATTCGGCAGCAGTTCCAGCTGCTCTCGCAAGCGCGGCACATCGGTGCACTTCCCTTTCGCCCATAGCGTCGTGAAAGTACGCTCAAAGGAGGTGAAGCTTTGCAGTTGGCGTGCCGACGCGCCCACCTGTGCTGACTGCGCGCGCTCCGCCACCCTACGGGCAATATCCGCCGCCTTGCTCGCGTCCACTCGCCCCTTGGGAATCGTGGAGGGCTGCACCTCGCCGCTGGTGGGCTTGCCACCAACTGGCGTGCTGGTTGCTGGCTCCGTCGTGCATGGCGATGTGGCATCCGTGGGGTCTCTTTTGCACGCCTCAAGCTCGCGCCGCAGCTCGGCCGCTTCTGTCCCGGTAGCCTGAGCCAAACCAGCCCGGAATGCGGCGCAAGCCGCGTCAGTGTCGCCGTGGGCGCGGAGGGCCTGGCCAAGGCGGTAGTGACCCTTGGCGAATAGTGGGGCGAGCTCAGTGCAGCGCCGCGCGGCAGTGACCGCGTGCTGAGGCTGACCAAGCTTCAAAAGGGCCAGGGCAAGGTTGCTGAAGTGTGTATGACATTCTGGCGCTGTGCGGCTCGCTTCGTAGTAGAGCTCCGCCGCCTTCTTGAAGTCCCCAGCCCGGAATGCCTCGGTGCCACGCGCCTTCACTTCGTCTGCAGCTGCAGCGACCGCAGCGGCTGCGGTGCCGGGCTCGGCTTTTGTTGCCTCCGTACCCTTTGTTGCCGCCGTCGTACTTGGTGGCTTGGTGGCAGCATCCTCCTGCTCTTGCCGCGACTGCGCTGCAACGAGTCTGCTGAGTCGGATGCAAGCTGCGCTCGCGTCTTTCGCGCTAGGCTGCAGGGCGACCACGGCGCGCATGTCGTGCAGAGCCTCTGCGTACCGCTCCAGCGCCTCGAAGGCAAATGCCCGCCGCATGAGCGCTTTGGCGTCTGTCGGCACAGCGCGCAACACCTCCGAGCAGTCTTCCGCAGCCTGTTTGTACTGCTGCAGCTGGCAGGCGCAAGCGGCTCGATTGTTCAAACACTTTGTCAGCAGCGCGGTGTTCTTAGCCGCACATGCCCGCAGATTGTCGATCGCTTCACTATACTTGAGCGTTGCTGCATCGTACTGGCCGGTTTTGAAGAGCGCATTGCCGTCCTCGCGCAGCTGCTCCGCAGCAGCCGCAGCTGCACTCACAGCAGGACTCACCACTGCCTCCTGGTGGTTCTCCTCGTCCTCCTCGTCCTCATCCTCAATCTGCAAGCGACGCATGCCGGAAGCCCCGGTCTCTCCGGCGTGCGCCGACCCTGTCGCAACAGCTTCCACCGCTTCCTCCTCGTCGTCATCCTCGACGATCTTCACGCGACGCATCGGAGCAGCCGCGGCCGTGCCCTTCGCGGCAGACGCCGACGTCGCCGCCTCCTCCTCCTCGTCCTCGTCATCCTCGACGATCTGCACGCGACGCATCGGAGCAGCCGCGGCCGTGCCCTTCGCGGCAGACGCCGACGTCGCCGCCTCCTCCTCGTCGTCCTCGTCATCCTCGACGATCTCCACGCGACGCATCGGAGCAGCCGCGGCCGTGCCCTTCGCGGCAGACGCCGACGTCGCCGCCTCCTCCTCCTCGTCCTCGTCATCCTCGACGATCTCCACGCGACGCATCGGAGCAGCCGCGGCCGTGCCCTTCGCGGCAGACGCCGACGTCGCCGCCTCCTCCTCCTCGTCATCCTCGACGATCTGCACGCGACGCATGCCTGGGGTGGCACGGTCGCCCACCGGCTCTTTGTCAGAGCAAGGAACGGACCTGCCGGACGCAGGATCCTGGTAGTATCCGAGGCCGCGTGGCCCCAGCTTGAAGACTCGGCCCTCCCGTGGGCCTTCAAAGCGGGCGGCAGGGATGAACTGCGCGGCCTCCACTTGGCTGTTGTGGCTTGCCGACTCCCTGGACGGAGCAGACTGCTCGCACAAGCCTCCACCCAGTTTACCCAAGGAGCTTAGCAGCTGCTCGCTCTCCTGCAACGCTTGGGGATCGACAAAGCGGCCAGGCCGCCTTGACGCGTCCGCCTCATTGCGAGCAGCTCTCTCTCGCTCGTTCCGATCTTTCTCCTGCTCCTCGTGATAAAGGCGTCGCAGCGCCTCGTTCTGTGGGGCGGTCACGGCATCGCTATTGCCAAGGCCACCCGCATCGTCGTCCGAATCGCCGTCGACCTCCTCGATGATGAGTCGAGAGTTTTGAGTGCCAGCTTGATCTGTGCCCTTTCCTGCGGCCGCCAGCTCGCGCTGTGCATGCTCCAGCTCGACTTGCGAGCATCGGAGGTGTTCCGAAGCTTCCTGGTTGCGCGGCTCGCGCTCGAGCACAACGTTCAGGTCCGCAACGGCCTGCGCATGCTGGCCGAGCCGCCGGTGCGCAATGCCGCGGCGAAGGTAGGCTTTCGTGTACAAACCGTCTATTTGGACAGCGGCGGTGCAATCGGCGAGCGCTTGGCGGTATTGCTTCAGCTTCAAGTGACACATCCCACGATTTGCGTGCACCACCGCATTGTTCTGCTGCAATCGTAGCGCGTGCGTGTAAGACTGGATCGCTGCCCGGTACTCGCCCGCCTTGTACATCTCGTTCCCCTTGGCCTTCTCGTTCAGCGCGCGGCGTTCGATCTGCCGCGAGCAACGCAGCGTTAGGCAGCGGCGGGCTGCCACAACACGTCTCGGGACGCACCTCGATAGCGGATAGCCCCTTGAGATCCCCAGCTGTCACCGCAGGCAGCGGGCCTTTTTCGTCACCCTGCTCCTCGACTGTGGGAGCACCGCCTGCATCAAGCTTGCCGAGCTCCTGATCCACGTCGTAGCGGTCCCATTCATTGAAGTACTCGTACGCATGCTTGCGATGCCGCGGCTTTTCGCCACCAGCCACACGTGGCGGGGCCGACAGGGCGGTGTCCCTTGCGTGTGGCGGTTGAGCAGCAGGCGCTGGCGCGGCAGGCGAGCCGCGCACAGGAGGCAGCGTGGGCTGCTCGACCGCCACATCCACTTTGCGCAGAGCAGCGTCGCGCTCGTTCAGGCTGGACAGGTCCAATTCGGTCGCCATGGCTGCGTGTGGCGTTGCGTATGTGTTGGCCGTTGGATGAGTGATGTGGGGGTGTGATCATGAGGTCATAACGACCACTCGGAGTTGGCGCCGGGCCCGCGCCTCCAGGTCCCGAAGGACGCTGTCGACAGAGCAGGTAGATAAAGCAGTTCGATGATACGCCGGTCCACGGCGGCGCGTCAGGTCGGGTACACTGCAACGCCACCAGCCGGGGCTCTGCCCACGCCAGCTGAGACGGAGTAACTCGCCGACCATAGTGCGCACGCCTCGCGAGCGTCGGAGTACCGGGGGGGTGGGTTAGGCGCTGTTGTCCGCCCTATCCCCCCGGCGTCGCGGTGTCCAGTGCGGTATGACCGAGCCGGGGGTCTTGGCTACCGGAAGCCAGCCGCTCACCCCGTTCGGCCTCGCTCTCGGCCGGGCCGTTAGAGCTTTTGCACTTTCTCCCGGCCAAAAAAGGGGGGTGTGAGTGCGTATTTGTTGTGCGCCCGCCGGCGTCGTAGTGTCCTCTGCGGACTCGGGTATTCGATTAGTAGGCGCCTAGTATTTCGCCCGGGCTGGCGCCACAGTTCTGGCTGCGGGGACCGTGAGAGCAGCCCCCACATACCCCCCCAAACTTTGCGAACTATCATCACTATTGGGATGTCCATCCTCGCCCCGAGTACGCGCATCACGTGCCCTCTGCCCGCTTCGCAGCAAGCCGCGCCGTGCCCTTTTGCGCCCGCGCGGCTTTCCTCTTGCTCGCGCTCTCCAGCGTCTTCGGTCGTTCTCTGCCTCTTGCCCGCTTCGATGGCAGGCCCGCACGCATGTTGGCATTCTTTGCCTTTGTCGCAGTCCTCGACAGGCTGTATCGCGCCGTCGTCAAGCGCCGTGAGGAGGCAAAAGTGGCCAAGGGCATGGGCCATGCCCGCGTGCTTGTCATGACGTTGAGCTTCTTCATCTTTACGAGCGTGAGCAACACCGTGTTCAGCACCTTCAATTGCGAGCTCTTCGACGACGGCTCGCGGCTGCTCAAGGCCGACTACTCCATCGACTGCGATAGCGGCGCACACAAGCTCTACGAGGTGTACGCCGCTTGCTTCGTTTTTGTGTATCCCCTGGGGATCCCGCTCGGGTACTACATGATGCTCCGCAGCGTGCGAGATCACCTCACGCTGCAGCACGACGATTACTTGGGAGTCGGCTACGAGGAGCAGATCGCGCTGCGCGACAAGAGCGAGAAGATCAAGCACTTGCGCTTCCTGTACTTCCAGTACCGACCGGGCATGTGGGCCTGGGAGATCTTCCAGTGCTTCCATAAGGTGGTGCTGGCCGGCCTGCTCATGTTCGTGCTCGACGGCACCGCGTTGCAGATCGTCATCGGCATCTTCGTCACCTTCGTGATCTTCGGCATGTTCGCGTACTTCCAGCCGTTCCTCGATCCGAAGGAGACGATCCTCGAGGTGCTCGCGCTGTTCGCCATCTTCATCTGCCTCCTGCTGGGCTTGATGTTCAGGACGGGCATCGCTGGCGACAGCGACGACGCCGAGCTCCCGAGCGCGTACACGATAGATCGTGACGAGAGCGATAGTCAATCAAGGTCTCCTCCAACATTACGGAACGCACGCCATGGCTTCACTCGACTCGCACGACCCGTCCGCGCTCCCTGGGCGCTTCCTTCCCAAGGTACCAGCCTCGCAACGACCCCGCCGACTACCCTCGCTCCCGAAAGGCGGCTTGCCTTTTAGGTCACTCGCCACTAGGCAAAGCTAAGATCTAAAGTAATCTAAAGCAAGGAAGCCCCTCCAGCCATATGCAGCGCTACACGACGATCTTTTGTTCTCACACCAAGTCACTCTGACTGTCATCTGTCATCTGTCATCCTCATCGCGCTTCGCTTCCTCTTACCAAGCAAGGCCCATGAACCGCTGAACGCTTCTGCAACTCCAGTGGCCGCGGCCCTCACTGCGCCTGCCGCTCAGAGGTTGGCGCTGCCGGCGCACGGGAAACGGTGCAGTTGTGTGGGAAGGCGCGGCCACCGATGCTTGTGAGGCCGGCGGGCAGCTCGACCGACGCCAGCGACGAGCAGCCGTAGAAGGCGTAGCCACCGATGCTCGTGAGGCCGGCGGGCAGCTCGACCGACGCCAGCGACGAGCAGTCGCGGAAGGCGTTGACATCGATGCTCGTGAGGCCGGCGGGGAGCTCGACCGACGCCAGCGACGAGCAGCCATGGAAGGCGCAGTTGCCGATGCTCGTGAGGCTGGCGGGCAGCTCGACCGACGCCAGCGACGAGCAGCCTTGGAAGGCGCAGATGCCGATGCTCGTGAGGCTGGCGGGCAGCTCGACCGACGCCAGCGACGAGCAGTCGTCGAAGGCGCGGCCACCGATGCTCGTGAGGCCGGCGGGCAGCTCGACCGACGCCAGTGTGCTGTTGCGGTAGAAGGCTCCCTCGGGCACGTGGTCCTCGCCGTAGCGTGCCGCACGCATAGCGAGCAGCAGCCCGGATGGTAGCTCACCCTCGCCGCTGATGCAGCCGCGCACCGGCTGCAAGACGCTCTGATTGGTCGAGTAGTCCCAAGCGGGCGCCGGCCCGAGGCCCCGCACGGCGGCCACGTCCACCACGAAGCCGTGGGCATGCATGCGCGCCAGGTTAGGGAACCGCGCCATCGCCTCGATCACGTGCGCCACGCCCGGCCCATCCGCCCGCAGAAAGGGCTCGATGTCAACGTCAGTCACGTTGTCACGGCTCGTGGGCACCGGCTGGCCTTGGCGACGGCACAGTCGTGCCCAGAGCACTCGCCGCGCCCGAGCTGGCCAGTTCCGGCTCACGCCCTTGAGCTTGAGGAGCGTCGGCACGTCGGCCCTCTCCAGAACCATTGTGAGCAGTTCATCGAGGAGCGCCGACGAGAGCGAGTCCTCGAGCGGCGCAGGCTGCGGCGACGGTGCCGCAGCCATTCCGGCGCTGCGAAGTTGTGCAGAGGAGCTAAACCGGGTACCCGCAATGTTCATGTTTATAGCGCTTGGCTGCTCTTTTCTTTAGTTCTCCCTTTTAGATAACTACGAGCTGTCCCATCGTGATGGCTCATCGACGTCGATGATTGCGGCTCTCAGCCCTGGCGAGTTCAATCCTCCCTGATTGCGATCCCCTCCCGGAGGGATGGAATTGCGCAAGCAGGCGAGAGAGCTCTTCCAGAGGGGAGAGAGGAGCTCTGAGCACAGGCGAGAGATGTCGTTCGTGGCAACGAGACCAACTTTTGGTGGTCGGTGAGCCCGGCTGCTGCGCTCACGGAGCTGAGTCAGCTCCTGCAGCTGGCCTCGCTCCGCCAAGCAAGGTACGCTCCCCGCCCTTGCCGCTCCCAGCGTGCCCTGCCTGACGCGCTCCTTTTGCCTTCGGCAGCGGCTTCATGTCGGTCGTGGCAGACCATTGGAGACGTCGGCACCGCCTGTCCGGCATGGCCAGGTGAGCTCTGCACACCGTGCAACTCATTCCCGACGTGGCAGGACGTGGCAATCCGCACCTGAGCCCTCCCACTGCACCCACCCGGAAACGAACCTTTTCTCACCACTTTCGGCTCACTTTGCTCGATCGTTACGACCGTGGCCGCAGGTTCAGAGCAAGTCCCCGAAGCAGAATGACCCAGGTGGCCTCCGAACGGCCGGCAGGCATCGGCGCCTGCTCTGAAGCTCTCGCATGCGCCTAGTTAGTAGCATGCCTGGGCAGTGCGGATCCAGCTCGGCGAAGCGCTGCGAGCATGTTGAGGTCACCTTCTCCGGATGGACATGCATCTTGAGGCAAGGCCTTGAGCCAGCCTTGACACAAAAAAGTTGGCTGACACCGCAAAAAATCAAACTGACAAACTTTCACCCCAGGCCACTGGCCAGGGCCGAGGTCCCTGGCTATAAAAACTCGGCCCGGAGGCCCGTACCGGGGCTGCATATGGCGCATGGGGAGGCTACGAGGGCGTGGACGGACGTCCGTCCGTTTTCCGGCGGGGGGAAGGGGTTAAGGCGCTTAAAAGCTTCGGGTTACTGTAACAGGTAACACATGACATGCTCACACAGGTCACACACGTCAGCCACAGCGTCACACACGAGTTGCATGAGACTCATGACTGCCAATATAAATTCGTTCCAGCAGCAGCTATTTTTACACACGTACCGCCCCAGTCGCGCTCTCTCGTCCGTCCGTCTCTGTATCTCTCTGTATCTCTCTCTCTCTCGCAGTGCCGACCCCCGACCCGCCCACTCCACACTGCCATGCAGGCGACGACGTAGAGTGCACACAAGCGATGGCCGCCTTGGCCGTTCACGCACTTGCGAAACCTGCACGAGCACTTATGACGACCGTGCCGGTTCACAGGCGCAACGCGCACCCCGCACTCGTCTCCGCCTTGCGGGAGCTCGGTCTGGAAGATCTATTTTCCGCCGGCGCGCGCGGCGTTGGCCATCTTGGCGCGCTGCACGCGCGACATGTATACGGCAGTTTGCACCGGCGCTGATTCCGCCACCTCGAGCTTAAGGTCGTCGTCACCGCCGTCGCCTTCGACCTTCTTGACGGTGTCAGTCTCGTGCTCCTTCTTCGGCATCTTCGACACTGTCCTGCACATGTCCATGCCGCTCTCAAGCCCCTCGCCCTTGTCTCCATCGTCGTGATCGCCCTCCTCCACCGTCGACTCGTCAGCATCGTTCGCAGCAGCTGCTTTGGAGCCCGGAAGCTCCTGAGCCATCTCCGACATTGAAGGCTTCTCGCCACCCAGCGCCTCCACCATGGCCTCCTGCAGCTTTGTCGCCCACTCGTCCCGCTCGGCGGTGCTCGGCGCGCACAGCTGGAACAAGCGCTTGTTGTTCAACAACAAGTCAAGCCGCTCGCCGTCGTTGACGTGCTTGCGCACGCCGACGAGGTCCTTCAGAGGCAAGCCGCCCTTCTCCTCCACCGCCCCTTCCATGGAGACCTCCCAGTAGGCGAGCTTGATTTTCGTCAGCTCGAACCACCGCATTTGCCAGGCATGGAAGCCCTTGATGCCCTTGGGTGACTTCTTCTTCATGAAGCCCCTGCCAGGTGAGGTGTGGCCGTCCCCGTGCGCCCTTCGCCTTGGCGCGTGCTGCTCGTGGCGTGCGATCGCATCGCTTCTCTCCGCGCTGGGTGCATCCCACCGCCCCCATGTGCTCTCGGCAGTGCCGGCGTGATGCGAACAAGCACCCTCGCCCACTGCATCTGTGGCACCCGTTCCACCCCGTTCCGGCCGAGTGTGAGAATCATTCCCAAACCGAACCACCCGCAGCGGCGGCGGCAGAGAATGCGACAGAGGAGGGGGAGGCAAGTGAGCGTCAGCGCACTTCATGTAGACATCAATGATTTGGTGGTCCGGCCCGCCAGCTGGCACCCGGAAGTAGAGCTCCCTGCCAGGCTTTGCGCTGTTGGGAACGGTCACGACAACGCGCTGCCCATCGGGCAGCTCCGCAACCAGGGTCTGCCCGGCCGTGGTGTTCTGCGGGACCATGATCTGGTATGTGATCTTCTCGGCTGCATTGGACACGCCAGTTTGCGTGACGTCGCGCACGTTGATCTTTTCCTTCGTCTTGATCGTGGCCATCAGCATGGGACCGTCCACCTTCTCTTCTACCGTGGTCTGCCCCCCGCCGCCGCCGTGGCCGGATCCGCCCGCAGAGGAGGGCAGCACAAACTGGACCACGTCACCGGGAAGCGCACCAGGAGGGATAGTCACCTCAACGCGGATGCCACCCGGGGTGCGCGCGCGCACGACATCGCCTGGCTTGAGGCCCGCCGTTACCGCAAACTTGAAAACCTCTTGCTCTTCGTCAGCCATGGGCAGGTGCTTAGGTCAATACCACAGGAGGCTCCGTGTAAGAGGGGCCCGTTGACAAGCCTGCGCAGCCGAGGGGGAGGATCTGCGCGGGGGAGCGCGGATTCCCGCCACACGGGGCGGGCTACGAATTGTGATAAGCGCCGTCGCGGGTGGCAGGCATGCCGGAAGCGCGGCGCCCGCACCGATTCCGCCCTCTGAGCTGTTGCTGCCAGCCGTGAAAACGTGTCGGGCCTTTGCGTCCGCGGCGTTAGCTCCCGTTTTGTGTCTGGCCCCAGGGTGGCAACAGTTGTAATGGTGATGACCGACATGAGCTGGACAAAAATAGCCTCAAAAATTTCTTCGCACCGCCAAAGGCTAGGAATTCCTATAAATTGATATTCTTCCTGAATGTATTAGCGTAAACGCGAAGTAAATAAAAATATAGAGAGAGACAACATGAGAGGGAAAGCAAAATATAATATACGAATATACGAAAACACTCGCTACACACAGCGAAGACGGTGCATTCAGTCAGGGCAGTTTGCGAGAGGCACTGCCGTGCAACAGAGCATGGCGTGCGCAAGTTGTCGCGGCTCTGGCAGTCGTGCAAGTGCAGCACGGGCGACATACTGGCAAAACGGCTCGACGTCGCCCGATGAGTCGGCTCAGAGCGCTCGAGGCACGATCGTGTTAGGTCACGCCCTTCCCTCTCTCTCGCCCTTCCCTCTCTCACGCCCCCTCTGGCGCCCCAAGCGTTAGAGGCCGGTGGCGTGGACCATGGGCGATGGGTATCTTCTTGTTCTTGGGTATCTTCTTGTTCTTGATCCAGCTGCAGATGGGGGTGCTGCTGCTGGAGTCCGCTGCTTATCACCCTCCTGGGTGTATATACATATACCCCAAGGGGGGTGTAAGCCGCGGACGCAGTTTGGGGCGAAGGCAACCAAGAACCGCTGCGCCTGCGCAAACCCATGCGCTGCCCCTCACCCTGCCTCTGTTTGCGTTTGCGACACAGGTGTTTGACTCGAGAGTGGGAGGCGGAAGCGTGCAACGCCTGGGCGCCGCGACCGTCGTACTTGCCGGCGACCGAGGTCGGGTCGCCTCGACATGCGGCTCAGAGCGCGGCCAACGCGATCTTCGTGGCGCACAAGACGCACCGCCCGCTTCTCTTCATCACCAACACATGCAAACGAGCTTGAGCGGGATCTGCTTGCGCACAATAGTGACGCCCGTCATGTGCCCCCCGAGCGCGATGCGGAAGGTCTGGCGGCAGAGAACGTGCCGCGTGGCTTAGTTTGTTGAGTAAAGGTTAGACTCTATCTTGCAGCCGGCGCATCTGCACGTGCGTCGCTTGTTAAATAGATCTTTCTGCGCAGAATGTCTCGATCCGTTCCGTGTGAAGAGTGCCGCCTAGCGCTGGGTTGGCCCACCGCCTCGGCGGTCCAGCGGACCCGAACTTGTTCCCCCGCGCCGCCCGCCTCTCGGTCACCATGCTTGCGAGCCTCCGGCGTGCTGGCCTCGCGGCGACCAAGACCAAGCAGAATGTGCGGCTGCACCTCTCAGACGCTCACTCACATTCGCCAGGTGAGTTCTCGCCGCGGCGAGAATGGCTGAATCGTGACTGGACAACACGAGCCTTCACAGTCGGAATCGGTGGGCCAGTTGGGTCCGGGAAGACTGCTCTGGTCCTGCAATTGTGTCGAAGGTTGCGCGAAGGGCGATCGGTTGGCGTTGTCACAAATGATATATTCACGAAGGAGGACGCCGAATTCCTGACGCGCCATGGCGCACTTCCAGAGGAACGAATCACCGCGGTTGAAACTGGTGGCTGTCCGCATGCGGCCATACGCGAGGATATCTCAGCGAACTTGGCGGCGCTTGAGCACCTCACGGCGCGCGTCGCTCCAGACCTGCTTCTGTGTGAATCTGGTGGGGACAACCTCGCCGCGAATTTCTCCTCTGAGCTGGCCGATTTCACAATTTATGTGATTGGTGCGATTGCTGCATCAGCCCAGACAGGTCTTGTAGATTGGCGTGGGTAGAAAGGTTCCCTCACTGCAAGCTCTGCTTCGATGCCATAGATGTGGCTGGAGGCGACAAGGTCCCACGCAAGGGCGGGCCTGGCATCACCCAATCAGACCTCCTTGTCATCAACAAATCGGTGGGCATGTTTACAACCCCATGCATGTCCCCTCTGTGTCTCCATCCAGCTCATGCGCGTGCGGCAGGACTTGGCTGCGGCAGTTGGTGCAGATTTGTCGGTCATGGAAGGCGATGCAGCACGCATGCGCGGAGAAGGTCCTACCGTCCTAGCTGCTGTAAAGCAGGGCAGTGGAATTTCGGAGATCGAAGAGCACATTCTGTCTGCATGGCACTCGGCCACGTGCAGCTAGCGGTCGGTCTTAGCGCAAGAGGATACGGGCGGAGTGAGAAGAGGTGTGAGTGTGGAGAGCCGGGGAAGGGCGGGGGTCGTGGGAGGTTGACAAAGGGGAGTGGAAGATAGGCTCTGTTTTAGATTTACATGCTGGCACTTGCTGGTGTGGTGCACGCCAGGGAGCAGGGTGACACAGATTGTAACGTTTTGCCGGCTCCCAGCGTGCCCGTAGGCCATTTTTGAGCCCGGAAATCGAATCAGAGTGGCCAAATTAGCCTAGGACAAGTCTCCTTTGGTTGTTTGTGAGGGCTAGGCAAGCCTACGGAACTCGTGCACGCTTTTGGAGCGCCCGAGGGGGCGTATACCCAGTTGCAGTGTGGCGTCTCAAACGATGGATGCACGTCTCCTGTTCGCCAAACGCGTTGCAAGCGGTCGAGAGACGTATGACTGCATGCCCAAGGACCCCCCTCATGCAGCCATAGCAATGGGAAGGCTTGCTTATCGCGTCCGCGAGCAGGATTCGTGCATCCATGGCCAAAAATGGCTCTTTTTCACGT
>JACLAC010025998.1_pt1 | contig 14632 bp, 9 predicted proteins | sample 8027881 | NCBI WGS metagenome assembly JACLAC01 (sample SAMN15725517, study PRJNA655200) | protist metagenome | isolation source: fluorescence activated cell sorting (FACS) single amplified genomes of... | place: Spain: Blaines Bay Microbial Observatory, Mediterranean Sea | collected 2016-01-19 | reverse complement strand
CACTCATGACTAAATCTATTCATTTAGACACTAATATTACAAATCAAAAGAATGTTTTAAAAGAAAATGAATTAATTGCCGTGGATTCAATTCATAAACAGTTGAATCCAAATGCAACTGAATGGAAACCACCATTAGAGCCAAATTCAGAGCTACCTCAGGAAGAAAAAAACGAGGGAAAAGTTAATTCATTGCCATTTCATAGTCTTTCAGTTTCAGTAAGAGCCAGTAATCTCCAGGCCGCACTGGTGGGTGTAATGAATGAGCGAAAGTGGAAGGTTAAGGCTGCTGTTCGTATTCAAAAATTTTATAGAGTGCAATTAGCTCGACGAGTATTGAAAACCAAAATATTGAAAACTAAGCTTGCAATTTTTTGCCAGCGATGGTACCGAGGAAATGTTGTCCGTAAAATTTCGTTAGGCGAACGGAAACAAAAGCTTCAGCAAGAATGGCAAAATAAGCGAAAAGAGGAGTTAAAGAAACATGATCTTGAGAATCTCGCAAGTGCAACAAATTTTGTGGAGGCACGCCTTCAATATTTACGGGTACAAGGATGCGGAGAAGTTGCAGATAAAATTGACGCTGCGGAACTTTCCAAACTTTTTAAAGAGATTGAATTTAATCTTGTTGGTCTTGAGCCGGTGAAAAAATTTATCTATCGATTTTTCATACAGTTCTTGCGATTCACTTTAAAGGGGGATATATTGAAACCAAGAGTGTTTATGATAACTGGATCATTAGGCACAGGAAAAAGGAAGAGTTCTGAGTTATTAGCGCGTTTTTTTTGTGCGATACAAATGATTGATGATGACGAACTATATAAACGGCATGCTAAAAATTTCGATGATAACATAGCAAATGGTTGTTTAAATTACGTTATGTTGGATAAAGATGAGAAATTTTCAAAGAGGGAAAGAAATGATTTCGATGCGGCTATGAGGTACAAAATTAAAAAGAAAACCATTGTGGTGATAGAAAGCCGAGATCGTGGTAAAGCACACATGTTTGCAAGCGCATCTGATACACTTCGCAAAAGAGAGCCTATTTACATCCATTTGGATAATTATACTTCAAGAGAATTGGCCCAAATTGTTTCTCAAGAACTGGAAACGGTAGGATGTTTTTCATCGGAGATTACATTGGAAACCATTGAAAGAGCCATAACAGCTAAATGGACCCCAATGGAGCTGGCATCTAGAGGGATATATATAGCAAAAGATGCCGTTGAATATATCAAAGATTCACAGGTGACAGAAACGTGCAAGCTTAGAGGGCTTAAATCGCATGTTGTTCCATCACAGACAAAATCTTCTATGAAAAAATTATCAAGCGATAAACTTGCATGTGGTCGACGTATGTTTCAAAAATCTCATATTTTGGAAGCCTTTGATCTTGATGCTGCTGATATGGAAAAAAACGAAAAGAACAAAAAATCGTCAAAGAACAGTACAGCTAAGCAAGACTCTGAGAGAGAATCTCAACGTCGTCTTAAACGTGCTAAAGCACGGGCCGAAGTTGACAAAGAGATTGAAAATTTAGTTGGAATGGCAAATGTGAAAGCAATATTCGAAGAATTTCGAGGAAAAGTTGCATATGTAGAAAAGGGTGGAAAGCAAGAAATCATGAACATAAACATGAATATGGTTTTCACTGGAAATCCTGGCACGGGAAAAACCACGCTAGCTCGATTGATGCATAAATTTCTTTTTGCATATAATATTCTTAAAAAAGATGTATTCATTGAAAAATCAGCACTTGAGCTAAAAGCAGAATATTGTGGACAAACGACGCCGTTGGTACAAGCAACTATCAATTCAGGTATGGGTGGGACCGTGTTTTTGGATGAAGCATACAGTCTAAATAAGGGTGATTCTTTTTCAAGAGAAGCCATTGCTACTTTGCTTACATCGTTAGAAAACAATCGCACGAGTGTATTATGCATCCTTGCCGGATACCGGGATAAAATGAGCGCAATGATGCGAGATAATTCTGGATTTGAACGTCGTTTTCAAACCAGCATACATTTGCCTGATTATTCACCAGCTGATCTAGTTGAAATTGCTGTACGGTATGCTAGGAGAAAATTTGATATGGAAGTTGAACCAGATGTTATTCCTTTGCTTGAAGAAGCAATTAAATCACGCAATAAAATGCAGATTAAGGAAAAAAATGGTGGACTTGCGATTGAATATGTTGAGAAAGCAATGAGTCGATTTGCCAATAGAATGGCACGTTTAGCAAGACATTCAGAATCGTTGGAATTTGAAGATCAATCCATTTTGACTGCATCCGATTTTGATGTTACTGATCTTTTCTCTGGCAAAGCTGCTGCAGAAGCAAAGAAGAAACTTGATAAAGAAAAAACTATTGCTGAGGAGAAAAAGAATGCAGAGGACGAGGTTGAACTCGAGAAATGGCGTAAACGAAACAAAATCAAAATGGACGCTTTACTAGAGCTTCAATCAATGGTTGGATTTGAGATACCAAAAAAATACGTTGATGATCTAACATCGAAAATAAATTTAGTGGAAAAAGGTCTTTTAAGTAAAAAGGTTTTAAACACGTGCATGCACCTGATTTTGACCGGGTCTCCAGGAACCGGCAAGACAACGTTAGCAAGGTTGCTTCACAAAATATTATATGGTGTTGGAATACTTCGAAAAAATGTATTTATTGAACGAAATGCAACGCAATTGAAAGGGCAATACGTTGGTCAGACAACACCAAAAGTTTTAGATGCATTTGCATCTGCCGAAGGGGGAACATTGTTCCTTGATGAAGCTTATGCCTTGTCTGCAACTAATCCATGTGGTAAAAGAGATTCGTTTGCAAATGATGCTCTTGCAACTTTATTAACAGAAGCGGAAAATCGTCGTACAGATGTATTTGTTGTTTTAGCAGGATATGCTGATAAAATGCAAGTGCTTTTAGATGCTGATCCTGGATTACGTAGAAGATTTCCAACATTTCTTAATTTACCAAATTATACTGCACCTGAATTGGCAAAGATGGCCTCCATCGCTGCTATTGAAAGGTTTGATATAAAGCTTGTAGATGGTTGTGAGAAAAAGTTATGCAAGTATATTCGGAAGTCTACAAATGATATGAAGCGATACAATGCAAGTTTACCGATAATATTAGTGGAGCGAGCAATTACCAACATGGCTGTAAGGGTACAGAAATCACTTGGTAATATTGAAGAAGAAAGGAAAACTAAAGTCGAATTAAAGTTGAAATATGAAGATTTTATGGAATCGAATAGTGAAAATAGTTACCATCCGTAGGAGTTGCATTGTTACATATTATAATATATGTTTGTGCGTTTGATGAAAAAAGTAAAAACAATTTTTTAAAAAAAGAGTGTAATTAATTATGATAAGAATAATAAAAAAAGAGTGTAATAAAAACCAGGTACAGTATATAGATTTGCATAAAATAAATATTTAATAAAGTGTATCAAGGTATATAATAATAAAGGACGACTACTGTGTTTTATTTACTATTAGGTATGCACCTATCTTTTTTAAAATGCTGTGAAGATCTATTTATGAGCTGCATTTTATCTATACTGATAGTTTTTGCTATTTTTGTTTTTCTTTCAATTTTGGTAGCTATTATGACGATTTTTAAGGAATATTGTGATCTTTGACACACATCATATATCATATACGAGGATACTTGTACAAATTCTAAACGTGCAAACCGTTATATGTAAATACAGTATAATACATAAATCAACACACAGAAAGTTCATACTCTTGTTAACTTTCCTGACGTCGTACTTTAAGAATGCAATAACAGTTCCATATATTACAATATCATAATATATATATACATATATATGTACAAATGAAGCAATAGGATTTATATTGTATGTCGATTAGTAAATATAAAACACATTTAATCGTTAAATATGAAAAGGCAAATACATAAGAAAAAGAAGAAAAAGAAGAGGAAGAAAAGAAGTATTAGTAGTAATGATTTATTACTAGATATGAATTCCAATGTAATAAAAGAAGCAATTACTGATGATACTAATGAATATAAACGATTAATGAAGAAAGGATTTACAAAACCATTATATAAATATAAACATCCAAAACGTACAGTGTATATACATGAAGTAGAAAAAGTTGCATGAGTACGGTTTTTATTTTACTCATTAGAAGTTCATTCTGAACATGATGAATGTGTACATAAAGAACAAGTCATGCCTTTGATTCATATGGTACGAGAGCAATATCCAACAAGCATTAGTATACAGCAATTGAATAAAGTTGCAAAAGCATTTAATTTGCCTGAAAATACAATATTACAGCATTTTGGAGATAAAGATAGAAACATAGGTAGATATGGCGTTCCTGATTTTCATTTGGATGATTTGTTTGAATTAGATAGAAGATTTGGTTCATTGTTTTCTCCATTATATAAGTTGAGAGAAAGTTTTGAGAAACAATTTCTAGGACAAAGATATTGGCGTGCATTGAAATATGCCTTTTTCAAAGCAAGGCATTATGTATCGGAAGGTGTTGAAGATTTGTTTTTAGATGATGACGATGATGAAAATAAAGAGGATGAAGAAGAGGAGGATTCAGGTAATTGAAGAACTGAAAATGATTAAAATTTACAACCTTAAATATTGTAAACAGGTGCTATAGGCGGCGCATAGCATTATCGCCGCTTTGCATTACCTGGTACTAGATCTTCTAGCAAAGCTAGCTGTGTCCGATCCGAAAACACTTTTATACTTTTGTACACCCCCAACTTAAACAGATATATTGGTTCTTCTGATTGATAGATACTGCGGTAAGAAATATTGATAGAAAAAAAGTGAAGAGAAAAACACAGAAGATGAAGAAAAAAATGAAAGGAAACTTTAGAAAAATATTTACACCATTTAAAGTGAAATTATTAAGAAAGACACTTATTGTACCAAAAGAAGGTAATAGATTGCCAGTTTATACGTTGACTTTTGAAAATCCACATGGTTTATATAAAACATGTCGTATAGTCAAAGGTGATGTTATTAAAGTAGTAGTACCAAATTACAAACCAAAATCATTTTCTATGTCAGCAGAGAGGGAAAATGAATTTGATATCACGTTGAAAATATATCCAAATGGAAGAGCAAGTGGATATTTAGATAGTATACTTATTGGTGGAGAGATTGAAGTATTTCGTATGGGTGTAAAAAAAAGACAAGCTGGAGGCGAAATGCTGGGTATAATTAGTTTCGGTGTTGGGATTACAGAAACGTTGCCAGTTGTGGCACATGAATTAGAACGTGGTGCATTAAATGGCTTTGGTGAAGGAGAAGAATCTGGTGTGAAAAATGTTATTTTTGTATGGGCATCAAAAACAAAATTGGACATTTTTTGGCATAATAAAATTAAACAATTACAAAAAAAATATGGTCAACGTTTTAAATTTATTACAATGCTATCAAGGGAATACTTTAGCAATGATGATGGGAAAGGCATATTAGATTATGCTGATGATATTATGTATGGCAAACGTATAAATAATAGGCAATTAATTGCAAATATATTTGATCATAGTTGGGGTACATATTATGGTGGGCCACGTCAACATTTAAGACATAAAGTACGATGGCTTTACGTCGGGGAGAAGAAAGTAATGAAAGAAATTGAAGGTTTAATCAATGAAAATGGCTACTCAGTTGGCAAAGGTTTTGGTGAAAATAGTTATTTTGTAGATGATCCAATATTACAAAAAGAAATGAAACGTAAACGTATGAATGCAAAGATGAACAAACCAGATACAAATACTACAATCGTAATGGCAGCACGTTTGTGAGATTTTTTGTTCAAACACAATGTTTTGTATCTAAAGGGGGAAGTTTTTGAGAAGATAGTATACCAAGATATTACGAGAACCGTATAATTTATTTTTATGAAAAAACAGCATCCACACTCTAGCTACAACTGCCGCTTTGTTCGAGATCTTTGATATCATATACGAGTATATATAAAAAATTCTCTTATTTATAAGGTGTTAAAGATTTTATTTTACTCATACTGTTATATTCACTATATATATATATGTGTGTAAATATATATTTCGTATATGATTACATATATATGTACATGAGATAAACAATTTCAGGTATTGATACGAAGCGCGTACGAAGTGTCATACCAACTGGTAATCGAATCCTAATCCTTCTATAATGTTCGTCAATGTCTTCAACTCACATTTACCACCAGCACATGTACATTTCAATGTTTTTACACTCATATCAATGTCAATTTCCATTACACCATTCAGTTTCTTCAAGGCGTTTCGTAACAAATTAGCATCGCATAAACCATCAATCTCGTCAATTTTAATGCTATGAAGAACATCATATTCCACATCAAAGCCTAAGCCTTCCACCTGTTGTACCAATGAATTAATATCACATGTGCCTTGACCGCATTGACAACTCAATGATTTCTTTTCCATATCAATATCAATATTTTCAACACCATGTACTTTTTTTAGTGCATTGCGCAACAAATTTGCATCACACAAACCTTCCATTTCATCAACTTTTAATTTAAAAGTATCGTAAAAATTATCATCTGCGGAATATTTTTGCTTCTCTTGCTCGTCAATTCCACGCAGTTTCATATCAAGGGACGATGTTGCTAAAATTTCAGTTTCTTCCAAATTTCCATTATCAGCAACACGAGTGGTCTCTCCTTCATAATTAACATCCTCTTCCATCGTTTTTGTTACTCGTTTCAATATTCGACTACTGTTCAATGAAACTAGTAACATGGAGCCAACATCAACAACAATTGCTAACCATAATGCAGATAATCCAAATAGAGTCAATGCTATCATAATGAGTTTACAAAGAATTGCAAAGATAACATTTTGTATAATTACTGATGTAACTTGTCTGCCTAATCGGATTCCCAATGCAATTTTTCGTAAATCATTATCCATTAATGATACATCTGCCGTTTCCATCGCGACTGCTGTGCCTTGTACCCCCATGGCAATCCCAACGGTAGAAGTTGCAAGAGCCGGTGCATCATTTATGCCATCTCCAATCATTGCAATACCATCACGCTTCATATTTAAGCATGTTTGTATATTGGATTTATTTGTGCAAAATTCAAGTTTCAAACGTTCAATATGTTCTACTTTTTCTTTAGGCAGCAATTCATAAAAGACATTTGGTATATGTACCATCTTTGCAAATGCCAACGCTGCATCTTTATTATCACCAGTTAACATTGTTACAGCAACACCTATTTGTTTCAAGTCTAACATTGCTTCTGCAGCCGTGGGACGTACCGTGTCAGATAATATGAAGGTAGATACAACGATTCCGTTCACAAGTACCCATCCAATAGTGCCGCCACGGTGTGTCCAATCTTTTGGAATATGTGCCATGACATCAACATGTTTACCACCGCAAACTCTTTCTGCCAATCTTCGATTACCAATTTCAACCTTCTTGCCATTAACAATACCTTTCACACCTTCCCCTGGAATATTTTCAAATTCAAGTACCTTATCATACAATGCCACTTTCTTATTTTTCTTGATTTTTTCATATTTAATACAATGCTTGCACAATGCTTCTGCAATCGGGTGGTTTGCTTGTCGTTCCAAAGACAAAATATATTTCAAAATTTGACCTTTTTCGATTGTTTTGGAGATGATTTTTTCTCCGGTCACAGCAAATGTGCCTTCCGTGATTGTTCCCGTTTTATCAATTGCGACAGCTGATACTTTAGATAGCGATTCAAGCTGTACCCCACCTTTGATTAATATACCATTACGTGCACCTTGCGCCAATCCACATACATATGTCAATGGTGTTGAAATGACAAGTGCACATGGACATGCAACAACTAACAAAATCAATGCTTCGTATAAATATTTCATTCCAATTTCACTTCCCCAGAACCATGGTATACTACCAAGTAAAATTGCACTTGCAAATATAACAGGGGTGTAAACTTTTGCTATAGATTCAACTAAATTTTCGGTTGGGGATTTTTTAGCTTGTGCTTCTTCTACTAAACGTGCCAATCTCGCCACAGCTGAATCTGAAGATACAGCGGAAGTTTTCATTTTGAAAAATCCATTTCCAATATTTATAGTACCACCAGAGACTTCATCCCCGACACGCTTGCGAACTGGGCGAGATTCTCCTGTCAACATACTTTCATCCACCGTGCTTGTACCAAATATGACTATGCCATCAATTGCGACCTTTTCCCCAGATTTAACAATTAATGTAGTCCCAATTTCAACTTCCTCAACCGGTGTTGGCATTCCATCATCCCCTACATATGCAACGTCAGGACTTAATGCTACTATATCTTCAATTGCATTACGGACGCGCTCTGTCGCTTGCTTTTCAAGCCAATCACTCCAAGAAAACAATACCATCAGTGTAGCACCTTCAACATAATCACCTATAGCGATTGCACCGATAACCGCACCTGTCATTAAAAAATTAATATCTAACAACCTTCTACGAATCGAAAAATATGCACGTCGGGCAATTCTTGGCCACCATGACAATGCAATTGCTACAATTCCGACATATTTCAAATAATTAACACTTTCAATAACAGAAAATAATGAAATTACATAAAATAACATGGCAAGAAGATAATTAATATCAGGTAAATTTTTTAAAAAGCTTTTTGAAGTCCGCAAATTGTTGTTGCTTCCATTTTTTTCAGCTTCTAACCGTACATTTAAAGAGATTTTCGTATCATCTACTTTAAATGTTTGTGGCAAATTCGTTGAAATAAATTTAGGGCGTAGACCTACTTTTTTCATATCTTTTAGCAACTTATCTGGAGATACGGTAATTGAATGTTCCACTGTTACGCGTTTTCTAGTAACACTAACGAAAATATTATAAATCTTCCCGTCACTACCAGCTGACCTATTTATAGTAGCATTAACCAGGGGAACTTCACCGGCACAACATATGCCTTCGCAACTAAATGTAGTAACAAAAACCTTCTTTTCCTTTCGAATTGGTGAACCAAGATATTGTTCGTTAATCGTATCTTGCTCTAGATAATATACTTTGCCCCATTTGTCAAGTGATGTTTCACCATATTTATCTTTACAAGAATCTGTATGTTGATGGTCCATATTGTTTTCATCATTACAAGGTAAAGATGTATAACATGGTTGGTTATTTTCTACACGCCTGCGTCTTAAAGTGCTCCAATTTTCAAGATTGCGGAAACAAACACGTTCTGTGTTTGAACACTCGCGGTTTGGGTTGTCTGTACTGCAATTACAGGTCTCATCGTGACTATTGTTTGCTTCCATGTTTCTCTTATTATTCGAAAAAAAACTTGAAAATTTCTCTTCTATGGCACTGCTTAAACAACACGCGTTTGATACATCAAAACATTCCATCGAATTGTCTTTGTGCAAAAAGCCTAAATGAAGCTTTCCAACAGGAGAGACGTGCAATAAAGGCAAATGTCCACAATTTGGATCATGATTATGTGTATCTTTGTTAGATTTATTCTTCGCCAATCTTCTTGGTGATAATCTTTGTCGCAAACTACTAGTATTAGTGGACAATTTATTATTACTACCACTACAGGAGGAGGAAGTGGAACTTGTTGTACCATGAGAATGTCCATGGTTTTCATGAGAATGTCCATGGTTTTCATGAGAATGTCCATGGTTTTCATTCGACAAGCAACATGATTTATTTGAAGAATGAGAATGGCTCATATTATTTGTTTTTCTCTTTATCTGTTGTATCTTTCTATATTATTCTCCCTATATGTATCTACATCTATACATGTATATGTCTATCTATCTACTATCTATCCATTTAACCAATTTTAATTTATTAAGCAACATATTTTTATTATTAATTACTATAAACTTCAACAAATAATATTAATACCTCATCTGTTGTGCACCTGGTATTATAAATACTCTGGCAAGCGCAGAGTCTTCCCAAAAAAAAAAGTAAAAAAAAAAGTTACCTGGTAAATACCAGGTAACTTTTTGACAAGAATTTTGAAATCACAATTTGAAATAACAACATAGTAATATAAGTAAAATAAAATTTTAAGTAATTCCCCTAATTTTAAGGATTTTCAAAAAGTTTTGCCAAAAAAAAACAAATGGTCTAAAAAAAGCTGTCTATTTTAATTTATGGCCACTATACGACTATATATTTTATATTATAATATATAATACACACACTTCCATTTAATACAGGACGCCCTCGTACGCGCTTCGTTATAGTGATATAAATTCTCACACTGCCATGTAAGGATCATCATGATAATCCTTCTTCATCTTTGATTTTTTCAATATCTTTACCAATACTTCTTAACATTTCTGCTAATGCAAAATATTTACCATCTAATTCTTCATCGACACGAGTGCTTTCTAGGTATTTAATTTTGTTTTTTTTTTCTTTTCTTTGTAATTCTATATATGGTTTTTAAATTTTAAAACATCTTTCTATATATATATAAATTACAGCTATAGGCGGCTAGAGCTAGCTACTTACTCTTTCTTAACTTTTCAACTTCTTTTTTCGAGGTCCTAAAGCCTATAGGAGGAATATAACTGGTATAGCACTAGCAAGTTATTATATAGCCTCACAAGTTATTAAAAATGTTGTGCATGTGACTGTTGCCGGAACAACAGCATATTGGTACTTTTGCTATGATTGCATGCCACCTAATCCAACAGGAAAAGCGTTGTTTCGTACATTAACTGTAAATTTAGGTTCGATTTCGTTAGGATCAATGATCACATCCGTAATAAAAACAATACGCGTTATATTAGAAGGTTTGCGACGGTCTAATGATGGAAATCCAAGTTTCACCGTCATCATGGCCGGTTTTACATTGAAATTGATAATTGGTTTTGGGGTGTTGGATTGCCATGTTCGTTAGTTGGGTTTGTTTTAGGTGTCATAACGTTTAATGTCATTGAAAGTGCAGTTTTAAGCATTTACGTATGTTTTGCTGAAGATCCTGATGCATTGTATTACAATGATCGTGTATTGTATGAAAAATTGACCGATGCCCAAGAAATGGGTGTTATTGCTGATATAGATAGTGAATCGAGCACGGAATCAGATGATACTTCATTGGGTGATTATACAACATCAGAAGATGAAGAAGATATGCGAGACAAAGATAATTTTGATGATTTAACACCAGAACAATTAGCTGAAATATCCTCCGACGATGAAGAGCAAGGGCTTCTTGATGATGATGAGAAGAAAAAGAAAAAGAAATGGTACCAGCGTGTTGGTAGTGCTGCTGCTGGTGCTGCCAGTGGTGTTGTTGGGTTTTTTACTGGGTAGAAAAGTTTTTTTTCACACATTTTTTTAAATAAAATATTTTTATCAATTATGTGTGTGGGCATATTTTAAATTTTAAAAAAATAGCCATTATTTATTTTGATGACACTATATACTACTCGTAAGAATTATCCGATTTTTAACACGCTCTCTCCACACCTCTTCAGTTTGCTGCACCTGCCAATACAAAATTATTATTTGGATTTCCTAATTCCCGTAAATTTTCTCTTACATCATCATTTATCCAACGATTTGGTAACATAGAAGATGCCGGCCATGGTCGTCTACCAATGTCCTTAATGTCACATTCCAATTCTCTTGCCATAATTGCAGCTACTCGACTTTCGCAATCATAATTATTTGGATCACCTTGGCAATGTCCCATACCTGCTCTTGTTCGTTTTCTCATTGCTTGCGTTGAATCAACTGGTAAAGATCGTCTACATGCTTCAATAATTTCAGCTTCAGTTACACGTTCACATTTACAAATAACATTTTTTTTAGGATCTTTCTCTTTCCAAAAATCATCTTTTGACATTTTTAAACCTTTAAAACCATTCTTTACTTGAATTATCGGTGATCTGTTTGGATTGAATGTTGGATTTGGAGTATTGACATTTGCACCAGCTTCAGATAACATTTTAACCACATCAATTGCGATTGCAGGCGATGCAGCAATACCAGGTGAATCAATTGAAGCTGCATTGATAAAGTGCGGAGTATGTTCAACTGGACCAATGATCCAATCGCCGGTGGAATTTTTTGCTCGTGCGCCATTAAAAGTATGAATAACCATGCCAGGATCAAAAGATGGAATTAAATTTTTACATTTTGATAAGATATAACCCATAATATTGTTAACATTTTCATCACGAACGTCTGGGTTAATTTCATATTTTCCTGTAGATGGATTTTTAATCAATGTATCGCGTGCAGTTGGTCCCAAAATTAAATTACCCCATAATGTATTTTGTACTAATACCCCTTTGCCGTAAAATGGGTGTGGCGTTGGAAATAACGTATGTGAACATTTATAACCTTCATCTTTATGCAATAATATATATTCACCATAGCGTGGTTTAACTTTAAATGAATTATCTCCAATCATTCTTGCAATTTTATCAGAGGTACAACCAGCAGCATTTACTATATATTTTGCACGTATTGTTTCTTCTACTGAATCGCCGGATAAAACTGTACCTTTACTTGGCTGGTATTGCCATGGCACCAATTTTTCAGATGATCCACCAGAAGAAGAGGAAGAAGAAAACAATATAAAAGATGCAATTGTTGCAAAAGCTAATAACATGATCTCTATCATCGATTCCGGCTTCCTTGTATATATAATTGAAGCAGCTATCCCAACACCTGATATTACTATGTAAGGTAACAACGCATTCTTATTAAACATTTTTTTCGCTATATTTGATGGCTCCCAATGTTTTGCTGTGATAATAAAATCTCCATCTTTGCTTTCCTGATCAATGGAAATCACTTCGCGCCTAATTCTAAGTTCAACACCGTTATCAACAGCATTTTCAGCAAGTGCAATGGTATACTCATATGGCGTGATGGTTCCAGCGTCTGGTGAATATAAAGCAGCCGTTGCATCTGGGTGAATATAAGGCTCTTTCTCTAATAATTCTTCTCTACCAATAATACGGCAATTTTCTACACCATTCTCATAACCACGTTGCATTAATTCTTCCAATATTTTTTCATCCTCCTCGCCTTTAGCAACTACTAATGATCCATTTTGCTCGTATCCGAAATGTAACTCTCGATCTAATTGTGGAAACAATTGATTCCCTGGCCAGCAATATTTTGATTTCACCGTTCCTGGTTTATCATCATAGCCAGCGTGTACAATACCACTATTACCTTTCGTTGCTCCTTGTGTAACATCGTCAGCTGCTTCCAGTAATATAATAGATGCTGTAGTTTTAGATAGTTCCCTTGCAATTGCAGATCCAATACACCCTGCACCAATGATAGCAATGTCGTAACTACCATCCGATTTAGCACTAGAATTTCTTGATTTGGAACGTGGACAAGTTGAACACTTCTTTGAACAGTCTCCACCACTTCCGTTATTAATATAAAATTTATCAGCACATTCTTCAATTGGTATCCACTCTCCTCCTACAAACGCACCTTTGGAACCATGAATTGGGCGCTCCCGTTTTGGTTTTGGCATGCTGCAAATATTTTATTTAATTTAAGAATATTGAAAGATGTATTATATATATTATTCTACTGATGTTAGATACATGTATTGCATCATTTTCCAGTTTTCCCCTGTTGTTCATGGGATTGATTATGTATTTGTTTGTTATAAAAAAGTTTTTTTTGTAATAATAATAATAATAACGCAACAACAACAAAGGCCACAAATTGTTCTATTTTGGATATGGTATCCGTGCCAATGCTATTTCCACCGTAACTTCTAAAAAAGTGATGTCAATCATGGGAAACACCGGCGAACAGCCTTTTTTCAATACTACCGAGGTATTATTAAAACAAATATCGAAGAAGTCTCTTCTATATACTATACCACCAGTACTATTGTCACACAAACAAATAAACGGTACACATTATCGAACACTTACATATACTATCATAGAAATAAATTTCATATACATGAAAGATTTGACAAACAGATTAACACTACAACGACAAGGAAAATGGCGGCATTAGTAAGTGTGGAGGACATTTCAAATATGACAGGTAAGCTTGAAAATATCAAAGTAACACCATCCATATCCTTCAAAGACATACCTAGTGAAATTATCATAGTAATATTTATGCCTTATTTTCAAGATACATTAAATCACTTGCAAGATTTGATAGCAATAAGCAGGACATCGAAACTAAATTCAAGAGTGTTTCAAAAATATATCAACGATTTGAAGATTGCTTATTATGCTAAGAAACAGTATGGAAATAACGCTGTTCATCATGTAGTTACATACAATGACTACAAATCATTAGAAATATTACTTAAAAGCGATGAGAAATTGAACTTAAATGAACTTGGTTTTTCACCTCCATACTATAACCATTGGGACTGCGGACCTGAATATAATACTCCACTTGGGATAGCTGTATCTCATAATTATTATAAAATGATACATTTCTTATTGAGCCGTAATGTAGATATTAATCGAGGAAATCAGAAAAATAAAACACCATTGTATATTGCTTGCAAGCATGGATTTTTACATGTAGTAAAATTGTTGTTAGTTCATAAAAATGGGAAATAAAAATAAAAGACGTGTCTCAAGTACAACAAAT